>FWWM01004958.1_pt1 | contig 30106 bp, 33 predicted proteins | sample 2228351 | NCBI WGS metagenome assembly FWWM01 (sample SAMEA103939774, study PRJEB20133) | metagenome | reverse complement strand
ATGTGCAGGACAAGGAAAGAGAAAATGGAAAGAAAGCAGCAAATATCTATGGAGTTAGGTTTAACATTCACTTTTAAGGAGGTTTGAGATGAGAAGTTTTTTTAAATTTTTGATTAGTATTTTTGCGGTTTTATTTTTTACAGGCATAGCATTTGCCCATTTTGGAGTAATACTTCCCTCTGATGACATAATTGGAGAGAAGGATCCAAAGAAAATTACTCTTAAGGTCTATTTTATGCATCCCTTTGAGCAGGAATGGTTAAACATGGAAAAGCCAAAGGCTTTTGGAGTGCTGATTGGTGAAGCAAAGATTGATTTGCTTGAAAGCCTTGTAAATAAGAAAATAAAAGGTAAAAATGCATGGGAAGCTAAGTTTATGATAAAAAAACCAGGAGATTACATATTTTACCTTGAGCCACAGCCTTATTGGGAGCCTGCAGAGGATAAATTCATTGTCCATTATCCCAAGGTTGTTGTTCAAGCACTTGGAAAAGAGGAAGGATGGGACAAGGAAGTCGGACTTCCAATTGAGATAGTTCCTCTCACAAGACCTTATGGACTTTGGGTTGGAAATGTATTTCAAGGAATTGTAAAGGTTAATGGAAAGCCTCTTCCATTTGCAGAGATTGAGGTTGAGTATTTTAATGAAGGTGGCAAAGTAAAGGCACCAAAGGATGCATATGTAACACAGGTTATTAAGGCTGATGCAAATGGAGTTTTTACTTATGCAATTCCCAAGGCAGGATGGTGGGGATTTGCAGCTTTGACTGATGCTCCGTACAAGATTAAAAAAGATGGAAAGGAATATCCTGTTGAGATTGGTGGAATTATGTGGATTAAGGCAAGGGAGATGAAGTAATGCATATTTCTGAAGGAGTTCTTTCAGCGCCAGTGCTTGTTGCTGGTGCTGTTGTTTGTCTATTTGGACTTGCCATAGGACTTAGAAAGATAAAAAACGAAGACATTCCAAAGGTTGCAGTGCTTTCTTCAGCATTTTTTGTTGCATCCCTAATTCATGTTCCAATAGGACCAACATCAGCTCATCTTGTTCTTAACGGACTTTTAGGTATGCTTCTTGGTTGGGCAGCCTTTCCTTCAATATTTGTAGCCTTAGTGCTTCAGGCTATTTTATTTCAGTTTGGTGGACTTACAACTTTGGGCGTAAATACATTTTGTATGGCAATGCCAGCAGTTTTAGCATATTATGTCTTTAGAAAAATGCTTTTAAAAGGAAAAACTACGGCTTTTATTGGAGGATTTTTAGGGGGTAGTTTTTCAATAATTTTTGCAGCAATACTGATCAGCCTTGCCCTTCTTGAGACTGAAAAGAGCTTTATTGGCGTTGCTGGTACTTTTTTGATAGCTCATCTTCCAGTTGTATTGATTGAAGGAATAATTACAGGATTTGTCGTGACATATCTTAAAAAAGTGAAACCAGAGGCATTGGTTGGGGAATAGTGGATGGTGATTAGTGAATGGGGATGAAATTGGGATTACTTTGCAGTAATGGATGTAAGAAGAAATAGGGAGGTCTGTATGCAAAATTTAATTTTATTAATATGCGGAAGTATTTTAAGTTTGATGTTTTTTGTGCAGGATTCATTTGCTCACAAAGTGAGCACATATGCATATAGGGAAGGAGATAAGGTTTTTGGAGAATGCTACTTTGTTGATGGCTCACCGTGTAAAAACAGCAAAGTTGAGGTTTATAATGAAAAGGGACAAAAAATACTTGAAACATCAACTGACGAAAAGGGAAAATATAGTTTTGCAACAAATGAAAAAGGAGCATTAAAAATCGTAATTCCTGCTAGTGAAGGACACAGGGCTGAGTATAAATTGGTGGATAGTGGCTCGTGGATAGCGGATAGTGAAAAAAAGGAAAAGAGTCAGACTAAAGCAGATAGCAAAGTGAGAAGTGTAAGTGCAGGTGCGAGTGAAAAGGTGCTTACTCAGGATGAGATTAAACAGATAGTTGATGAGGCATTGGATGTAAGACTTCAAGGTTTAAGAACTGAAATAATGGATCTGAGAAAACAAATGGATAAGGTAAGCCTTAGAGACATAATTGGTGGGATTGGCTACATTTTTGGAATTTGGGGAATTATAACGCTCATTAAAAGAAGAAAAAATGCATCTTGAGGAATTCTCAGAAGGCAGAAGTATTCTTCATAAATTAGACCCAAGAGTAAAAATAGCTGTTTTTTCGGGATTTAGCATTCTTTGTGCAGTATCCGCAGGAATTACAACTCCATCACTTTTCCTTCTTTATTCACTAATTTTGCTTTTAATTGCAAAGCTTAGGATTAAATCTGTTTTTTCAAGGCTTTTTGTGGCAAACTTCTTTATAGCCTTTATATGGATTTTTGTTCCTCTGAGTTATTCTGGTAATCCGTACTTTTATGTTGGACCACTTAAGATAAGCCAAGAAGGGCTTATGTATGTTCTTTCAATCACAATTAAATGCAATGCAATAATTATAGCCACAATAGCTCTTTTGTCAACTTCTTCAGTTTTTTCCATTGCCCATGCTCTTGACCATTTTAAAGTTCCGAAAAAGCTTATAACAGTATTTTTCCTCTTTTATCGTTACATAACAGTAATTCACGAGGAATACATAAAAATTAAGAGAGCAGTTTATGCAAGAGGCTTTATTCCTAAAACAAATCTTCACACATACAAAACCTATGCCTACATGGTTGCAGGAATTCTTATAAAAAGCTATGAAAGGGCTGAGGAGATTTACAAAGCAATGCTTTGCAGAGGCTTTAGAGGCTATTTTCCTCTTTTTGAGCACTTCAGAATGAAAAAAACTGATATAATATTTGGTATAGTATCTTTTGCAATTTTCATTTTTATTTGGGTTAAAACTTGAAAGAGCCAATTATAAGACTTAGAAACATCACATTCAGCTACGAAGGAAGAAAAGTTTTTGAGAACTTAAATTTTGAGCTTTTTGAAGGAGAAAGAATTGGACTCATTGGTCCTAATGGTTCTGGTAAAACAACGCTTTTATATATAATAACAGGACTCCTAAAACCTCAAATTGGAACAGTTGAAATTTTTGGGAAAATAAGGCAAAGGGAAAAAGATTTTTATGAAGTAAGGAAAAAAATAGGTTTGCTATTTCAGGACTCAGACAGCCAGCTTTTCTGCCCCACAGTAAAAGAGGATGTGGCTTTCGGACCATTGAATCTTGGAATGACTAAAGCAGAGGTTTCAAAAATAGTGCATGACACCCTTGAGCTGCTCGGACTGGAGGGTTTTGAAAACAGAGTTACTTTTAAACTATCAGGCGGTGAAAAGAAACTCGTTGCCCTTGCAACAGTTATTGCCATGAAGCCAATTTGTTATTTGCTGGATGAACCTTCTGCTGGATTGGATGAAAGCACAGTTGAGAGATTGCTTAATTACCTAAAAAATCAAGCACACACCTATCTGATAGTTTCTCATGATAAAAAATTTATAGAATCCGCTACAGAGAAAGTTTATAATCTTAAAGATGGACAGCTAAAAGAGACGAGGTGAGATTATGGATGAATTATCAAAAGAATATGTGATAGATTTTTTTACAAAGCGGTTTATGCATTTCAAAGACAAACCTGAGGCTGTAGGTTGGACTGCTCAAGGTCAAATACTTAGATATAATACTGTGCTTAAGTTTTTGAATCCGCAGGGAAAAATTCTGCTTGATTTTGGTTGTGGTAAGGGTGATTTTTATGGTTTTTTAAAGGAGAAGGGTATTAGTTGTTTCTATAAGGGCATAGATATTAATCCACACCTCATAGCACTGGCAAAAGAAAAGTATAAAGATGCTGAATTTGTTGTCCAAGACATTGAAAATGAACCCTTGAGAACAAATTTTAACTATACTGTTGCCATAGGAGTTTTTAATCTTGCTGTCGAAGGTGTAGAATCCAGCATGAACAGATGCCTGAAAATTCTTTTCAACCACACAACTGACAAACTTATACTGACTTGTCTTAATAAAAAAACTTCCTTAAGGGATATAGGATTAGTTTACTACGATAAAAAATATCTTGAAAATCTTGCAGAGAATTTTCAATGTAAATATCAAGTCATAGACGATCTCGTTGATGGAGATCTTTTTCTTATTCTTGAAAAGTAACCTTCTATTTGATTTAAACTAAAAGCCTTCCTTAAAATAAAAATTATGGAAAAATGGGGGAAAATGGATTTAAAAGAAATAGCAAAAAAGGTGATTTCGGCAGAGGCACAGGCAGTAGAGTCCCTGAAAGACAGAATTGACGATGACTTCATCAAGGCAGTGGAAATAATCCACAATTCTACAGGAAGAGTTGTTGTTACAGGAATGGGGAAGTCAGGTTTAGTGGGCAGAAAAATCGCCGCAACTTTAGCTTCTACAGGCACTCCTTCCTTTTTTCTACATCCTGCAGAGGCAAGTCATGGTGATCTCGGTATGGTTACAGAGAACGATGTGGTTGTAGCCATCTCAAATAGCGGAGAGACTGAAGAGGTCATTAGATTGATACCCTATCTAAAATATTTTAATGTAAAACTCATAGCTATCACTGGCAATAAAAATTCAACTTTGGCAAAACAGGCTGATGCTGTTTTGGATATTTCAGTAAAAGAAGAGGCTTGCCCATTTGGATTTATTCCAACTTCATCAACAACTGCGACCCTTGCAATGGGTGACGCACTGGCAGTTGCTCTTATTATGCGTAATGGATTTAAAAAAGAGGATTTTGCAGTTTTCCATCCAGGTGGTTCTTTAGGAAGAAGAATGCTTACAAAGGTAAAGGATCTAATGCATACAGGAGATGAGCTTCCCACTTGTTTTCCAGATACATCAATCATAGATGCATTGCTTGAGATTTCATCAAAAAGATTGGGAGTTACTGTAATTATTGATAAAGACCGTAAAATATTGGGAATTATCACTGACGGAGACATAAGAAGGGGTATTCAGAAATGGGGAAAGGAGTTATTTGAATTAAAGGCTTCTGAAATTATGACTAAGTCTCCAAAAACAATAAATGAGGACGAACTTGCAGCAGTAGCTCTCTCAACAATGCGTAAATATTCAATTACAAGCCTTGTTGTTCCAGAATCAGATGGCAAGCTTAAGGGATTGATCCATATTCATGATATTCTTAAAAAGGGCATTTTCTAATGCTGATTATACATAAAGTCTTTGTCAAAGAAATTGTTCAAAATATTCTTCTTTCAATTGCCTTTTTAAATGCGATCTTGATAATAGAGAAGCTTTTGAAGCTAAGTAAAATTTTTTCTTCTGTTGGTTTAGATTTTCTTAATTTGGCGACCATAATTCTTCTTATGCAACCCCAATTGCTTATTTTTACAATCCCAATGTCTTTACTCTTAAGTGTTTTGCTAGTCTATGGTCGTGCTCAGGCTGACAATGAATTAGTTATTTTAATGACGAGTGGCATGCCATACAAGCAGGTGTTTAAGCCTGTTGTAAAAGTAGGAGTCATAGTTTTTTTTATCGCTACTTTAATGAGTACCTATTTTGGTCCTGAGGGAGTACGGATTGTAAGAGAGAGAGTATTAACAATTCTCTCTGATAGAGCTCCACTAAGCATTGAAGAGGGTGTGTTTAATAAGGGTTTTAAGGGTATAACAATATTTGTAAAAGAAAAACCAGATAATCTTCGCATGAAGGGAATTATAATATTGGACGAAAGAAAAGGAGACTCTAAAATTATTTTTGCTAATGAAGGAAGAATAAAAAAAGAGAAAGATACAATTAATTTGAGTTTGATTGATGGCAAAGCTTACTTTCATAGAGGAGCTTCATTTAATGAAATAAGATTTAAGGAATACATCTTTAAGCTTACTCCAAACATAGATCCAATAGCCAAAAAGATTGCTGAACTTTCAATTTTAGAGCTAATTTCAAAAATTTCCAATGAGAGAAAAATTGAGTATAAACTTGAACTTTACAAGCGAATATCGCTTCCAATTTTATGTTTGATTAGCATTTTTTTATCTCCATCACTATGTAAACTTATTGGAAAAAGCGGAAGGCTTGGAGGAGTAACATTAGGACTTGGTGTTTTTGCTATTTACTATACTTTTATGATTTATGGTGCAAATCTTGCAAAGGCAGGCATATTATCTGCTGAGATTGGCTCTTTTTTACCTATTGGCATTCTGGGTTTAGTTTCTTTGATTTTCTGGAATAAAATAGATGATTAAGGAAAGCTAAGAGGCGGTTTTTATTATTAACTTTTAAGGTGACATTATGCTGATCAATACCTTCGTAAAGGCGTATATAATTGAATTTTTGAAAGTTTTTTTCATTTTAACACTATCTTTGTCATCTCTTCTTGCAATCACAGGGCTCATAGAAAAAATTGATGATTTTATTCCATACAGCCCTCCGACGAGTTTCTTTTTTCAGTATGCGTTTTTAAGTATTCCAAGATATTTATTTTATCTCATACCATTTGTCACATTAATAACTTCTCTTTTTGTCTTTTCAATGGGAGTTCGTAACAGAGAATTTTTAATTATTTCTGCATCTGGTGGTAAATTAAGAAGTCTACTAAAACCTTTTTTATTCCTTGGTATCATTATTGCAATATTTGGCTTTGTTTTTGGAGAGTTTATTCAGCCCGAATTTACAAAAAAATTAAACTCTATGATAGCACAGCTTTCTGAAAAGGGAAAATCTCGGGTTGAAAAGGATGTTTTTTTAAAAACAACAGATGGTTCTGTGTTGAAAATTGGTAGCCTTTTTGAACAAGAAAAATTAGCTAAGAATGTCAAGATATTTGTTATACAAAATAATGTTTTGATTAAAAGGATTGAATGTGAATATGCAGAAATTAAGGATGGCGAGATATGGAGGCTGAAGAATGTTTCAGTATATGATTATGAAAAGGGCAGTCTGGAAGAACTTGACACTATGAATTATACAGTAAAGGCAAAAATTTCCTCAGTTGCCTTTAAAGATATTAAGAAAATTGATGAATTCGGCATAGCAGAGCTTTTTCAAAAAAGAAAGGAATTAAAAAGAGTTGGACTCAGTAACCCAAAAATTGACACTGACATCAGTGGCAGATTATCGTATAATTTCGTTACATTTTTTATGATGATTATAGGGATATCTTTGCCTCTTGGGGCTTATGAAAAATTTATTTTTCTTTTTTCAAAAACAAAGGATTCAAGAGGTGCCAGTGGAGCAATAACCGTTGGAATAGGGTTATTGATAACCATTTTTTATTGGGTCGTTTATTCTATTTTTATGGTTATTGGCTACTCAAAAATTCTGCCCCCTTTTCTCTCACCATGGATAACACCACTTATTTTCGGACTGATTTCATTTAAGCTTTACTACAGCATAAGAGAATGAGATTTTGCTTAAGAGATTATTTATTAAAACTAATTCTAATATAAAAACTCCGTATTTGATTGCAAAATTTATCTTAAAGAAACTAAATTAGGAGTATTCAAATAATTGGGGTCAATTTACCATCTTGAAGAATATATTTATAGTCCGCTATTCTGCTTACTTGTTCATTAAAATGAGATACAAGAATAACGGTAATTTTGTTTTTAAGAGTTTTTATTAGATTCTCTATTTCTGATTTGTTCTTTTCGTCAAGAGATGAGGTGGGTTCGTCAAGAAGTAATATTTCAGGTTCGGCAATTAAGGCTCTTGCAATACATAGTCTTTGTTGTTGCCCTGTTGAGAGCTTAAGAGCACTATCATTTAGCCTATCTTTTATTTCTGAGAAGAGATTGGTTTTTACTAAAACATCATGGACTTTTTGAGAAATGATGCTTTTACTCTTAATACCACATATTTTTAAAGGAAAAGCAAGATTATCGTAGACCGACATTGGAAGCGGATTTGGTATTTGAAAAACAATAGCTATTTTTTTTCTTATATCTAAGACTTGAGTGTTCTTATCATTGATATTGAATGTTTTTCCATTTAAGCTTACATAAATGTCTCCCTCACAATAACTGTCAGGTATCTCTTCCCAAAGCCTATTTATTGTAAAAAGAAGAGTTGTTTTTCCTGCACCTGATGGTCCAATTATTGCACTTATTTTATTTTGATAGAACTCAACATTAATGCCTTTTAAGACAAATGTATTTGCATATCTAAAACTTAAATTACTGATAGATATTTTTGCTTTTTCCATTTTACCTAATCATAGATAATTTTTTTGCCGTTTTACCAAAAAATTCAGATGCTGCAAATAAAATCAAACATAATACTAACAGCACAAAGGATGCTCCAAATACTTTTAAAAGCTCATTCTCTGTTCTATACTCTGCAGAAAGGAAAAATATATAATATGCAATGGCTTCAAATGGATCAAGAAGACTTTTTGGTATTCCATAAAATATCACACCACCCGTGAGCATTATTACAGCCACATCGGATATTACTCGAGCACATGATAGCAAGATACCGCTAATAATCCCATGGATACTATAAGGGAGAAGAACATAGAAAATATTTTGTATCTTTGAAGCTCCCATGGTAATTGATATTATTCTAATGCTAAAAGGAATGCTCTCTAAATTAATCTGTGTTGCTCTTATGATGTAAGGAAGGATTAGAAATGCAAGAGATATGCTTGATATCAAAAGACAAGGATAAACATTAGTTTTAAAGTACTTATTTATAAGAATAACCATTGATAATCCAAAAAGCCCTATTATAATTGAGGGAACTGAAGCAAGAATATCAAAAATGATATTTAAAAAAGTTTTTTTCTTGACATATTCAGAAAGGTAAATACCTGTCAGAATACCTATGGGCACTGCAATGATTAAAGTTAAAATTACAAGTAGAAAACTTCCAATTAAAGCCGGATAAATACCATCTATTACATTTTTTTTCATCAACAATGCATCAATTGTTCTCAAATTACCGAAAAAAAGACTTGGGGAGAGTTTATTAATACCATTAAAAAGGATATAAATTATAATACCTGATGTGGAAAAGACGAATATGATAACGCAAATGTACATTAAAAAATTAATTAACCTTTCAATTAAGCTATTCAACCCACACCCCTTTCCCGTACTGAATAAACTGAATAATAAATAATAGAAACATTAAGCAATGTTATTAGATAAAGTATTATTCCTGCCAAGTATATTGACCTAAATTCTAAACTGTCTATATCACACGCTTTTACAAGAGCAATATGGGATGTTAAGGTTCTTACAGAGTCGGTGATTTTTGTTGGAAATTGCGGAGAATTACCTGCCACCATTAATGCTATTAAAGTATCTCCAATTGCCCTTGAAAGTCCTAATGTTATACCCTTTAAAATACCTTTTTTTGAGTAGGGTAAAATAACATATAAAAACTTTTGAATTTTATTTGCTCCCATAGAATCCATAGCTAAAGTATAGCTCTGAGGTACAGCTTTGAAGGAATCAACAAAAATTAGAATCATTGTTGGAGCAATTAACATTGACATAAGAAAGGAAGCTGTTAAAATTGAAAAACCTGAGCCTATTTGAAAAAAATCCCTAAATAGAGGGATTAAAACCACAATACCTATAAAACTATAAATAACAGGAGGTATTGCCAAAGAGAACCTTATTAAATTTTTTAGGAAGTTAGCTACCATCTTATTCCTCGTTAAAACAAAAAAACCTGCAGTTCCTATACTTACTGGTAAGGATAAGATCAAAGCCAACATAGATATAATTACAGTCCCAACCAACATGGGACCTATACCATATAAATCAACTTGAGGATTCCATGGGCTCAAGATCAAGTTAATAAAATTCGCTTTTTTAAAAATCGGAATACCTAAAACCAAAAGAAAAAAGAATATTATAAATATTGCTATAACACTTAAAAACGTAGAGGCAAACAAAAGGCCTTTAATAAATTTTTCCATCACTTAGCTGGAATTAATCCATGTTTTACTATCGTCTTTTTACCTAATTCCGAATAAAGAAGTTTGATAAAAGCAGCAGTAAGTGGTGAAACATTTTCTTTTGTAATACTATAAAGTCCTCTCGAAATGATGTATTTTCCATTCAAAATATTTTCTGTTGTAGGCTCTATGTTTTCAAAATACAAAGGTTTTACTGTTTTATCAATATATCCTACTGAAATATAGCCTATACCTGCAGTGTCCTTTGACACAGCAACTTTCATTGCACCGTTTGAAGATACAACTATGGACTTCGGAGTGATAATTCCTTTTTCAAGACCTTTTCTCCAAAAGACCTCTCTTGTCCCGCTGTCATCAGGTCTTGTATAAACATTGATCTGTCTGTCCATCCCTCCTAATTCTTTCCAGTTAGTAATCTGTCCGCTATATATTTTCTTTAACTGCTCTTTTGTTAAATTTTTAATAGGATTGTTAGGATGGACGATGATTGCAATTCCATCTATAGCCCATCTGTAAACTTTTAATCCGTATTTATTAATCTCATCCTGGGAGACTTCTCTTCCTGAGTTACCAATATCAATCAAGCCTTCGCCAGCCTGTTTTATACCCAGTCCTGATCCCCCACCAGCTATACTTATCTTTATGTTAGGATATTTCTCCATAACTTGTTTTGCCAGATCCTCCATAACAGGGATATGAGCAGTTCCACCAGCTATTCTAATAGTACCTTGAAGACCTTTGAAAAGGTTCAAATCATCTGCAAAAACTTTGCTGTTAGACAAAATCAATGAAAGAGCCATAATGTAAACCAATAATTTAACCATTACAAAACCTCCATTTTTTAGTTTTTTGGGTATTATAATAAACTAATACGATTTATTTTCCAATAGATTTTTTATTTTTATCGTTTGCTAAAGATAGAAAAAATTTATGATTAACATGTGAGTTATTTTTTATTCTCTTTACAAAGAGATAGAGATTTTTTAAATTGTTGAAAATCAAAGAAGTTAAGGAGGAATAAAAAATGTTTGAAGTTGATATTCCTGGTTTTGGCTTTGTTAGGCTCAGTCACCTTGTTTGTGATTATACGGGTACTTTGTCTCTGGATGGTAAAATTTTACCCGGTGTGAGCGAAAGATTAAATAAAATCGCAGAGTTTTTAAAAATTCACATACTTACAGCAGATACATTCGGAAAGGCAAAAGAAGAACTCAAGAATGTAAATTGTGAAATTCATATTCTCACTGGTAAGAATATTGATATCAAGAAAGAAAAATTCGTAAAAACATTGGGAGTAGAAAATGTTGTTGCTATTGGCAATGGCAGAAATGACAGAAAAATGCTTGAGGCAGCAAAAATCGGTATTGCTGTATGCGCTAATGAAGGATGTGATATAGAGGCAATTAAATCAGCTAATATCTTAGTAAACTCACCTTTAGATGCACTTGATTTATTGTTAAATCCAAAAAGACTTATCGCTACTTTGAGATTTTAATTTGTGTTTAATAAAACAAAGAATCCTTCTGAAATATTGAATTTTATTACTCACTTTTTTTATTTTTTCTACCTATAGAGCGAGAATGAAGGCAATGGTATATAGAATGGGAGGATTTGGGGATAGCTTGTTGGTGTATCCTGTGCTTGAGATTCTGTCAAAAAGGGGATATGATGTGACTGTATGGGGAAATCCAGAATACTTTAATCTTGCAAAAATGGTTGGCTTTTGCAAAAATGCAACAATGTATGAGCCAAGGGAAAGATTTGATGTGGAAATTATATTTTCTGCTAACTCTGAAATTTTTGCCCATCGTAATGTTTCAATATTTATTCCTCCATTACCAGAAGAAAGGATGTGGGCGGTTAATTATTATTTGAAGAATTTGAATTTTGAAGGTGAATATTTTTCAAAACAATTGCCTTTAGCTCTACTTCAAAATCCTTCTAATAATCTTTGCATAGTTCATCCTGGAAGTGGCTCAAAGAAGAAAAATCCTGAGCCTGATTTTTTCCTTGCTTTGGAGAAAATTTTAAGAGAATTAAACTTAGAAGTGATTTACATATTAGGACCTGCAGAGAGAGAAATACTGACAACTTATAAAAACAGCATATATCTTGAAGATTCTCTTTCAATTGCAGAAACTCTTGCCAAAGCATCTCTTTATATTGGGCTTGACAGCGGAGTGAGTCATTTAAGTAGCTATCTTGGTGTTCCTTCAATTGTTATTTTTGGACCATCAGATCCACTTATTTGGCATCCAATTGGTGAAAAGCTCTGGATTATAAGAGATGAAAAATGCCCACCATGTTTTCCTAATGTTTGCAAAACTCGCGATTGCCTTAACACAGATTTTTTACTTAAAGAAATTGAAAAAGTTCTGTTTGACATCCCTTACTTTAAAAGGCAAAAATAAAATCTATGCAGAAAAAAGTAGAAATTCCAATCAAAGGCATGACATGCGCAGCCTGTGCTCAGGCTGTCCAGAGAGCATTAAGCAAGGTTGATGGAGTAGTCTCTGCATCAGTAAATCTGCTTACTGAAAAAGCAACTGTTGAAGCCACTGATGAGCTGGATATCAAGAGACTTATAAGCATTGTGAGAGCTACTGGATATGATATTGGCAAAACATCCCTTTATCTTCAAATTGATGAACTTGACTCTGAAATTGCAAGAATGCTCAGAGAAAAATTATCAAAAGTTGAAGGTATCATTGAAATAAAAGAAGACATTGTGGGCAAAAACATTACAGTTGAGTATATTCCGACAATTGTAAACGAAGAAAAGATTTTGTCCCATTTAAAATCCTTAGGCATAAAGGCAAAAAAATACAAGGATGTAACTACAGCTCAAGAGGAAAAAAGAAAAGAATTCGCAAAGCTTAAAAGAGACCTGATTCTAAGCCTAATTTTCACAATCCCTGTTTTTTTAGGTAGTATGTTTCATTTTCCATTTTTTAAAGAAGGACTGATACAGTTTTTATTTGCAACTCCTATCCAGTTTATTTTTGGAATGAGATTTCACAGACTTGCCTTTATTGCCCTTAAACATGGCTCAGCAAATATGAACAGTTTGGTTAGTCTTGGAACAAATGCAGCATACTTTTACAGTCTTTATTTGCTCTTTTTCACATCAGCTCACCAACATTTTTACTTTGAAACATCAGCAGTCATAATAACGCTAATATTGTTTGGAAGAACTCTTGAAGAGATGGCTAAGGCAAAAACTTCAGATGCAATACAAAAGCTTCTTCAGATGCAACCTAAGAGGGCGACAGTTATTAGGGATGGAAAGGAGCAGGAGATAGCTATTGAAGAGGTAATACCCGGTGATTTAGTGATTGTAAGGCAGTCTGAAAAAATTCCTGTTGATGGATTGATTGTTGAAGGTTCTGCAAGTGTAGATGAGTCAATGATAACAGGAGAGCCTATCCCATCCGATAAATCAGTAGGAGATAAAGTAATTGGGGGCACTATTGTTCTTTCAGGAGTAATAAAAATTCAAGCAACCGCTGTTGGTAAAGACTCTGTGCTTAGTCAGATTATAAAGTTAATACAAGAGGCACAGACAGGAAAGCCTCCTGTGCAAAGGCTTGCTGATAAAATCTCTGCAATTTTTGTCCCTACAGTGCTTGCAGTAGCTATTTTGACGTTTATAGGCTGGTTTGCATTAAAAAGTGATATTTCGCTGGCATTAAGCAATGCAATTTCAGTTCTTATAATTGCCTGTCCATGCGCCCTTGGTCTTGCAACTCCAACAGCTATAATGGTTGCAACAGGAAGGGCTGCAAAGGAAGGAATTCTTATAGGGAATGTAGAAAAACTTGAAGAGATTGGAAAAATTGAGATTCTCTTTTCAGATAAAACTGGTACACTCACTCAAGGAAAACCTGAAGTAATATATGTTGATTTCTTTGACTCTGATAAAAGAGAGATTTTACATCTTTGTGCCTCAGCTGAAAAATACTCCGAACATCCGCTTGCAAAGGCAATTTTAAGATATTGTATGCGAGAGGGTGTAGATGCATCTGAGCCTTTAAGTTTTGAGGTCATTGCAGGTGGAGGAGTTATGGCAAATGTTGTGGATTTAAAAGGAGTTGAAAGAAAGGTTTTAATTGGAAGCGAAAAATTGATGTTAAGAAAGAATATTGAATTGCCAGACATTTCATATTCAGAGCCTGCCACTGTTGTTTATGTTGCTGTTGATGGTGAGATAAAGGCTGTTTTTTATATATCTGACTTACTCAGGGAAGAAAGTTTTGAAATTGTTAAAGAGCTTCAAAGCATGGGTATTGAAGTAGCGATTTTAACTGGTGATAATGAAAAAACTGCAAAGACAGTTGCTCAAAAATTGGGAATTGAAAAATGCTTTGCAGGCTTGTTACCTAATGAAAAGGCTAAAATAGTAAGAAAATTCAGAGTGGTTGAGAGGAAAATCGTTGCAATGATAGGAGATGGAATAAATGATGCACCAGCACTGGCTGAGGCAAATGTTGGAATTGCTATGGGAAGTGGAACAGATATAGCAATTTACACTGCAGATGTTACCCTTATGAGAGAAGGAATAAAGGGAGTGACAAAGTTGATTAAGCTAAGCAGACTAACTTTAAGAACAATTAAGGAAAATCTTTTCTGGGCATTTATATATAACATCATTGGCATTCCAATAGCTTCAGGTATTCTTTATATTTTTGGAGGTCCTCTTCTTAATCCCATGATAGCAGCTTTCGCAATGTCCTTAAGCTCTGTATCAGTTGTAAGCAATTCTTTACGGCTAAGAAAGAGAAAAATGTGAATATGACAATTAAATTTTCAAGATACGCAAAAAGAAGAATAAAACTTTATAAAATTGATGAAAAAGATGTTATTGATACTATAAATTAGCTATCTCTGAAACTTCTTACTCATTGGGAAAATATGAAAAAGTTAATCACGATTTATCAAATAAATATGGCTATCCATTAAAAATTGTGTTCGTAATTGAGGAAAATGATATAATTGTTATAACAGCGTATCCTGTTAAGAAAGGGAGAATAAAATGAAAATTTATTATGATGCTGAAGTTGATGCTGCTTATATAAAATTGTCAGATAAAAATCCAACTGGTGTAATAGAAATCGCTGAGGGATTAAATATTGATGTTACAGAAGAAGGTGAGATTGTCGGGATTGAAATATTGGATACCTCTAAAAAATTTCCTATTCAATCTCTTTTTTTCTATGAGCTTGTTCCTGAAGCCTTATCAACGAACAAATAATTTAAATTTTCTGTCCAATTTAAATTTCACTATTTTTAGCAGGATAGTAAATTATAATCAATCTAGTGGAGGAGGAAATGGAGGAAATTTTTAAGGCAGTTGTTCTTGGAATTATTCAGGGAATTACAGAGTTTTTGCCAATAAGCAGCACTGCACATCTTGTTATTACTCCATGGATTTTTGGTTGGTCAGGCGCAGTTAACTCCTTAAGTTTTGATATTGCTTTGCATGTCGGAACACTTTTCTCCCTCTTTTATTGTTTTTGGAAAGACTGGATTGATATTTTTTTAAGAGATATACGAATGCTTGTATATTTAATTATCGGAAGTATTCCTGCTGGATTGGCTGGAGTTGCTTTTCATGAAGTTGTAGAGACAGAGCTTAGGAATCCGATGATTATTGTTTTTACTCTTGTTTTTGTAGGAATTTTAATGCTTGTTGCAGAGAAGGTTGGAAAAAGACAAAGGACGGAAGTTACTCTTTCAGATGCTATAACAATCGGAATAGCTCAGGCAATCGCTTTAATTCCTGGGGTTTCTCGTTCAGGGATAACAATTACAGCAGGACTTTTTAAAGGGCTTGACAGAGCTTATGCTGCAAAATTTTCTTTTCTGCTTTCAACTCCTGCAATTGCAGGCGCTGCATTTCTTGATTTTTACAAATCAATGAAAATTGGGCTTCATCACGATTATTCGCTTTTTTTTATAGGCTTTATCTCAGCTGCGATAACAGGTATAATTGCAATTAAATTTCTGCTTAACTTTCTGAAAAAATATCCCCTTAACCTTTTCATTTATTACCGATGGGTTTTAGCAGGAGTGATTTTTTTGTTATATTTCTTTAGAGGCTGATGAAAAAAAAGACAATTTATAAGAAGCCTTCAAAGCTAAAGGTTAAAAATGCTGAGACTAAAACTGAAAGGGCGAGTTTATCGGGCAAAGACATTTTTAAATCTCTTTTAATTATTGCCTTTGCAATTTATCTTGCTGTTAGTCTCGGAAGTTACAATCTTTTGGACCCTTCTTTGTTTACTTTTTCAAATTCTGCGCCTTCAAACTATGGTGGAATTATAGGCTCTTATATTTCTGACTTACTACTCAGCATCTTTGGAGTTGCTGCTTTTTTGATACCACTTTTGCTTGTTTATTTGGGAATAAGAATTTTTCTTGGTAGTAAACCTAAAGTATATAATTTTATCTTTTGGATAACTCTATCATTTTCCCTTGCTGTTATGCTTGAGCCTTTGAGAAAAGTTTTAGAGGCATACAAAAAACTACCAGAGGGTCTTTCATGGATTGTTTATCATTTATGCGTAAAATATATATCCACAGCAGGTACATATTTGCTATGGGGAGCGGTTGCAGTAGCCTCAGTGTTGTTGTCAAAGCCTGAAATCTTAAAGAAAGAAAAGTCCGAAATTAAATCCGAGCCTTCCAAAGAGGATGAAATAAGAGTCGTGAAGGTCTCAAAAACTGAAGAGTATACAAAAGAGCCTAACATAAGACAGTTAAAAGAAAAGCCTGTAAAGGAGGTTATACAAGAGCCTGCAGAATCTAAGAGAGTAGAGAAGGATGGTTTCTTGCTGCCTCCCCTAACATTGCTTAAAATTGAAAAATCTGAAGCCTCTGTATCAAAGGATGAGATTATAGCCTCTGCAAGAAAGATTGAAGAAAGATTTGGAGAGTTTGGGATTTATGGAACAGTTAAAGAGGTTCATCCTGGTCCTGTAGTTACAATGTATGAGTTTGAGCCTGCAAGCGGAATCAAACTAAGCAAAATTGTAACTTTGAGTGATGACCTTGCTCTCACTTTAAAGGCTCAGAGCATCAGAATTTATCCAATTCCTGGCAAGTCAACAATTGGCATAGAAGTTCCAAACAGAAAAAGAGAGGTTGTATGGCTTGGAGAAATCATTGCTTCAGAGATGTACCAGAAAAGCAGTTCCTGTCTTACCCTTGCATTAGGAAAAGACATTTACGGAAATCCTGTTGTGACAGACCTTTCAAAAATGCCGCATCTTCTTGTTGCAGGCGCAACTGGTTCAGGAAAAAGCGTTTGTTTAAATACCATGATATTGAGCCTTCTTTACAAGGCAACTCCCCGAGATGTGAGGCTTATTTTAATTGATCCAAAGATGCTTGAGCTTTCATCGTATGAAGACATTCCTCATCTTATGTCTCCTGTCATCACTGATCCAAAGGAAGCATCTGATGCATTGAAGAAGGTTATTGTTGAAATGGAAAGAAGGTACAAGCATCTTGCATCAAAGGGTTTTAGAAATATTCAAAGCTACAATCAATCGGTAAGCGATGAAGAAAAAATGCCCTATGTTGTTGTTATAATTGATGAATTTGCTGATTTAATGTTTACAGCACCAACAGATGTTGAGCAAGCTGTCACAAGAATTGCTCAAATGGCAAGGGCATCTGGAATACATTTGGTAATAGCCACTCAAAGACCAAGCGTTGATGTTATAACAGGCATAATAAAGGCAAATTTTCCAGCGAGGATAGCTTTTCAAGTGAGTTCAAGAATTGACTCAAGGACGATATTAGATGCACAGGGTGCAGAAAAGCTTCTTGGAATGGGAGATATGCTTTTTATGGTTTCGGGCGTTAAAATGGTGCGTGTTCATGGAGCTTATGTAAGTGAGGAAGAGGTAAAAGCTGTTACAGATTATCTTCGCACTCAAGGAAGCCCTGATTACTCAGTCTTTGAATCAATTCAGTTGCCTGTTGAAAAGAAGGAAAATGGCAGAGCAGATAACTTAGAAAGGGACGAACTTTATGAGCAGATTATTGAGTACGCCTCACAAGTTGGAGAAATATCAATTTCCTTGATTCAGAGAAAGTTTAAGATAGGCTATAACCGTGCAGCAAGGATAATGGATTTGCTTGAAGAGGATGGACTTGTCGGTCCTCCTCAAGGTGCTGGTAAGCCAAGAAAATTTTTAGGGAAAAATTTTTAAAAATAAACTTGCATTTTTTTAAGGCTTTGTGATAATATAAAAATTGTCTGGTGGCGATACCGGCGGGGAAACACCCGTTCCCATTCCGAACACGGAAGTTAAGCCCGCCAGGGCCGATGATACTATGACCGCGAGGTCATGGGAAAGTAGGTCGCCGCCAGGCAAACAATTTTTACCAGCTACCACGTCTCAAATCAACAAAACTTTAAAAATAACCAATCCTAAATTTCACTTTTTTACTTTGCTCTTGGATGACGCTTCAAATATTCTTTCTTTAGTCTATCCATTGAAACTTTAGTATAAATTTGCGTGGTTGATATATCACTGTGTCCAAGCATTTTCTGTAAAGATCTCAAATCTGCACCTCCTTCAAGTAGATGAGTTGCAAAGGAGTGTCTTATCATGTGAGGTGTGACTTCAACATTTGCAAGCTTTCCCACAGCTTTCAAATTCTGCCAAAATCTTTGTCTTGTCATGGGCTCGCCTCTGTTGTTTAAAAAAAGGTAATCGGAGGCTTTTTTCTTTAAAAGCTTTGGCCTGAGCTCCAGCATGTATTTTTTTATTCTTTCAATCGTTCTCTGTGCAACAGGAATGACTCTTTCTTTGTCTCCTTTTCCCTTTACCTTGATAAATCCAGCCTCAAAATTTATGTCGCCTAATCGCAACTTTACAAGTTCGCTTACTCTTAAACCAGCAGCATACATGAGTTCAAGCATAGCGATATCCCTGAGGAAATATTTACTTTCCAGAAAAACTGCAAGTAACTTTTTTACATCCTCCACATTTAGTGCCTTAGGAAGTCTGAGCCAGAGCTTTGGAGATTTTAGCCCCTCTGTTGGGTCATGGCTAATATTACCCTCAAAAATTAAATATCTAAAAAACTGTTTAATTGACGAGAGGATTCTCGCAACTGATGCGCTACTGTATCCTTTTTCCTTAAGTGTTAAAAGATATTGAACAATATCGTCCTTTTTGCAGTTAAATGCGGAAATTTGCTGTTTTTCAAGGTATTTGAGAAATGCTTTTAGGTCGTTTTCATAGGATTTTACAGTGTTTACTGAAAGACCTTTTTCTGTGATACAGTAATCAAGAAATTTTTTTAGAAGTTTTTCTTCCATTATTCATTAATTCTTCTATGCCAACATGGGAGCGAAGCATTTCGTAAAAAATTTTGGCAAGCTTGAGCAAATTTTCAGTATCAGCCCTGTTGTAAGAAATTAATCGCTCAATACATTCTGAATTGCCTTTTGTGTAAGCTTTCCAAAGCTTAACTGCATCGTATCCGTTTAATCCTTTTAGCTCTTCGTTTCTTTCAATCAAAAAAAGATTTTCAAGTTTTTTTAGCCCGCCCTGAATTCCTAATCTTTTCCCTGCAAAGTAGAGGTCAAAATGCGGTAGATGGTCAATTTGTAATTTTGGAAACTGTTTTTTCAAAAAAGGTATGTCAAAAACACTTCCGTAGAATGTGATTATATATTTGTAGTTATCTATGACTTCCTGCAAATTATCCAATGTCAGATTTTCATTTCTTATTAAAGCTTGATATCCGTTAACTGAATATAGCCCTACAATTGTTACATATCCACCTTTTTCTAATGTAAAGCCATTGGTTTCAATATCAATACATACAGCGTCATTTATAAATTCTGAGAAAAGTCGCCAGTGTTCCATTCTTTTTAAATTTTTTGAGAAAAAATTGCAGTCTTTTTGATTTAAGGCATCGGTTGCTTCATATAAAAATTCGTCATAAAATCGTTTTCTTTCTCTATCAATATCTAATACTTCATTACAGCAAAAAAAATCTTCCCATGAGAGAATTCCTTCTCTCCAGAGCCTTTTCTCCCTTTTTTCACCTATGCCATCAAGAATTAAAAATGTGTTTTTAATCATACATTATTATATCGCAATCAGCAAGACATAGAAAAGGAAAAAATCTTAAAATAAAAGAATGACTATTTTAAGAACTCTATTCTTTGGAGAAGGTGTTTTTGAAACAATACTATGGAGGGGAAGGACTAATAGGCTTAGAAGACATTTTGAAAGACTTAAAAATTCAGCAAGTTATTTTGCTATTCCATGTCCTGATTATGAAGAGTTCTGTTATGAAATTGAAAAAGTCACCAATGGCAAAAAAAATTTATATGTTAAAGTTTGTTTAATTTCTAAAGGAGATCAAACTTACTATTTATATCCGCAAAATTCAGAAATTATTGTGATTGTGAAAGAGTTTACTCAAGACTTAACTCCTAAAAAGCTTTGTCTCGCATCTATAAAAAGGCACAGTAAAAATCCTGTGATTTACCACAAGACTATGAATTATCTGCCAAACATTCTTGCCAAAAGAGAGGCTTTAAGTAAAGGGTTTGATGATGCAGTGATGCTTAATGAAAATGATGAGCTTACCGAGTGCTCTGCATCCAATATTTTGATAGTGAAACACGACAAACTTCTTACTCCTGCAAGGGAGTGCGGCCTTCTCTTAGGCACAACAATGCAGATTTTGATTGAAAAGCTTGGAGTGAGACAGCAGAGACTAAAGTTAAAAGACATTTATGAGGCATCTGCTGTTTTTATAACAAACAGTCTGATGGGTGTAACTGCAGTTTCCCGTTTTATGGATAAGGAAATTAAAATAGATGAAGATCTTCTTAAATCTCTTAATTCTGCAATTGATGAGGAGAACCGCTAAATAAATGCTTGTTCTTTGTGGAAACTGGCTTGGCGAAGACGGATTTTACGAGGCAGATGTTGAGTATTGTAAATTTTATAACTCTTTGGATGAAATACAAAATATTGAGCCACCGAGTTTTGCAGTTTTCTCTTATGATTTGTCTGGAGAAACTCTAAATTTAAATATAAAAAAATCCAAATTACCAGCCGTGATAGTCTTAAAAATTCGTGCATTTAAGAAGATTTCGCAAATAAAAAACTCATACAACCTTGAACTTGTTAATAGCTCAATGAAAGATTCCGAGTTCATTGAAGGCGTATTGAAGATAAACACACTTATTGAGCAAGGCACTGTTTATCAGATAAATCTCACAAACAGGTTTGATTTTGAGTTTTTTGGAGATAGCCTTTCTCTTTTTTTTAATTTTTACAAATCCCAGCCTGTACCCTATGCTTTTTACTTAAGGCTTGATGATTTTTTCATAGTTTCAGGCTCAATGGAGCTTTTTCTTGAGAAAGTTGGCAGTAAAATTATAAGCAAGCCAATAAAGGGAACAGCTACAACAAAGAAGTTTCTTGAACAAAGTTTGAAAGACAAGGCTGAAAACCTAATGATTACAGATATGATGCGAAATGACATAGGAAGAATAGCTAAAATAGGTAGTGTCACAGTTCCAGAGCTTTTCAAAATAACAAAATATCAAACTCTTTATCAGATGCATTCTACAGTGCAGGGGCAGACAGAGAAAGGCTTAATTGAAATACTGAGAGCAACTTTTCCACCTGCCTCTGTAACAGGTGCTCCAAAAAGAAAGGCTGTCCAAATGATTGATACTCTTGAACCTCATCCAAGAGGTTATTACTGCGGATGTGCTGGATTGATAAAAAATGAGACAGATTTTACGCTTTCTGTGCTCATACGAACAGCAGTAGGTTATGGCTCAAGTCTTTCATACTATGCGGGATGCGGGATTGTATGGGACTCTGTGCCTGAGAGAGAGCTTGCTGAACTTTATCTCAAGATAAAAGCGTTCTACAGCAGAACTAATTTTTAATATTTTAGTTCTATAGCAGAACTAAAAAGCTGACTTTGTATTCAGTGATGAAATAGATGTGCTTGTCAGAAACCGCCTTCCTTAGTGGATTTTGGGTTTAGGATGGTGATATAGCTTCATTCACCTTTTCAATCAAATTCTCATCCCTTGAAGTATCAAGCTTTATTAATTTTCCTTTAACCTCATCAGGAGGCTCAAATTTTTTCTTTTGCTCTAAATAAATTTCCCATCTTGCATCTGATATGTCTTCGGCTTCTTGTCTTTTTGAAAATCTCTCCCTTACCACATCATCATCTGCAACACACCAAATCCAGTAAATATCTGCAAATGAAAGCTCTCTTTCAACTTCTTGCCTGTATGCCTTCTCCCTAAATGTTGCATCAAGTATTACATCTCTTCCCTGAAGAAGTTTCTCCTTTGCAAGCTCTATCATTTTTTTGTAGGTTTTTTCAGTAAATTCTCTACTGTATATTCCCTTCTCAAATGGCTCGTATTTGTGCTCAGTTGGCTTTAATCCGACAAGGCTTTTTCTTACAATGTCAGATGCAATCCAGTCAGAAAGTGCTATATCTTTAAGTTTTCTTGCCAGAGTTGACTTTCCTGTTCCAGAAAGTCCAAAAAATACAAAGAGCTTTGGCTTACCTTCTGCGTAAATATAGGCAAGATCATAGTATTTTCTTGCATTCTCAAGAGCTTCTTTTCTTTTTTCTTCGTTTAAATGAGGATCATCAGATGTGAAACATCCAATTTTTGCCCTTACATATGCTCTGTAGCATTTGTAAAAATTAAGAAGCTTAAGTAGGTCTTTGTCATCTGATTTTTCAATAAAGCTTTTTACAAAGTAATCTGAAAATTCATTATAGCCATGAAAATCCAAATCCATGCTTAAAAATGATATCTCACTTGCCACATCACCACAGCGAAATCTTTCATTGAACTCAATGCAGTCAAATATGTAAACTTTTTTTAAATCATCAAAGCAGATGTTTGCTGAGTAAAGGTCTCCGTGCCCATCTTTTATGAAACCATTTTTAATTCTTGTCTCAAATAAGTCTTTGTTGTTTTTGATGAAATTCCTTGTCCAGTTTACAATGTGCTCATATCTCCAACTGTTTATTGCTCTTCCAACATATGAGGCAGTCTGGGAGAAGTTTTCTTCTGTGTTAAATGAGATTGTCTCAATTGAACCATACTCATCTGCTCTTTTTGCATTTTCATAAAAAGGAACAAGGGCATCAACAATAAGGTCAATGTGCTTTTCAGTAAGCTCTTTGTTTTTTATAATACTCTGCATCATTCCTTGCTCTGGAAGTCTTTTCATTTTTACGGCATACTCAACAGGATTTGAGCTGTCCTCTACTTTGTAACCCTCTTTTGTATAGGAAATTGCAACAACATCAAGATATATCTCAGGTGAAAGTCTTCTGTTAAGCTCAACTTCACGCTCACAGTAGAGTTTTCTAAGCTCAAGGGTTGTAAAATCAAGAAATCCAAAGTTAACAGGCTTTTTTATTTTGTAAACCAGCTCATCAGCAATAAAAACATATGAGATATGAGTTTGAATGACTCTTAAATCCTTTGGATTGTTAGGAAAACTCTCTTTTTTAAGCTCTTCTTGCCAGTTTATCATCTTTGTTCCCATTTTTTGCATATACAAAAAACCGCCTTACAGAAATAAAGAAAACAAACCAAGCAAGCAAAAAAAGAACTGCTGTAATGCCTATCAGTGCATAGTTTCCAGTTGGAATAAACTTTTTGATGAGATGATAGCCAAGAGAATAAATTGTTGTTGCAAGCATAAAAATCGCAGGCAAGACTGTAAATAATTTAGGCTTCTTCATCATCGTAAGCCAAAGGGATATTGCTATCAAAGCAAGGGCTGCAAGAAGTTGATTTGCAGAGCCAAAGATGGGCCATATGATTAAAAATCCTTGTTTGTAGGCAAGCAAAAACATTAAAACAACAGTTATAAGGGAGTTTGTAAAACGGGAAAGTAAAAATTGAGGAATTCTCTTGAATAGGTTTCTACAAAATTCCTGTAGTATTAATCTTGAAAGCCTCACTGCAGTGTCAAGAGTAGTTATAATGAAGCCTTCTATCATTAAAATTCCAAATACTGCACCAATATAGGATGGAATTCCAAGAATTTTTTCAACAAACAACCCAGAACCTAAAGAAAAAGCCAAGACAGGATTTGACTTTCCTGCAGTTGGAAAAACTATTTCTTTATATGTTGACAGCGTAAGTCCTGTAGCAATGGCTATAATTACTGCAACTGATAATGTGCTTTCAAGAAGCATTGCACCATAGCCTATTTTTCTTGCATCAGACTCCTTTGAAATTTGCTTTACTGTTGTTCCTGTTGCAACAAGGGTGTGGAAACCACTTATTGCTCCGCATGCAACTGTTATAAAAAGGATGGGCCAAATTGGTCCTAATTTTGATGTTCCTTCTTCAATGTTTAAAACAGGCAAGTTTATTTGAAATCCTTTAAGTCCTCCAATTACTGCTGCAAAAAGTAAAACGACAATGCCAGCATACAGGAAAAAGGAGTTGATAAAATCTCTTGGCTGAAGAATAAGCCATACGGGAATTGTAGATGCAAAAAGCGTGTAAATAGAAATCAAAACCATCCATGTTTCTCTTGAAAACCTAACAGGAGCAATGAATCCTATGTAAACAGAAATTGCAATTACAGCAAGAGCCAACAAAACAGCAAGCAATATTTTTATGTTTTTTCTATATAGGAGATATCCGATAATTGGTGCAAAGGCTGTTATTATAATCACTGAAGTTGATGCAATTCCACCAATTACAGCCATTGGCTCACCAGTTTTTGGGTCTTGTATTGTTCTAAAAAGAGTTTGAGTTTCAGGAAGTCCAAGAATTTTTAGCTTTAACATAGATGTTAAGGCAACGCATGTAAGGTCAAGGAAGGCTGAACAAACGAGAAGTAACATAAAGAAGACAAAGAGAATGAAAAGCATATATCCCCACTTTCCCATTGTTTTCTTTGCTATTTCTGCAATAGATTTTCCTTTTTCTCTTAGAGTTGCCAAAATTGAGGCACTATCATGCACTGCACCTATAAAAATTCCGCCTATTAGAATCCAAAACCATACAGGATAAAAACCATAAAGAATTGCTACAATTGGTCCAACAATAGGTCCTGCTCCAGCAATTGAAGAAAAATGATGAGAGAATACAACTAAGCTTTTTGATGGTGCATAATCAACTCCATCATTGAACTGAACAGCTGGGGTAGCTCTTGCATCGTTTTCATCGAATACCTTTCCGATAAATCTTCCATAAAGTATAAATGCAAAGCAAAAGGCAAAAGCCGAAATAACTATTACTAATAAGATATTCATCGCCTATATTTTATCATAAATGCAAAATTTGGAAATAATGCGGCAAAGATTTATCGTTGACTAAATTATAGGAAAACATACACAATCAAATAAGAAATAAAATTCAGGAGGTGTAGCATGAGGAAGTTAAGTTTATTAGTGGCAAGTTTTTTATTGTTAATGTTTTTTGCAGTAGATTCATTTGCCTACGACAAGGAAATGGCAAAAAGATTTGATGCCTTATTCTCACAGTTTACACCAGAAATGGTTGCTAAAAGACCTTGCGAAGTTGATGGTAAAGGACTTTTTGAGATGATTAAAAAGAAAGAACCCTTCGTAATTCTTGACATCAGAACTCCTCAGGAAATGCAGATGGTTGGAATAACCTATAAGGATACAATTAGAATTCCAATGCATGAGCTTTTTAAGGAGGCAAATTTAAACAAGCTTCCTAAGGACAAGAAAATAGTAGTTGTATGTCATACTGGAACCCGAGCAGTTGCAGCAACAATGGCTTTGATGGCTACAGGTTTTCAGAATGTTGTTTATTTTAAAGGTGGAATTTCCGCGCTTGCCACAGAGGCTGGAAGGAACATAGTAGGAAATTTGTGGTAATTAGAAAATAAGTTTTTTTCGGGATGCGCCAATTTGCTTGCGCATCCCTTTTTTTATTATTTAACCGAAAAATATAGATAGAAATCCAATAATTGGTATAACTATTTGAAAATTGGGTATTTTTTGTTGTCATTGCGAGCATCCGAAGGATGCGAAGAAATCTTATTTCTTATTGGAATAGAAAAACGAGATTGATTCGCTTCGCTTGCAATGACAGAGAGGTGTTCACCATGCACCATCCACTAATCACCATCCACCAACCACTATCCACTAATTAGAGACTGCTTCGCCCCAGATTGCCACGCTATTGCTCGCAACAGGGGGCTCGCAGTGACGAGTGTATATCGATATTTTTGGAATTTACCCCAAAGAAGCCTAAAAAATTCTAAAAGTGCTATAATAAACTCTATGCTCGCAAAGATTAAAGAAAAAATAAGAAATGGCGAAAGATTGTCAAAAGAAGAGGCATTAGCTCTTTTTTACTCTGATGAAATTCATGAAATAGGCGCAATTGCTGATGAAGTATCAAGAAAAATCAACTCCAACAGAGCATATTTTATTGTTAACAGGCATATAAATCCTACAAACATATGTGTTAACAGATGCAGATTTTGTGCATTTTCCCGCTCAAAGGGAGAAAATGGTGCTTATGAGATGAGCATTGAAGAGGTTTTGAAAAAATTAAGAGATGATGAGAAAGTTTTAGGATACATCACTGAAGTTCACATTGTTTCAGGACTTCATCCTGAATGGGATTTTGAATATTATGTAAATATGATTTCTGCGATAAAAAAAGAATTTCCAAAAATTGGAGTAAAGGCTTTTACTGCAGTTGAGATTGATTATTTTTCAAGAAAATCAGGCCTTTCTGTTGAAGAAGTTCTAATTAGGCTTAAATCTGCAGGACTTGACATAATGCCTGGTGGAGGAGCTGAAATTTTCAACCCAGATGTTCGCAATGTAATTTGTCCTGAGAAAATTTCAGGAAAGAGGTGGCTTGAGATTATCAGGACAGCACATACTCTCGGAATAAAAACAAATGCTACGATGCTTTACGGTCATGTTGAATCCTATGAGGACAGGGTTGAGCATTTGTTTAAAATTAGGGAGCTTCAGGATGAAACAGGAGGCTTTCTTGCATTCATTCCACTTAGTTATCAACCTGAAAACACTGATATAAAAGTTCCTTATCCATCTGGGATTGAAGATTTAAAAACAATTGCAATTTCAAGACTTGTTCTTGACAACATTCCTCACATAAAGGCTTACTGGATTATGCTCGGTGAAAAACTTGCTCAGCTCGCTCTTCTTTTTGGTGCAGACTGTCTGGAAGGAACAGTGATTGAAGAGAAAATTGCCCATTCTGCAGGAGCCCGTTCAAAAAAGGGAACAACTATAGATGAGCTTATACATTTAATAAAGGAAACAGGTCGCATTCCTACTGAAAGAGACAGCTTTTACAATGTGATAAGAACATGGCAAGAATAGATAAAAAACAAGCATTAGAAATTTTGAAAGAAGCATCTTTGCACGAACTTGGCAGAGAGGCGGATTCTTTAAGAAAAAAGCTTCATCCCGATGGAATTGTCACTTTTGTCATTGACAGAAACATAAATTACACGAATATTTGCATAAATAAATGTAAGTTTTGTGCATTTTGGAGACCAAAAGAGCATCCAGAAGCTTATGTAATAAGTAAAGAAGAGCTTGCAAAAAAGATTGAAGAGACAATAGAGAAAGGTGGAACTCAGATACTTCTTCAAGGTGGAGTCCACCCAGAGCTTGGCATAGATTTTTACATTGGTATGTTAAAGTTTATTAAGAAGAATTTCAAAATTCATGTGCATGGATTCTCTCCTCCAGAGATTTCTTATCTTTCAAAAAAAGAAGGACTTCCCATAAGAGAAGTTTTACTTAGACTTTATGATGCAGGACTTGATTCAATTCCTGGTGGTGGTGCAGAAATACTCTCTGACAAAGTAAGAATGAGACAGTCGCCAAATAAGATAAAATCTGCAGAATGGCTTGCTGTTATGCGTGAGGCTCATCTACTTGGAATGAAAACATCTGCAACAATGATGTTTGGCAGTATTGAAGCTGAAGAAGACATAATTGAGCATCTTGATGCAATAAGAAATCTTCAGGATGAAACAGGAGGTTTTACAGCTTTTATTCCTTGGACATTTCAACCTGGTAACACAGAACTTAAAAAAGAAGTTCCTGATCTCATGCCTGCTGGAGCAGTAAAATATCTTAAGATTCTTGCTTTTAGCAGGATTTATCTTGATAATTTCAAAAACATACAGGTCTCATGGGTTACACAGGGAATAAAAATTGCTCAGATAGGACTTTACTTTGGTGCAAATGACTTTGGTTCTACAATGCTTGAGGAAAATGTAGTAAGAGCAGCTGGTGTTTGCTATAGAGTTACAATGAATGAAATTATCAATGCAATAAAATCTGCCGGTTTCAAGCCTGCCCAAAGAGATACGTATTACAAAATCCTTATATTTTTTGATTAGCTAATAAAGCCCTCAGCTTTCAGCTCTTTGATTATGCCTTCAACATGTCCCTTTGCTTTTACATTATACCAAGCCTTTAATATGATAGAATCAGGCTTTATGAGAAATGTGCTTCTAATAATACCCTCTACTTCCTTGCCATACATCTTCTTTTTTCCGTATACTCCGTATGCTTTTGCAATAGCTTTATCTGGATCACTTAGAAGGATAAAGTTCAATCCGAATTTTTCTTTGAATTTCTTATGAGATGCAAGACTGTCAGGGCTTATACCAACTACTTTTATACGGTTTGAGCTGAATATTTCCATATTATCCCTGAAATCCATAGCCTCTTGTGAGCATCCTGATGTGTTATCTTTAGGATAGAAATAAAGTATCAGGGAAGTAGAAAGAAGCTCTTTAAGACAAAAAGTTCCTTCATTTCCAATTTCATCAATCCCTTGCAAACAAAATTCAATCGCTTTGTCCCCTGCTTTTAGCATATTATCCTCCATTGGCAATTTTTTTAGTATATCAGAATTGACAGTATTTAGCTAAAAATGTTATTCCAAACCTAAGTTGTGCTTTTCAAGTGTTATTGTAAATGGTCGCAACACCTTTGGCTCGCGACAGGCTTAGCGACCGAAGAAATCTCTTCTCCGGATGAAAAGAGAAAAGACGAGATTGCTTGGTTGCTGACTCTTCTCGCAATGACTACTTTTTCCGTCATCACGAGACTTGCGAAGTAAGCCGAAGTGAGCTCCCTTCCGGTATAGTGGAAAAAGACGAGACTGCTTCGGGCACTGCGTGCCCTCGCAATGACGATAGTGGTAAGTCCTTGAAATGACAAAGAAAGGCTCGCAATTATAAGGAAGAGGGACTGTCGTGAGCTAAGGGCTTGGTGACCTCTCTCAATAGCACTTGAGAAGCGAGCAATTTAGGACTTAATTATGTGTAGATGTTTTCTCGGATTTTAACTTATAGCCTGCTTCCTCTAATGCTTTAGAGATTATTTGCAAATTTGTTTTATTTTCATCAAAAGTAATAACAGCTTCTCCAATCTTTACTTCTGCTTCTTCCACTTCTGCCTTCTCAAGTGCTTCAGTAACTCTTTTCACGCAATGTTGACAACTCATACCTTCAATGTAAATTTTCAAAGTTTTCACTTTACCCTCCTTTTTAAATTTTCTCTTTTTATTAAAACATTTAACACATAAATATCTCAACCGATGTTTAAATATTAGAAAAAAATTTTATATTATTGACAAAATTAGACTCATTTGTTAAAATTAGAACTATAAAACTTTTTTTAAGATTTAAAAAAGGAGGTAAAAAATGAGTATAATGCTACTTGGAGGAATGGATAGGCTTACTGAGCATTACGAGAATGAGGCAAAAAGGATGGGTGTAAGACTTAAGGTTTACACGAAGGGAGCAAAAAATATTACTAAAAAGATTGGCAAAGTAGATGCAATTCTTATCTTTACTGACAAAATTGCCCATTCAGTTAAGCAAGAAGTTGGAAATTATGCGAAGTTAAAGAAAATTCCATGTTTTATGGTTCATAGTTGTGGATTATGCACATTGAGAAAATGCCTTGAGCATCTAAAAAAACTAAATCAAAATGGAGGTTTAGCATGAGAGTTTTTGGTTTCTTATTGGCTTCATTAATTCTTATAATGCCCTTTTCTTCGCATGCAGCAGACATTACAGAGAAGTTTTCAATTTCAGGTACAGCAACCACAGTTTATCAGTGGCTTGAGATGAGCAAGGGCAGAATGGATAACGACAAGAAAAGACAAGACC
>FWWM01004957.1_pt1 | contig 30110 bp, 28 predicted proteins | sample 2228351 | NCBI WGS metagenome assembly FWWM01 (sample SAMEA103939774, study PRJEB20133) | metagenome | reverse complement strand
CTCATCGAGAATCACAAGGGTGCCTTCTATTAGATGGATGCTCAGCAGGGAAATGTCCTCGGTCTTAGAGGTATCCTTTAGCATAACATCCTTCTCCTTTTCGGCATCCAGTTCTTTACCCTCACGTATAATTAATGCCTTCCCCTTAACCTCAACCACCTTTCCTATGTTGTTCTTATCCTCCTCCTTTGCAAAGGCACTCGAACCTAAGGATAGAAGGACAACCAACACCAAGGTTATGGAAAGTAAAATAGTTATGGTATGATCCTTTTTCATCTCTCACTCCTTATAAATTGGTTTATAAGATTGTAATCCTTAACATGTTAATTTCACCAAGGCTTTCATATATACAAAGTATATAATAAAGTATAATAATTTTGCCTCCTACTTACAAGTAAAAAATTTCATCCTCATAAAGTTTCCCAAAATGTTAAAATATCTAAAAGTAAAAGCATTGGATTTTCTGTTCAAGCCAGAAAATGGCATTTCCAGGGTAAAGGTGATGCAGAAGAAACATCTTTTAATCGGCATAATCATAATCATCCTTTCATCATACTATGCCTTTAAGAATGTATCGATAGTCGAGATAGGCGAAGCTCTTCTTTCAGTACATTACGCATATCTCCTGCCAGCAGTCTTTATGGTTTTCGTAAGTTACATCCTCAGGGCTATAAGATGGCGTTATCTTATAAGCTCTGTTAAGGATGTAAGAACATCCAGTATCTTTTCGCCGTTAATGGTTGGCTTCATGGCAAATATGTTACCTGCAAGGGCAGGGGAATTTATCAGGGCATACCTACTTGGGAAAAAAGAGAATATCAGTTTCAGTGCATCTTTTGCAACTATATTTATCGAAAGGCTCTTTGATATGTTGCTTGTTTTGCTTTTACTCTTTACTGTCCTGTTCTTCAGAACAGAGATATTTTTATCCACAAACTCAGAAGCAAATCACAAACTCATAGGTTATATGATGAAGTTTGGGTGGGTAAGTTTTATCGGTTTCATCTTCATCCTCATCTTCTCTGTCTTTCTACAATACAGAAATGATTGGGCCATGAAGGTTGTACATATTATTATTAAACCCTTGCCCGAAAGATGGGGATACAACCTGATCAGCATGGTACATTCTTTTACAAACGGTTTAAGCATAATTAAAGATAAAAGGGGATTTCTCATGATTGTCCTTCTCTCCCTTTTGATATGGTTTACATTTCTCATTCTTTATTACCCTCTTTACCTTGCCTTCGATATACAGACAAGACTTCCTGTCATCCCTTCCCTCTTTGTCCTTTGCCTTACCGTTGTGATATTCATCACGCTATTTCCAACCCCTGGGTTCCTTGGTGCATTCCAGGCAGCCTGCGTTGTTGCATTACATGAAGTCTTTATGATTCCAAAGGCAATAGCTGTAAGTTATGGAATAGTGGCATGGTTCATCACCATGGGAACAACCGTTGTTATAGGTATAATATTTGTATTGAGAGATAATATCTCCTTAAAACAGCTTGTGCCTGACAGAGAAGAGATAAAACGGTCTTAATCCATATCCTCTTGCCTCCTGAACTGTTCAAAGAGCCTTTGAAACCTCGGTTCATATATCAGGTCATAGAGATGCGATCTTGAAGGAAAGAGTTCCTTAATTATTGCCCTGAGTCTCTCCTTCTCAATCATGATATCAATCTCGGGATAATCTGTGCTCACTATAAGAAATGCGATCCTGTCTGCAAGCCTCCTTATCTTGTTGACCTTTTCTTCTTCAATTAAAAGTTCTTCTTCATCAAAAAACTCTATGTGTTCAAGCTTGACCATACGACCGCAAACACACCTTATTGTTTTTTCAAACTCAAATAGTGTTACATCATACTCCCTTCCACAATATGGACACCTAACAGCCATAATATCTTAACCCCCTTTTAAATGGTAAGAATCGGGGCACCCTCTTTCTGTATTCATTGTATTCATCTCCAAAACGTGTGAGCAGTTCTCTTTCTTCAAAGGGTATAATCAATGCAAGGACAAGTGCGAGATCAAGTACAACTATGATACCGATCGCTATCACCCCTGTAGTAAGAAAAATACCAAATAAGATCATTGTATGCGCAACATATGTTGGATGTCTGCTAAAAGAGAATGCCCCCCATGTAACGAGCCTGCTTTTAAAAGTTTTTGAGACCTCTGGCAAACCAATGAGTCCCCAAAAACCGAGGAGTTTCCCTGTCCATATGTGAACTATGGTGCCTGACATTAACAGGAAAATCCCGATGGCGATTAAGATTACAGAAAAGTCTATTCTATAGTAAAGAATATAATCTCTATTTTGATAGATAATAAAAACCAACGGTAACCACGTAACAAAAAGCATTGAATACGTTAAGATACCAAGTTTTTTGAAAAACCGTGGTACAAGATGAACAGGTATCCAGAAAAGAGGTATCACAGGCCAGAGGATTATGGTCATAAGTGCAATCAGGTCTATCATATTCTTATTGTACAATCCCAGAACAATGATAGACAAATCAATACCGACAAAAGGAGCTTGTCGGATTCTTAAAACCCTGGAAAGAGGCAGCATGTTGACTTTTTAAAGTCAAAATGTCATTATTGTAACGAAGTTTCAGGAGTAAGGGCTTTGAATAAAGCAGTAAGCCCTGAGACTTTAGTCTTAAAGAAGGAGGTAAGAATGGCTAAGGGAATAGTGAAGTGGTTCAACGAGTCAAAGGGTTACGGCTTTATCTCAACCGAAGACGGCAACGACGTGTTTGTTCATTATTCTTCTATCCAGGGTAATGGATATAAGACCCTTGCAGAGGGTGATTCCGTTACCTTTGATATCGAAGATAGTCCAAAAGGTCGTAAGGCAGTCAACGTAGTAAAAGAGTAACCAACAACACAATATCCCCTGCACACCGTGCAGGGGATATTTTCTCTTCAGGATTCAATAAACCCTCCACAGATTCATTTCACCCTCAATATGAAAGACCATAACGGTAAAATTTTGAAGAAATCTTCTTATTTTCTTCATAACTTCTTCACACGAAAGTGTTCTAATAAAATCATAAAAGAGAGGAACTGGATTCTCTGTCCTCTGGCTTGACCAGAGGACAGAGAATGACAAAGAAAGGAGGAGAAGATGAGGACATTAAAGACCATATTAATTGTAGTAACATTATTTTTGATTCCCTCGTATTCCTATTCATCGGGGTTAGGTTCACTCAGGATCAGCCTTATACAGGGAGACGTAAGAGTAATGCCTGCCACATCATATGAATGGTTACCAGTATCACTTAATATGCCCCTAAGGGAAGGCGATACACTATGGGTTCCTGAGGCAGGGAGGCTGGAGATACAGACGAACGATGGCTCATTCTTAAGACTTGATGAATATTCCACCCTTGAGATAATCAGTATTAGCAGAGGTATTATGTGGTCTGAACTCAAGGAAGGACGTGCCTATGTTAATTTTAAGGGATTGAGGGACATGACCCTTCAGTTAGATATACCCTATTTCTCTAACTTGAAAATACACGAACCCTCAAAATTCAGTATAGACTTACATAACTATAGATATGTCGAGATCTCTGTCTTCAAGGGAGTGGTTTATGCTGATGTAAGGGGAGAGATGACAGATATATATGCAGGACAGAGTCTCACTATTGGTGAGGATATGTATACTGATATCTCTTCAGTGAAGCCATCTGATAGATGGGAGTTATGGAACAGGGAAAGAGACAGGAGGTTTGAAGGCTCATGGTATAGTTACAGGTATCTTCCTGATGAGTTGAGGGTTTATGCATATGAATTTGATACAAGCGGAAAATGGGTATATACGACCAGGTATGGTTATGTATGGGTGCCAACTGTATATGTAACAACAAACTGGTCACCCTACAGGGTTGGGAGATGGGTATGGATAGATGATGAGTATGTCTGGGTCTCTGATGAGCCGTGGGGATGGGTTCCTTATCATTATGGAAGATGGGCATTCTCCATTTCGATTGGATGGTTCTGGGTGCCACCGTCAAGAGGTGCGGTCTATTGGGGTCCTGGCTTCGTTGGCTGGATACACACACCAACTTATGTAGCATGGGTTCCACTTGCACCTGAAGATATCTATTATGGATATGGCTATTACGGACCCAGAAGCGTGAATATAATCCATATTGATATTCATAAAACCGTGATTAAGAATGTTTATAAAAATGTATATGTGAACAATGCAGTCACAGTTGTTCACAGGGATTCATTTATCAAAGGCAAATATATCGCCATAAAGACAGACAGAAACCCCTTTACGGAGGAAGGGATTCGCCAGGGAAGGATAAGAATAGTCTCTGACAGGGTATCACTTGCACCTATTACCAGAAAGGTCATGGTAAAGAATGAACCTGCTAAGATTATTATCAGAGATGTTGATAAGGTAAGGCATGAAAGGGAAAAGGACAATATCAGAAGACAGACGACAAAGCAGAGAGCAAGATATCCGGAGGAGATAAGAAGAGATACTATAAAGATTCAAAGGAAAGAGGCAAGTAGCCACCCTGAGAGGATGACAATAGAAAAAGAACAAAAGGTCAGAAGACCCGAGGTATCAAGAGAGCCTGTAAGGAAAGAGCCACCACATAAGGACTATCTGACAAATAGACAACCACATTCAAAAGGAGAGTTCCATATAGCTGAAAAGGGAAAGAGGGATAGCTCTGAAAAATCGCTCATCAGAAAAGATAAGAAAGGCCATATGGTCCTGAAAGAAGGTAAACAGATAGACACAGACATAAGTCAATGGATACTTAGATAAAATACTATTGTTTTGAATCAAGCCATATGGTTACAGGGCCATCATTTATTAATACAACATCCATATGCGCTCCGAATATACCCTCTCTGACATCAACACCACCCTGCCTTAACAGCTCATTAAACCTCTGCCAGTATTGTTTTGCCTTTTCTGGTTCTGCTGAGAGGTCAAAGCCAGGGCGGTTACCCTTGCTGGTATTGGCATAGAGAGTAAACTGTGAAACACTCAATATCTGGCCATTGACATCCTTTATATTTAGATTCATCTTTCCATTCTCATCAGAGAAGATGCGGATATTTAATAGCTTCTTTGCCATGTATTCAATATCCCCGAAACTATCATCCTTACCAAAACCGATGAACAATAACAAACCTTTATCAATCCCGGATACCTCCCTACCCTCTACTATTACAGATGCGCTTTTAACCCTCTGTATTAACACCCTCATATATCAATAGTCTCATTTGAAATAGTCGAGTATCTCTGATTTATGTTTCTTTGTAAGGTCTGCCATAACGCTTTTTAGAAGCCTCTCTTTTACTGAAGGTTCAAGGTTTTTAAGTATCTGATTATTTATGCTCTTTGATGCGGCAAGATACCATCCTGAAGGCTTTGCCTTTTCAATAATGTGATTTATATCATTTGATATCTGTTTTATAAGTTTCTTCCTGTTTTCTAATTTAATATTATGGGGTTCACCATAGCCTTTGATACCCTCCTTCCCACCCTTCATCCCGAACCTTCCTGCCTCATCACTTAGCTTCTCACCCAATCTGCCATGGGCATCAATAATATCATAACTCTTCTTGAGTTCAATCGTCGGACTTTCCAGTGGATTCTTTGAGATCTCGTAGACCTTGAAATGGCCAAGGTCAGCCACGATTATAATCTTTTTCATGCCATACCTCCGTATAATCTTTATCTTTGTCTTGTAATTTCATAACAGAGAATTGCACAGGCCATAGCTACATTAAAAGTGAGTTGTGCACCTGACATTGGGATGGTGATTCTAAGGTCGAGTTGTTTTAGTATACCATGACGGAGCCCTTTACCCTCTGATCCAAGAACAAGGCAGAGCGGAAAGGGTAAAGAGACCTTGGTTACGTCCTTACCCCCTTCTACAACAGCCCCTGTTATCCAGTAACCTGCATCCTTTGCATCTCTTAGCGCCTTTGATAGGTTAATTACTACTGACACAGGGACAGAGTTTTCGCCACCGGAGGCAACGTGTATAACCGTCTCATTTACCTTGCATGAGCCATGCTCAGGGATTACTATACCAAAATTTCCAAAACATGCGGTTATCCTGAGAATAGAGCCAAGGTTATGAGGGTCATTTATCCCATCAAGAAATAATAGTGAACGTTTGGTATCAAGTAAACTCTTAAAGGGTGTATAGTTATAAAGGTCTGCCTTGGCAACAATACCCTGTAGTCTATCAGCATGGATAAGACTGTTCAAGTATTTTTCATTCACCATCGAATAAGGAACACCTCTTGATTCTATAAGATTCATTATGTGTGGGGCATTGAAACCATCCTGTATGAAGACCTTTTTTATGCTTTCAGGCCTTGCCTTCAGCCGCTCATACACAGAGTTCTTCCCGTAGAGATACATGTATCTTTTAGGCATTCTTCACCCCAGCAACATTTCAGATTGAAGTATAATCTTTAGGCCCTCTTCTTCTCATCAATGGTCTTCAGGAGAGACTGAAAAGATTTTTGAAATGCCTTCACGCCCTCATCAAGCAGTTTGAGGCAGATACTATCTATATCAATCCCAAAATCCTTAAGACTATTCAGTGTCTCTTTAGCCTCATCAGTCCCACCTGACAGTGTATCTTCGATACTCCCATGATCAATAAAGGCATGCAGTGTATTGTCAGGTACGGTGTTGATAGTTCCCTTGCCCATCAACTCTGTAACATATTTAATATCACTATATGAGGGGTCCTTTGTCCCTGTTGAACCCCAGAGGAGTCTCTGAATATTCACACCGTTGTCATTAAATCTCTTGAATTCCTGACTGGAAAACATCTCCTGATACTTATCATATATTATCTTTGAATTTACAACTCCTGCCCTGCCCCTTGATGACTTTAACCTCTCTTTTAAACCCATATCATCAGCGGTTGAGACCTTTTCATCTATTATTTTATCGACTGCAGTATCAATCCTGCTGACAAATACACTTGCTACAGACCTTACCTTTGTTGGGTCCCCACCCTTCTCCAGGAGCCTCCTCATACCTTCAAGATAGGCATTGGCAGTGTTTATATATTGTTCAAGGGAGAATATCAGAGTCACATTTATATTTATTCCCTCTGAAAGCAACGTGCTGATGGCCTCAAAACCTGCATCAGTTGATGGGACCTTAAACATAACATTCGGCCGATTCACCTTTTTATGAAGTCTCCTTCCCTCCTCAATGGTCTCTTGTGTATTCATTGCAAGCTCAGGGTTTATCTCAAGGCTAACGTAGCCATCAAACCCCTTAGTCTCCTCATAAACAGACTTAAACATGTCAGCAGCATCCTGAACATCCCTTATGGTGAGTTCATCATAAATCTCAAATGTTGATTTGCCTTTTTTGTGGAGTTCCTTTATCATGGCATTATATTCCGTGCCACTGCTGATTGACTTATCAAATATCGTCGGGTTCGATGTCATACCCTTAAGACCATTATCTATAAGTGCCTTAAGCCTTCCATCCTCTATCATTGCCCTGCTAATGTTATCAAGCCAGATGCTCTGTCCAAACTCGGCAAGTCTCTGAAGCTTTTTATCTGTCATCCCTACCTCCTTAAAACTTATTTCTGTCTCCTACCATTTTGATTTTAGAATGGTGTTTTATGAGGGCTATAAAAAAGTATACCAACACCGTGAAGATAAATCAAAGTGAAAACAGTCCTATTGATCCGTTATTCCTGATAGATAGCAGATTTTATGGTAAAATTATATTCAGCATGAACCCCCTCGTTGAGACCATCACAAGTGAAGATGAGGCACTACGAAATCGCTCTATAAATTCTCTACTCAAAGGTAAAGGCAGAGACGAGTTACTGAATCTGGCCTTTGAGCTTGAGGCCTTCAGGAAAGAGACACAGAATCTCTACCATAGGGTAAGGGCATCCCTATTTCTGCATGTTATATACAGGTTCTATCTTCAAGAGAACGATAGTGTTAGTAGATGTGGAAGTATACCAGTTGACGGGTTTAATGCATTCGAGAATGGGGAGCATGATAGATCAATTGATATATATCTCAGGCATATACAGGACAATCAGGATTATAATGGTGCCATATTTAGTGCCATTGCTGAGGCATATCACAAGACCGCATTCAGGTATCTCCTGAATCAGGTGAAAATATCAATAAGCCATTGCAGGGAAAACTACCATCTCTTTCATATAAGTGGACTTGATGACTACCCCTACTCCACCCCTCCTGGACTCACAACGCCTGACCCTGCCACAGGCAATTACCCTGTTGGTTTTGATGCCTCGCCTGTGCGCCTTGATCCATCCCATAGTGGGTGGTCTGATATATTCTTCCTTGGTATGGACTTTCCTGAAGGAGCAAGGGTTGTTAATATATCGGTAGACCTTAAGATTCACGGTAGTGATACTGATATCCTTCCACCATGCGAGTGTTACTGTCGTTATATTGAGAAACCAATCATCAGGCTTGTATCCATTGACCTCAAGGCTATGAAGGAAATTGCTTCAGTAGATGAGTTATTCAACTTCGGTAGTGACCATCTCTCATTATTAAAGGCAGGTATTGTTGCATCAGGTATAGTGCCACCATGCTTTGAGAATAAGGACATTCCGTTGAGTGCCATCCTTGAGAAGCTACTTAGAAGATCAGGCGGCATCGAGATAGTGACAAGGGTGAATAACATCCCAAAGGGTTCAAGGCTTGCTGTAAGCACCACCTTGCTTGCAACAATTATAACAAGGCTCATGCGCTTCAGCGGTCAGATAAAAACCCTTGAAGGAGGCCTTTCCGAGGAAGAGAGGCGAATAGTGGCATCAAGGGCAATACTGGGTGAATGGCTTGGTGGTTCTGGCGGAGGATGGCAGGATTCAGGAGGGTTATGGCCTGGTATAAAGGTCATTTCAGGGAGACTTGCAAAAGAGGGTGACCCTGAATGGTGTATAAGCAGGGGATGCCTCCTACCTGAACACGATATTTTTGAAAGGCATGAATTACCACATGATATTGAAGACAGGATAGTCAATTCAATGGTTCTTGTTCATGGTGGCATATCAATGGATGTTGGCCCTATACTCGAAATGGTTACTGAGAAGTACCTACTCAAATATGAGGATGAATGGAAGGCCCGCCTCAGAGGAGTCGAACTATTTGATATGATCGTTGATGCCCTTAAGAGAGGAGATATGAGAGAACTTGGAAGACTGACAACCATTGACTGGGAGGAATCAATACAGAAGGTGATTCCGTGGGTTAATAATGCCTTTACCGATGAACTCATCATGACCATGCAGAAAGAGTTTGGTGAGGATTACTGGGGCTTCCTGATGCTTGGCGGTATGTCCGGTGGTGGTATGGCATTTATAGTAAATCCAGAGAAGAACCGTTTATTCAAAGAAAGGGTGTTAGAGGTGATGCATGATCTCAAGAAAAAATATAGATATTCCTACCCATTTATCATCGACCCTGTAGTCTATGATTTCAGGATTAATCAAAATGGTATCATGGCAGGACTTAAAACAGGCAAGGATGCTATGATGCCAGAAGTCAAGGTGTTTGATGATACTGTAACATTATCCTCAAACAATGAAACCGAAGAAGAGATCAAAAAAAGGTTTGGTTTTGATCATGAATCCCACGAATACCTAAAGAAACTTCTTAAAAATGGAGAGATAACACTTGAAAAAAACAGACTTTCTTCAGAGATGATTATTGAGGATGTAGCTCCTGAGGATGTCATCCATTTTGAGGATGAGTCTGCACAGGAAGGGATTAAAGAGAAAGGTATAGAGGCGATAAGGAGAAACGAGGTGGCTGTTGTCACATTTGCAGGTGGTCTTGGTAGCAGGTGGACGCATGGTTCAGCAGTTGTAAAGCCATTGAATCCATTCATTAAGATAAAGGACAGATACAGGACATTCATCGAGATACATCTTGCTAAAAGCAGAAGGACTTCGGAACTATCGGGTGTGGATATCAGCCATGTCTTTACAACGAGCTATCTTACGCATGATGCTATTGTTAGTTACATGGAGAGGTTTAATTATTTCAACTATTCTGGCAGGGTATATCTTTCTCCTGCTAAGAGTATTGGTAAGAGGGTATATCCAATGAAGAGGGATATAATCTACTACTATGGTGTAAAGGCTAAGGTTCAAAAGGGTCAATTAGATGCGGTTATCAAGTGGATAAAACAAAAAGGAGAAGGTGAGGATTATTCTGAGAATATACCCATCCTGAGGTTTAATCCACCTGGCCACTGGTATGAGATACCGAATCTTATAAAAAACGGCACCCTTGGCAGGATGCTTAAAGAAAACCCTGACCTAAAATACCTTCTCTGCCATAACATAGATACCCTGGGTGCATCAATAGATCCCAATATACTCGGTATGCATATCATGAGTGGAAGATGTCTTACGTTTGAGGTCACACCAATGAGGGTTGAGGACAGAGGCGGTGGTCTTGCAAGGGTGAACGGGCATATCCAGCTCATAGAGGGTCTTGCACTTCCTGATGAGAGTTATGAATTGATGCTAAGCTATTACAACTCCCTTACAAACTGGATAACCATCGATTTATTACTCGAGTATTTTGGTCTTGACAGGACAGTGGTGATTAAGGCATCAGAGGATGATAAGGCAATGAAAAAGGTACAGGAGGCAATCAGAAAGGTTGAAAAGAGGATAGCCGTATATGTCACCCTTAAGAAGGTAAGACAATTATGGGGGAGTGGTCAGGAGGATGTCTATCTAGTTGCACAGTTTGAGAGGCTATGGGGAGATATAACACACCTCAGAGATTTAAATATTGGTTATGTATCAGTCTCAAGATACAGGGCACAGCAGTTAAAGGAAACCTCACAACTATATAAATGGATGATCGATGGTTCCTATGAGTATCTGATGCAAAGGTCGTCTTTTTAAAGATGAGATTCAGGTTAAATCAAATAGTCATTCTTGATGGGCATGGAATATGTCATTAAACTCATTGGTTGATTTTTTAAATGCCTCAAATACAGCTGGGTCAAAGTGTTCGGGTTTTGTCCTGCCATCACCATTTATTATGGTCTCAACCGCCTCTTTATGACTCCTTGGAGGTTTATACGGTCTTTTGCTCCTTAAGGCATCATACTGGTCACAGATATTCATTATCCTTCCAGGAAGTGGTATCTTTTCACCCTTTAGTCCATTTGGATAGCCACTACCATCCCATCTCTCATGGTGTGAAAGCGCAATCTCCTGACCCATTCTTAAGAATGGAGAGATTGAACCACCGAGTATTCTCGCACCAATGGTTGTATGGGTCTTCATGATTTCCCATTCATGGGTGTCAAGTGGTCCTGGTTTAAAGAGAATACCGTCAGGGACTCCAACCTTTCCAATGTCATGCATTGGTGAGGCATGGATAATATTCGTTATAAATTCACTATTCATACCAAGTCTTTCTGAAATCACCTTTGTATAAAAACTTGTCCTCCTTATGTGTGTTGCTGTCTCGTCATCCTTGTATTCAGCAACAAGCGCAAGCCTGTGTATGGTCTCTGCATAGCTTGATTTCAATCTACCATGTGCACTCTCAAGCTCTTTGAAGGCATCTTTAAGTTCCCTTGTCTTCTCTGCAACCTGACCCTCAAGTATGACACTATAGTTCTTGAGAAAGTCGTGATATTCCTTTATCTTTAAATTATTCATGAGTCTGAGGGACAACTCCTCTGAGTCAATAGGCTTTGTAAGGAAATCATTTGCACCCTTTGAGATACCTGTAAGTCTATCTTGGCGGGAGTCAAGGGCAGTGACAATTATTATCGGTATGTGTCTTGCCCTCTCATCAGACTTCAGAACCTCTGTTGCCTTAAAGCCATCCATCTCAGGCATCATGACATCCATTAATATAAGGTCGGGCATATACTCAATTGCCTTGTTCACTGCCTCCTTTCCATTTCCTGCGGAGATTGTTTCATAACCAAGGCTCTCACAAAGACCACTCAACAGCCTTACATTCACATCCTCATCATCAACTATAAGTATTTTTTTATTCATATTCTCCTCCTGAAAAAGCCTTTACTGCATTAATAAGTTCCTCGTATCTTATTGGTTTTGCTATATATCCATCAAATCCTGCAGACATAATCCTCTCCCTGTCCTCTTTAAAGGCAAATGATGTTAAAGCGATGACCTTGATATGTCTTGTAACTTCATCCTGTTTGAGAATCCTGAGTGCTGTAATCCCGTCCATCTCAGAAAGGTGGATATCCATCAGTATAAGGGAAGGTTTCTCTTCTCGGGCCATGGCTATGCCTTCTTCAGCATTTGAGGTAGTTATTACATGATACCCTGCGTTCTCAAGCATATCCCGGAAGAGTCTGAGGTTAATCTCATTATCCTCAATAACGAGTACCTTCATTAATAGACACACCCCTGCACCCCTCTTGATAGAGGGGAATTATGGTTCGGACTTCTTAACAGGTATCGTAAACGCAAACCTACTACCCTTGCCAAATTCACTCTCCACCCATATCTTACCACCATGTAATTCAACTATATCCTTGCATATAGCAAGCCCAAGCCCGCTACCTTTATATCGCTTTGTATATGGAGATTCAAGCTGTTGAAACCGACTGAAGAGCCTCGGCACGTCCTCCTTCTTAATACCAATACCTGTATCACTTACAGAGATTTCTACAAGTTTATCACCCTCTACTCTCCTCACCCTGACATTGATGCTTCCTCCATCAGGCGTAAATTTCACCGCATTACTCAGGAGGTTAATCATCACCTGTTTAAGTCTCCTGGAGTCTGCCTCAATAATTCCAACATCCTCATCAACATTTACAGTCAGATTCAATGCATGTTTTAATGCCTTCTCTTTAAAAAAGAAGAGGCATGATTTTAAAAGTGAACTAACATCAACCTTTGAATATTCAAGCTCTATAGCACCAACCTCTATCTTACTGAGGTCAAGTAAGTCATTTATGAATGAGAGAAGTGCTTCACCACTCTCATATATATCATTGACATATTCCCTTTGCTTTTTTGTAAGCTCTCCACCAATGCCTCTAAGCATCATATCAGAGAATCCGATTATTGCATTAAGGGGTGTCCTCAGCTCATGGGATACATTTGCAAGAAAATCTGACTTTGCCCTGTTTGCGGTTTCTGCCTGAAGCCTTGCAATCTCAAGCTCTTGAGTCCTTTCTTTTACCTTTTGTTCAAGCCCTTCAATGAGCTTTATATTTTCTATAGCAGTTGCTGCCTGATTAGCAAAGACACTAAATAGTTTTATCCTCTCATCTGTAAAAAATTGTTGCTCACTGCTATAAATATTAAGTGCACCAATTACTTTACCTTCAGGATCGATCAATGGTAACGCCATGGATGATTTATATCCCCTCTTTAATGCCTCATCTCTCCATGGGGCATAACGAGGGTCTCCAGGTATGTCATTCATCACCTGTGGTCTTTTTGTCTTTATCGCCATCCCAGTTGGACCCATGCCTGTTTGTGAGTCATCATAAGTAATCTTTATAGTTGATAAATAACCATCCTCAAATCCTCTCTGGGCAACAGGTACTACAACTTTGTCAGGGTGGTCACTTATCAACCCAATCCATGCCATCTTAAGACCAAAATTCCTTACTGCAATGTCACATATTGTCTCATAAAGAAGATTAGTAGTAGTAGTAGTAGTAGTAGTAGTAGTAAGAATCACATTAGATGCATCAGCAAGGGCAAATAGTTCATCTCTCTGTGTCTGGACTTCTTTAAATGCCTCCTTAAGATTAGAGGCCATAAGATTGAAGGCTTCAGAAAGCCTCCCTATCTCATCTTTGGTCTTTATATCAACCCTTACATCAAAATTCCCTCTTTCGACCTCTTTTGTTCCATCCCTCAATCTCCATAGAGGCTTGATAATACTCTGCCTTGTGTAAAATATAATGAAGATTCCTGAGATAATAAAAAATCCGATGGCATAGAGCCTAAATTTATCAAAATCCTTTATCTTTTTCTCCTGGTGCTCTTCTAAAGATTTCGCAAAGATTTCTAACTTACCCACATTTTCACGAATAGCTGAATGGCATCTCACACATGTCTCATTCTTTCTCTCAGGAGGAAGTTCCATTATATTTAGAAGGGTCGGCTTCAGGGTATTGTGCCACATCTCAATTAATGTATTAATCTGAGAGATTGATTCTTGATTATCTTTTGGCATTGGCTTGAGCCCAAGCCTTTCACTCCCATCCCTAAGACCATAAAGCGCCTCTTCATATTGAGCCATAATCATTTCAGCCCTTCTTTTAAATATCTCACCTTGAAAAGGTGGGGCAGCCATTACGATGGTTTTTATAGAAAGTGCCATATTGAATGTCAGCATCCTCTCTCTGCCTGAAAGATTAATCCTTCTTGCCTCACCTTCCATCTCATGTGTAAAGATATAGCCAGCAGTGATATAAAGAGCAATGAATATAAGCATTATGATACTTATGAAGATGAATTTTGTTGTGAGGGATGGTAATTTAAGCATCGGTTTCCCTACACCGCTTCAAATGCTTTTTGTTTGAAGGGTAACGCTAACTTCGTCTGAACGGATGAGCTGACGGGCAGATGCATTCATAAACTCTACACTGACTGGTTCCCTATCCTCGCCGTAACTTACAATAATTCCTCCGGGCTCCTCAATTGCATCAACAGGAGGGTTATCCCGAAGGATAAGCATAAGAATATCAGAGTCAGCATCGTATCTTATCCTCATTTTTCCTCCTTCCAATATCTTTCTACCTTACTTGTCCAATAAACTGTCAAAATCTTTCTATCGCCACTAATTTCTAAAAAAGGAACCCTTAACAAACCATTGCGATTTCTTGCCTGTGCAATAAAAGCATCCATATCGCCGGGCACAACCTGTTCAGGATTACTCACTAAGTTCTCCACCTCTTGTCTTGTAATTCCAAGTTTTTTCTCCTATTCTCTTTGCCGATCTTCTGAGTGTTTTGTCCAGATGACGTTCATTATTGGTTTTTAATAAGTATATCATGTTTTTGTCTTAAAACTGCATTATTTTTACCAATAGTCAGCATCATCTCTCTGCCTGCAAGATTAATCCTTCTGGCCTCACCTTCCATCTCATGTGTAAAAATATAGCCTTGAGTGATATAAAGAGCAATGAATATAAGCATTATGATACTTATGAAGATGAATTTTGATGTGAGGGATTTGAATCTAAGCATTACTCTCTCATTAGTAAGTCTACTCAACTAATTCTAATTGTTTTATCTCCTTTTCAAAAAACCTCTGGAGTTGTTGAAGGGTTACTTCTTTCTTTATAAATTCAAGACAAAGGTCCTTGATATCTTCGAAATAACTGAGCTGACTCAGAAATAGTTTTTCGGAAAAAAGGCCTCCAAACTTCCTTCTTGCCCCCTTGATGATACCCTTGAGAGGAAAACCGGCCTTAATACTGAAATAAAGGTCTATATAATCCCGCCATTCACCCCTTCTGACAATAGTATATGCCTTATCTAATGCGATGTCCTTCCAGCTATAAATACCCGGGGCAATAGTCTGAATTATCCTGTAAAGGGGTTTGAATAGATAATAGACAACGCTGAGCTTTACTCCGAGAGGGGAGATAAGGCTTAATTCGTCTGAGGTGTTAACAAGAATCTGGATTTTCTTAAAATGCCCTTTAACCTTTAAAAGAAGGCTCTTAGAAATAGGTTCAGGACAGAAGATATCAAAATCATAAGATCGCCTGTGGGCAAGTTGAATAGCCAATGCCGTTCCACCTGCTAAGAATCCATATCTTGAAAATGCCTTTAAGGATTCTAAGGTCCTTTTCTGTTCTATGGTCAGGATATCAAAATAGAGTCTTGACATAGTCTCCTTCTCTTAATCTTTTGTCTTTCAAGTCGAGGATAAAATTCTTAATAAAATAAAAGACTGAGGGCCGATAAATCTTTTTTGGAAATCTTATAAATATCTCCCTTATCTCGCTTATATCATAAATCCTGAATAGTTGTCGCAGTTCCCTTAAATCGCCATAGTTCAGAATCTGGTGGATAATATAGATCTTGTCCTGCTCTCTATCCAATTTTTCTACACTTTTTGACCATAAAAAGGGCTGGAGGCTTGATGGAATCCTTTTCAATTTCTTTCTTCTCCTTGAATGTCTGTCAAGCCTTACTGGCTTATCCATTTAGCAAACCTGCCCATAATATAAGTATATCATTAAATATCCCCGTTAGTTCACTTTTTCATTCGTTTCTTGAGAGCCAGAAGTATCTCAAGGTCTGCCTTATCCTGTTTTCCTTTTAACACCTGTTTGTTTTTTATTAATTCATTCAGTCCGATGAAGTAAGCCGTCTCCTTTCCATATCTTCCTTTCTTCTTGTTCTCCCAGACATTCTTAAAGGAACAGCCATTAATTGAAGTAACAATATCTATCCTCACAGGCTCATAACCAAGCTGTATAATCCTGCCTTCCTCGGTAAAATCATCAGTGGTGAGATTTAGACTTTCAAAACCAAACTCATTAAGGGCATTTAATATCCTTCTGGCATTATCCACAGAAGGTTCAACAAAAATGTCCATATCTTTGGTATATCTTGGAATTGCATAAAAGGCAACAGCAAAGGCACCCACTATGCAGTAATTCACCTTGTATTTATTGAATAACCTTAATAACTCTTCGTAATCCTTTTCTACCTTTTCCACATTTCGATTCCCTTTTGAACTTAGGAGCGATCTCCCTTAAAAACTGCATCGTTTCTAACCTCTCTGAGGAAGACATTGAGAGATAATAATCAATATCGAATTGTTGTGCTGTCCTAAAGGATTTTAGTTTTTTTACCCAGAGTTTTTTCATGTTGTATTATGTGAAGTATATCACATCTTCCTCCCATATCTATGCACTGCGGAAACTATTGTGAGGCTCTGTAAGAAGTTCGTATAGTTCAGCCACATCATAATCATCTTTCAGCCCGCCTGCCTTTAACTTCATGGCTATGAGATAAGGTTTTGGCAAAACAGGGAATGGAATATCTTCTAAAGGTTTTGATAGTTTTGTTCCTTCCAATTCCCATTTATATTTTGCAACAATGATGTCAATTTTAGGCTACTCACCTGATTTGTCATAGAGAAAGATAACATCATGTTTAAACGGATCGTCTAAAATTTTATCTCCCTCTATAATTTCACTTCAAAATTCTCTGGTAGTGTCTCTTTAAGCAATTCTATAAAAGCAATAGTATTTTTCTATGAATGATATCTGTCCTAAATTGCAAGTATATCACATCACCTCTACCCTGTTTCTTCCTTTTTGCTTGGCACTGTAAAGTGCGGAATCTGCCATCCTTATAAGTTCATCCTTTTCCTTTATCTCTTCTGAGTATGTCGCAATCCCGAAACTGACGGTTGTATCAAAGGATGATTCAATATACCTCCTCTTCTCCTCAGCAATCTTATGCGCTGTCTTTGCATCTGTTCCTGTAAGGAGTATTACAAACTCTTCACCCCCATACCTTACCACAAGGTCAACCGCCCTTGTATCCTTCTGCAGTGTTTTTGATATCTCTCTCAATAACCTGTCTCCTGCAAGGTGTCCGTGTTTATCATTGTAATCCTTGAAGTGGTCAATATCTGCCATGATGAGGGAAAATGATTTCTTAAATCTCTGTGCTTCTGCAAATAACCTGTCAAGCATTATATCCATGAACCTTCTATTTGCAAGACCTGTGAGCGGGTCATGGAGAGAGACCATCTTTGTCTCCTCATAGAGACGGGAGTTTTCAATGGCTATACCTATCTCGTTACCAATAATTGAGAGTAGTCTCAGTTTATCCTCATCTATCTCAAACTCAGGTGGAAGGTACAGATATAAAACACCAATTACCCATCCCCTTACCTTAATGGGTATGATAATATGGCCATGTGGAATCATATCAGAATATTTGATTGTGTGTCTGCCGTCAGTATGGGAATTATTTGATATAATGACCTCACCCCGCTCTGCTGAAATCCCGCAGAGGCATTCACCGAGCTTTATATCCCTGTGTAGATTGATAAAATCCTCTGAATGACCAAGATGGCTTACAAGCCTCATCCTCTCACCCTCAATCAACATTATCCCACCTTTCTTCTCAACATTCAATATATCAAGGCTTGTTACAGTATAGAGCACAGCCTTTAGTGTTTTATCCATCTCTATCGTCTGATTTATTGTTGAGGATATCCTGTAGAGTACTGATAGTTCTTTGCTCTTTCTGAGCAGTTTATCTTCTACCTTTTTCCTTTCTGTAATATCCCTGATGATTACCTGTGTACAGGGCTTACCATAGTAGCTAACAGGCGAAGCAGAGACATCAGCATAAAATGGCTTACCATCAAGTCTGATAAGCCTCTCCTCCACCGTTGGAAGGCTAACCCTCTCCTCCATGATCCTCCTCATTCTTTGCATCTCTATCGCTTTGCTTTCAGGGTGGACAAAATCGATCATATTTCTCCCTATAACCTCACCTGGTACCTCTGCACCCAGAATCCTCAACCCTGCTTTATTTATATATACAACCTCACCTACATAATGAATGATAACAGCATCGGAGAGATGTTTGAGCAATATACGATGCCTCTGCTCTGCCTCCATTAGGGCATGCTCACGCCTCTTTCGCATCGTGATATCCTTCATGATATGAACTGCACCGACAATCTCCATATCATCATTAAAGATGGGTGATACACTCACCTCAAGCGGAAAGCCTAAACGAGGGCATGTAACCTCTCCTGTCTCATGAGTCAGTGTCTTAAGTGCCCTTATGTGAGGGCATGTATCCGGCGGCCCATCTGTCTCATGAACCACCTCGTAACAGTGCCTTCCGATAATCTCCTCATCTGATTTTTTAAAACAATCGCAGAATGCCCTGTTTACTTTGATTATCCTGAAATCCATATCATGTATGGATATGGGTTCATTAATGGAGTTGAATATCTTATCCCAATCTATTATCATCTGGGGCTTTTCTCTCTTTCAATAACCTTCAGGAATGCCTCCACAACCATGGGGTCAAACTGTGTGCCTGAACATCTTCTTAATTCTGATAAAGCATATTCAATACCAGGTGAGGAACGATATGGCCTATCTGATGTCATTGAATCAAAGGAATCAGCCACAAAGAGTATTCGAGCAAGAAGCGGGATTTCATCTGCCCTCAATCTGTCAGGATAGCCTTTTCCATCAAACCTCTCATGATGCGACCTCACGATTGGAAGCACCCTCCTGAGCCCTTTTATTGGCTTAAGTATCTCCTCACCTTTAATAGGATGCATCTTTACCACTGAGAATTCATCATGTGTAAGTTTAGAAGGCTTATCCAGTATAACATCATATGTGCCAATCTTCCCTATATCATGAAGGAGCCCTGCTATCCTCAAGTCTTCTAAATCTCCGCTATCTATGCCCATCTCCCTTGCTATCATAATAGCATAATTCGTAACCCGCTCTGAATGTCCTTTTGTCCAGGGGCTTTTGGCATCTATTGCAGTGGAGAAGGCGATGAGCAATTCATAATAAATATCCTGGAGTTCCTTGTGTGCTGTATGAATATCCTTAAGTATATTGAAAAAGGCATCCCTACTCCTCTGAAGTGATAGCTCTTTTATCTTTAATTCAGTGATATCAATCAGGGGGTGTGAATAGGCTATGACATCATTCTTCTCATCAAATATTGGTGTGGCACTGACTATAAAATACTTGCCACGCTGTTTGTCATAATATTCCGCACTCTCAGTCAATTTACTCATGAGCGACCTCTTAAGTGGACACCTCTCTATAAAATCATTGCTTCCATGAACCACCTCGTAACATTTGTGCCCAGGGAGTTCATCCAATGAGATACCTGTCATCTCTGATATATATCTATTTGCCCTGATGATATTGAAGTCTTTATCCACAAGCATAACGCCGTAAGGCATGGAATCAAGTGTAGCCCTCAACTCCTGTAACATATGGTTAAGTCTTTTCTCTGAAACCATTGTCCTCTCAAGGAGTCTCTTTCTCTGGCTTATCAGATAGGCTGTTATATTTGAACCTATAAGTGAACTAAGGATAACGAAGTGAAAGAAGTTCTCAAAGAGGGTGCCTGGCGTAAGAAGGTGTTCAAGCAACATACTGCCATAATGATAGTAATCGTAGATTATATATGAGAAGAATATAAGCCAGCCAAAAAAGGCTACAGTTATGGCAAGTTTAGATCTCATCCGTGTTTCCCCAACTCCTCCTTGAGCCTTTCTATCTCCCTTTTCAATTCTATCATCCTTATCTCCCTGGTAACTGCTATATCGTAGAATTCCTCAAGCTCCTTAAGCCTTTTTTCTAATTCATTCTGGAAATTCCTGCGTTCAGTAATGTCAAGAAGTGTCCCTATCACTGCTGGTCTCCCCCTGTACGTGGTAATTGAACCAAAAACCTCAACATCAAATACCTCGCCATCCTTTTTTTGACCCCTGAATGTGTAATTAACTGACCTAATCTCACCTTCAAGCCTCCTCCTCAGATTTTCTTCTACAATATGCCAGTCATCAGGATATACGAGCTCTTTCGGCCCTTTTTTATCTATGAGTTCATCCTGTGTATAGCCAAAGATCTCAGCAAGTTTTGGATTCACATACTTGAAGACCCCATCCTGTATCAGATAGACACCTACGAGGGAATGCTCAACAAGTGCCCTGAACCCTTCCTCGGATTCCTTAAGTCTCTGTTCAATCCTGTCTCTCTCTGTAACATCCCTCATTATCTCTATCATCTCAGTGATATTGCCATCTTCATCCTTTACAGGGGATGCTGTAATCTCAAAACGCCTCTCTGCGCCATCAGGCAAGATATGGGTGTGGGTTACAGATATGGGTTCACCATCTTTGAATACTCTATCAAAGGGACAGATAATAGGTTCACTTTTTTTAGGGCATGGTGTATGACATTTATGGGAAAATTCATGGCACTTCTGACCTATAACATCCTCTTTCTTTTGCCTGCATAACTGAAGCATTGCCTTATTGGCAAAGACAACCTTATGGTTCTTGTTTATAACAAGGATGTAATCACCTATGCTGTCGAGGATATTCATAATTTATAATAGCATTTTGTGGTAAAATGTCAAGATGATTTACGATTTCAAATCCGCAATGACACAAAGCGGACATTATTATATTTTCTCACCTTGCAAGGCGAATACTAAGACCTCGGCGTGAACTCAGTCAAACGCTTGAAGGAGCAAAGGCATGAAGCTTGCTCTGGCATAAGCTTGAAACTGATGTTAGTAACAATCACTTTGAAGCCAAAAATAACAGTAGTTGCATAGCATAATCATCATTTCAAATAACCTGCCTTAAGCAAGTCTATAATTCATTCTCATAGGAAAAAGAGGTAAGGGATTTTCTGGAATCTGATATTACTTTAAAGTATAATACTCGTAAGTAACCTTATGAGGCAAGGATGTTCATTAACAGGGAAAAAGAGCTTGAAGCACTGAGCACAGCCTACAAAGACAGCAAGGCACAGTTCATTGTTATCTACGGCAAGCGGCGTGTGGGCAAGACCGAGCTCATCAAGCAGTTCTTCAAGAATATTCCTCATATCTATTTCCTTGCTGATAAGGCGCCTGAAAAAGAACAACTCAGTCTCCTATCAGAAAAGGTCGGTATCCTCTACAAGGACGAGTTTTTGCTTTCACGGGGTTTCGGCAATTGGTATGAATGCTTCAAGTACATCAAGGACAAAGGCAGGGTTGTTCTCGCAATAGATGAATTTCCTTTTCTGATAGAGGCAAACAAGGCGGTCCCTTCCATATTTCAGAAAGGCTGGGACGAAAGCCTCAAGGACTCTGGCATATTCCTCATCCTGCTTGGCTCAAGCATCGGCATGATGGAGACTGATGTTCTTGGCTATAAGTCGCCCTTATTCGGCAGGAGAACAGGACAGCTTCTTATCGAGCCTCTCAGTTTCTGGGATTCAAGAAAATTCTTCCCAAAGATGTCTGATGAGAATTTCATGTATGTCTATTCAATCCTCGGTGGAACGCCTGCTTATCTACTTCAGTTTGATACGTCAGCGGACCTCTGGACGAATATCAGGAAAAAAATCCTCATGCCCGATGCATATCTCTTCAGTGAGCCGGAGTTTATCCTGAAAGAGGAGTTAAGAGAGCCAAGAAACTATTTCTCAATACTTCGTTCTATCTCCATGGGCAAGACACGGGTGAGCGAAATCATCAATGAGACAGGATTTGAAAAAAATGTCGTCGGCAAGTATCTCTCGGTTCTCACTGACCTAAGGATCGTAAAGAGAGAGGTACCAGTCACCGAGAAGTCCTATGAAAAGAGCAAGAAGGGAATTTACATGCTTAACGATAATTATTTCAGGTTCTGGTTCAAATACGTCTTCCCGAACAAGAGCTTTATAGAGGAAGGTGACACTGATTATATCATCAAGAACAAGATCAGGCCTGAACTGGATATCTTCGTTTCCCAGACCTATGAGGAGGTCTGCCGGTCATGCGTCAGAAAAGGACTCTCAAAAGGAATGAAGTTCAACAAGGTAGGCAGGTGGTGGACTAAGGATACTGAAATAGATATTGTCGGAATTAATGAGGATGACAACGCTATCCTCTTTGGAGAGGCAAAATGGTCTGAAAAGCCTGTTGGTATAAATATACTTAATGAACTAAAAACAAAGGCAGAAAAGGTGCTCTGGGGCAACAGCAGGACATCAAAGCATTTTGCTCTGTTTTCAAGAAAAGGGTTTACAAGCGAATTGCTGAAAGCTGCTGAGAGAGAAAAGGTTTTGTTATTCAGGGGCATTGAAAAGGTTGGATGATTTGAGGTACTTTATGGATGGTTTCCTACTTGGGTTTTTTGTCTTTTTCCTTCACCCGTCTTCAACAGTTACAGGCATATTTTAGCATAAAAACTTCTCTAAGTGGTTGATTTTTCTACATTCATCTCTATTTGACTCTCAAAACTCATAGGCACACGACAATCTCCCGTAGAAATAAAGATGGTTCTACTGTTACCTATGTTCAACTTGCCAACAATGTCTGGAATAAAGAAAAGGTTATTGAGCTTGACCTTAATGCCATCCGCTGTTTGGTCAAGAGTCTCTGTAGATTCCTCTCTCCTGAAGATACACTTCAATCTCAAGCTACTTTAGAGAAGGGAACTAATGGTTTACGGTTTATTAAGACTCCTTACAAGGTATCTTTTACTGTCAAGCCTTATTTCTGTTTCATAAAGAGAATCTATATCCTGCCTTATCTCATCCCACTCTGCCTTAAATCTTTCAATACCAACTATCATCTGCCTCTCATCTGAACGCCTGTCCTTTGAACATCCATATTGTTGCCTTCTCTGAAATTTTCAACTATCTGTAAATATCTACGAGGGCCTGATACCTTTATCCGTGCAAACATACCACTACAATTATAGGGTTATATTTCACTATGTCAAGCTAATTCTGATAATAAATATATTTTCGTGGCACTACATTTTAGATATTCTTGACATGCTACCTAATATTTTCAATGCTTTGCGTGAATAGATGGTGTCATAACTGTAGAAGATGAGTTAAGATATTCTATCTCTTGCATTTATAATTTCCATTGCCTGTGTTATATTATAACAATTTTTAATCTTATGTGTGACCACTGGTGAAGTAGAATGCTTTCTAAAATCCTCAGTGCAACCCTGATCGGAATTGATGCTCATATGGTTGAAGTAGAGGTTGATATAACCTCAAGGGGTCTGCCACATTTCTCAACAGTCGGCCTGCCTGACACTGCTGTTAAGGAGAGTAAGGACAGGGTAAAGGCATCCTTGAAGAATACAGGCTTTAACTTTCCATTGAAACAGATAACCGTAAATCTTGCGCCCGCGGATGTTAAAAAAGAGGGTTCGGCATTTGACCTTCCGATAGCAATAGGTATTATTGTGGCAGAGGGGCTTATAGAACCAGATGCTGTAGATGGCTATATGCTCTCAGGAGAACTCTCACTTGATGGAAGGATAAAACCCATAAAGGGTGCTTTATCAATGGCGATAAAGGCAAAGAAGGAGAACCTGCGAGGGTTAATCCTACCAGAGCAGAACGCAAAAGAGGCTGCTGTAGTGGAAGGCATTAATGTTTATGGCTTTAAGAGTCTTCCCGAGCTTATTGAATTCTTCAGGAAAAGTAGTGAAAAGAAGCCAACGGTAATCGATATCACAAAGGTCATGACAGAGAATTCTATATATCAGGATGACTTTCTGGATGTTAAAGGTCAGGAACACGTAAAACGTGCCCTTGAGGTAGCTGCAGCAGGCAGTCATAACCTTCTCATGATAGGCCCACCTGGTTCTGGCAAGACAATGCTCGCAAAGAGAATCCCGACAATACTGCCTGATATGACCTTTGAAGAGGCACTTGAGACAACAAGGATTCATAGCGTGATGGGAAACCTTAAAGGTGGGCAATCACTCATTGCCACAAGACCCTTCCGCTCTCCCCATCATACACTTTCTGATATAGCAATGGTAGGAGGAGGCCAGACTCCAAAGCCAGGAGAGGTAAGCCTGGCACACAATGGGGTGCTTTTCCTCGATGAGTTACCTGAATTTAAAAGAAACGTCCTTGAGGTCTTAAGACAACCGATAGAGGACGGAACAGTCACAATATCAAGGGCCGTGAGTTCTATTACATATCCTGCATCGATAATGCTCGTATGTGCAATGAATCCATGTCCATGTGGTTATTTTGGAGACTCTCGCCACCAATGCACATGTACACCATCACAGATACATCGCTACAGACAGAAGGTATCTGGTCCGCTCCTTGACAGGATTGATATCCATGTAGAGGTTCCAGCAGTCCCCTATAAAGACCTCTCAAATGATTATTCCGGAGAGCCTTCGAGTATAGTAAAAACGAGGGTTCAGAAGGCAAAACAGATACAGGTCGAAAGATTCAGAAAAGACAACATCTATTCAAACGCTAAGATGCGTTCAAGACATATAAAGAAGTACTGTTCACTTAAGACAGAGGCAAAAAACATACTCGAAACTGCAATGCATAAACTCGGACTTTCAGCGAGGGCGTATACAAGAATCCTCAAAGTCTCAAGGACAATAGCAGACCTTGCAGAATCAGAACAGATTGAGGCAGAACACATCTCAGAGGCTATTCAGTACAGATCCCTTGACAGAGGAGCATTTTAAGATTAGCGGGTTTGGCAATAAAAGTGAAAAGGCTTGTTGACGAATGGATTCTGGATTTGTAAAATTAATTGATGGATGATACTGTTGGGAAACCCTTTTTTGAAAGCATCCGCCGGAACATCAAGGTATCATACTTTATTGCCTCTATTATACCCTTAGGACTTCTAGTGTATCTATCACTAAAATATATCGTGCCCTTTGTCTCCAAGGGAGACCTTTCGCAATTGCCATTACATATCGGCCTACTCCTCTTTTTTGCAGTTGTGTTATCTGTGCTTGGTTTATTCCTTTCGGTAAAGACCACAAATAAATCGTTATCTGCTTTGCAGAATCTCCACAGTAAACTGAATAGTCTCATAGAGATTACAAAGCACTTCAGGGAGACCCTTTATCTCGACATCCTGCTTGAAAATATTGTCAGGTCAGCCATAGAACTCACCTCTGCAAGAACCTGTTCCCTTATTCTTCCGGATGAAGAAGGAAACAACCTTAGGTATAAGGTAACATTTGGAGAAAAGGCAGAGGCAATAAAAGACAAGATAATAAAATCCGGCATGGGTTTTGCTGGACAGGTTGCAAAGACAGGACAACCATTACTGGTTAATAATGTCAGAGATAAAGATTATGATAGGGAAATCGAAAAGGAGATAGGGCTTAACATCGATTCTATTCTGTGCGTACCCCTTATATATAACAAAAAAGTGATAGGAGTTATTGAACTCCTAAATAAAAAAGATAGGGTCTTTACCAGAGAGGATGAAAAAATGCTCTTCAGTCTTGCTGATCAGGCAGCAATATCGATTGTACAGAGCAAGCAGTATGAGACCCGGCAGAGTGACCTCATCCATATAACTGAGATACTCCTGAGTGCTCAAGACAGCTACAGCCTTGACAAGATGGGACACGCAAGAAGGGTAGCAAGGTATGCTAACCTTATAGCAAGAAAGATGGGATTGTCTGAGGATTTTTTAAAGAGTCTTTATTATGCTAGTCTCTTTCATGACATCGGTTTTTTAAAAATCCCTGTAGATGACAGAGCCCTAAAAGACAAGATATTTCAGCACCCAATGCTTGGCTACGAGATGATCAGGCCAATATCCCTTTGGGCTGATGTAGCTGAATTCATCCTTTACCATCATGAAAGATATGATGGAGAGGGCTATCCATCAGGCAAAAAGGGTGAGGAGATTCCTCTTGGGTCGAGGATTATCTTTGTTGCAGATACCTTTGATGTGTTGACATATAAACATTCCTACAAAGATGCGGTCAACTACAATACAGCAGTTGTTGAGATTGAACAAAACGCAGGAAAACAGTTTGACCCAAATGTGGTCATGGCCTTAAGGGAGGCCATAAGAGAAACGGATATAGAATATTAAGCCCCCAGATTCAATGCCTTTTTTATACCTTTTGTTGCCTGTCTAATCCTGTGCTCGTTCTCAACAAGTGCAAAACGGACAAAACCCTCTCCTGCCTCACCAAAACCTATCCCTGGCGATACAGCAACCCTCGCCTCTTTGAGAAGAAACTTTGCAAATTCAATAGAACCCATTGCCTTAAAAGGCTCAGGGATCTCTGCCCATACAAACATCGTTGCCCTGGGAGGTTCAACATTCCAGCCAGCATTTCTGAGCCCTTTAATCAGTGTATTACGCCTGTCTTCGTATGTCCTTCTTATCTCTTCCACACAATCCTGTGGACCCCTTAAGGCAATAATACTTGCAATTTGGATGGGTTGAAACATCCCATAATCAAGATAGCTCTTGATATTGGTGAGAGCGCCAACCAGTTCACTGTTTCCAACACAGAAGCCAACCCTCCAACCTGCCATGGAATAACTCTTTGTTAGCGAAAAAAACTCTACACCAATATCCTTGGCACCTTTTGCCTGTAGAAAACTCGGCGCACTGTAGCCATCAAAGGTAAGGTCAGCATAGGCAAAATCATGTATCACTATTATGTTGTTCTCTTTTGCAAAGTCCACAACCTTTTGAAAGAAAGAGAGTTCTGTACATGCTGTTGTAGGATTATGGGGAAAATTTATCAAAAGAACCCTTGGTTTTGGCCATGCAGATTTGAAGGCATCCTCCACACCTTTGAAAAAGTCCGCATCCTTCTGTATGGGTATACTCCTAACATCACCTCCTGCAAGTATAAAACTATATGGATGAATGGGGTATGCAGGTGCAGGGGTCAGGATAAGGTCACCAGGCTCAACCATGGCATATGCAAGATGGGACAAGCCCTCTTTTGAACCGATTGTGACAACCACATCGGAATTATAGTCAAGATCAACACCAAATCGCCTCTTATACCACTCACATATCGCAAGCCTTAACTGTGTTATACCCCTTGATGCAGAATATCTGTGATTCTTTGGGTTCTGCGCTGACTCGATAAGTTTATCAACAATATGCCTCGGTGTCGGAAGGTCAGGATTTCCCATACCAAGGTCAATGATATCCTCTCCCCTTCTCCTTGCCTCCATCTTCAACTGATTCACAATGGCAAAGACATAAGGAGGAAGGCGTTTTATCCTCTTGAATTCATACACAACTATACATCTCCTCTGCATTCATTGAACTACGTGTAAGTGGTGATGAAGCGACAGCCTTGAAACCCATCCCCAGTGCCTTGAATTTATATTTATCAAAGACCTCTGGTCTCACATACTCAACAACAGGATGGTTATCCTTTCGTGGTTGAAGATACTGCCCTATTGTCAAGAAGTCGCACCCTACAGACCTGAGGTCTCTCATCACCTCATACAGTTCATCCTCCCTCTCCCCAAGTCCAACCATTATACCAGATTTTGTCTTTATTTTAGGGTAAAGCCACTTAGCAACCCTCAAGACATCTATTGAAGTTGAATAATCAGCACCAGGCCTTACAGATGGATATAGCCTTGGCACGGTCTCTATATTATGATTGAAGACATCAGGTGACTCATTCAGAACTGTTTTCAAGGCATCTATGTTACCCTTAAAGTCAGGAGTCAGTACCTCTATCTTTATATCCCTAATCCTGCCTCTCAGTTCCCTTATAGTTCTTGCAAACTGACCTGCCCCACCGTCAGGCAGATCATCCCTTGTTACAGATGTTATAACAACATATTTTAATCCAAGTGATAATACAGCATCAGTAATCCTTTGAGGCTCATCATGTTCAGGTGGTAAGGGTCTACCTGAGTCAACCGCACAGAAAGAACAATTTCTACTGCATATATCACCAAGTATCATGAATGTGACAGTCCCTCTTGAGAAACAACTCCCATGGTTAGGACATCTCGCCTCTTCACATACAGTTGAGATGTTATGATATCTCAATATCTTTTTTGTATTATGAGTTCCTCTTAGACTCGTCTTTATCCACTCAGGGTGACGCATAAAGATAAAAATAACTGATTTATGGAGCCTTAGTCAAATACAGATTGTTTTGGAAAAATTATTTTATATCATCTATAATCATTGCTGTCCAAGATATTCGGCGACAGCATATCAGTTTTCAATAACATTGCTAAACAAACTCAAAAATCTGTAAATGGTTTGCCTTATTCCTCCTTTAAAAGAGTTTCTTAGCAATCTGATAGTATATCTTCTTATTTACAAAGACTTTTTTAGGGTCATTTAAATAGGGGATAACACCCAATATGGGTATGCCGCTGATCTTGCTTAATATTTCAGGATTGGTTTTCTCTGAAGGATCTCTCTTTGTCTTTACTGCATAATTGATAATTATACCGATGACCTCAATACCACGGCTCTTTGCAACTTCAATAGTTAGGAGTGTGTGATTAATTGTCCCAAGTCCTGGCCTTGAGACAATTACCACGGGAAGATCAAGCTCCTTTATAAGGTCACGATAAAGATACCTTTTATAAATAGGTACCATGATGCCACCTGCACCTTCCACAATGGTAACCTCATATTTATTTAGAAGATATCTGCAGGTTGAGATGATCTTCCTTTTATGTATCCTTACCCCTTCAAGTTCTGCTGCAACAGATGGTGCAAGGGGTAGTTTAAACCTGTATGGATTTATTATATCAAGAGGTTCTTTAACCCCTGACGCCTTAATAAGCTTCATACCATCATGGGGAATAAGCCTTCCATCTCTTACCTTACATCCTGTCTCAACTGGCTTCATTGGACAGACCTTGTAGCCCATCTCATTAAATGCCCTTAAAAGTCCTGATGCTACAAATGTCTTTCCAACGCCTGTATCAGTACCTGTTATGAAAATGCCTTTAAGCATATTTACCCCTTGTATCCTTGCTCATATTATCCTGCTATCAAGATTAAATACCTGCCCTGTTATGCCCTTGGTTTCAGATAAATAGGCTATGAATCCTGCCACTTCATATGGGTCAGAAAACCTGTTTATCATACTCTCATTTAAAACAATCTCTCTTGCCCTATCACTCGATTGAGTCCCCATCTCGGTCATCATGTATCCTGGTAAAATTGTATTAACCATTATATTGTATCTGCTTAATTCCCTTGCCACTGTGAGTGTCAAACTGATAAGACCTGCCTTTGATGAAGAATAGGCTGAAAGACCTTCTCTGCCTTTAACACCAGTTATAGAAGAGATATTTATAATATGCCCCTTTTTTCGTTTTATCATATATGGCGCAACAGCACGTATAAAGTTAAATGGGCCCTTGAGATTTGTATCTATTATATATTTAAAGTCCTCTTCAGATGTTTTTGAAAGCAGTGCCTCTTTTGTAACACCTGCATTATTTAGAAGGACATCAATAAACCCATATCTATCAACAACCTTTGTGACAGCCTCTTTGACCTCTGAGAAATCCCTCGCATCTGCCCTTATGACCATAGAGTTTTCTATACAGGATGCAAC
>FWWM01004952.1_pt1 | contig 30135 bp, 31 predicted proteins | sample 2228351 | NCBI WGS metagenome assembly FWWM01 (sample SAMEA103939774, study PRJEB20133) | metagenome | reverse complement strand
GGATTGTGCACAAAGACAGTGGATATAAATAAATCTTTTGGTATCTCTTGGCTGAGCCTCACGCTCCTGATCTTCTGGTTGCTCATAGGTTGCCGGGAACAACCGCTCCGCATCGATATCCCTATCCCAGTTGAGAAGCAGCTGGAAACCCAGAAGGTGGAGTTACGTAACTGTGAATCGAAAACGGAGCTGCGCAGATCCCTTGCTTCGATGGTGGAGATCGAAAAAGTCATTACAGTTTCCCCAACCGCGACCTCGCCTGCTTCCGGAGGTCGTATCCAGATTTCTCCTCAACTCGAGAGTCGGTTAATCTCAGCAGTGGAGCGGGCATTTCAGGAAAAGTATGAACAGGCTTCAAAGGAACTGGAGGAGGTGGAGCTGGCTATGCCTGTCGGTAAGATCCGCACATTCGAGATCGAATGGGTTCAGCAAACATTCACCTCCGTAATTCATTTCATCGTGGATCAAAATGAGTACGTTGCAGAATATATTTATCAAATTTGCATCCCGCAGGATGTGGGATATGTCGAAATGTCCTGCACGGCTTGAACCCGTTGAGACGCATCTGTCGGTCGACAGACTAGGAATTAAAGCCACGGGATAGGAATCGAATATCTTGGAGGATCAGTATGCCACACATCGGTCCAACGGAGTTGCTCATCATTCTCTTTATCGTACTGATCTTGTTTGGCGTGGGCCGCATCAGCAAGATCAGCCATGAGATGGGGAGCAGTATCCGCGCTTTCAAGGAAGGGTTGCAAGGCAAGAACCAACAGGAAGATACCCAGGGCGAGCAGAAGAACTGACCTGTTCGGTCCCTTGCTATTGCTGCTTCCGGCTTATTGCCACAGGAGAAGGGCAGACGTCAGACCGGACTGAGATACGGGTGGGCTAGATAGCTCACTTTCGGCGCGCCAGGCGGTTTTTTTTCACCTTTCATCCTCGAACAGGCTACTAAAGCTGTGATATCAGAGATGACTCGCTGTCGCTTGGTATGATATGACAAAGGTGGGATAAGGTCGAAGCAAGAGTCCGTTACAAACAAACGGTAAAGACCGGCGAATGGAAGATTATAATTAACCCAGCGGACTGTAAAAATTCATCCCTGCGTCTCGAGAAAGAGGTGTCCTATGCCCGGATATATTCAAAGCCTGCTTGGTGAACGCGAAAAGATCGTCTTGATCGCCCGACAACACTGGTTCACCATCGCTAGCGCTGTTGCGCTGGAAGTTATCCTGATCCTGATCCTGGTGGTGTTGACCATCATCGGGGGAACCGCCCTGCCTCAGTTTGCCCTGCTCATCGGGGCATTTGGCGCTATCCTGATTCTCATCCCGGCGGCCACGATGACCCGCGACATCCTGGACTGGGCTAACCGCCAGTACATTGTGACTAACCGGCGCGTGATGCAGATCTCAGGCATCTTTAACAAGAACGTGACTGACTCGTCCCTGGAAAAAGTCAATGATGTCAAAATGGTCCAGTCGGTTCTGGGTCGTCTGTTCGGTTACGGGGATGTGGAGATTCTGACCGCCAGCGAGCTGGGAGTTAACCTGTTCCGGCGCATCGAGGACCCTATCCGCTTCAAAACCGCCATGCTCAATGCCAAAGAGAACCTGGAGCGCGGCGAGGAGAGCCGTTACCCAGAAGATGACATTCCCGGGCTGCTCGCCAGTCTGGAACGGCTTCACCGCCAGGGGGTGCTCACCGAGGAAGAGTTCAATCAGAAAAAGAGCGAGTTGCTCGCCCGCCTGTGACCGAATTTTTCGCTTATGAGAGGTTAACCTGGCCGCAGGTCGCTGACCTCCCACGCCATCTTCCGCTCGTCATCCCCCTCGGCGGAGGCTATCCGCTCGACCGTCTGGCCTCCGCGTTCGAGGATCCTCCCCGGATTGGATTGCTTCCCCCTCTCCCTTTTGGCTGGCCAGGCAGCGGCTTACATGTCGCTGAGAGGAGCCTGGTCGACCTGCTCGCCAACCTCCTGGCTGGCCTCAGAGACGATGGCTTCACCCGGGTTTGGGCTTTGATTCCTCAGGGGATGAACTGGAGTGTATGGGGTGGAGCAGCCGGTAGGTATATCCCTTTCATCGCGCTACCCAGTACGCAGCAGAAGGCACAACCGCTCCCCTCGGAGGATGAGCGAGGCAAGGTCATCATCATCCCCATCGGTCATACCGAGCAACATGGTTTTCATCTCCCCCTCTCCACGGACACGCTCATCGTAGATGCCATCGCAGAAGGGATAATACAGGCAGTCCCACAGCAGGCGGGGCGCCTGCCGGTTATGCCTTATGGGGTGAGCACACACCGTCAGGCTTTTGCCGGCACCCTCAACACGGGTGGGCGTGCCTTCGAAGACTTCTGGTTAAGCGTCATCGATACCCTGGTCAGCCGCGGCTTCGACCGTTTTTACTTTCTCAGCGGGCACGGGGGCAACTGCTCATTTCTAACCAATGTAGTCAAATATGCCGGGGAAAGGCATCCCGGGATCTTCTGCGCCACTTCCTGGCTTTATCTCTCTGGCCCGCGGGGGATCGCAGCATTGCAAGCCCGCCGCCGCTCGGCTATCGGCGGTATGGGACATGCCGGTGAACTCGAAACCTCGCTGATGCTACACCTGCATCCCGATCTGGTACACATGGATAAAGCTGTCGATGAGACCGACTTCATTGCCACAGCCTCATATTACATGGATTGGGTGGAGGGTGGGGCGTTGATCGCCAACCCACCATGGGAGGACGACACCCGCACCGGGGCTTATGGGGCAGGCAGCCTGGGTGACGCTGACAACGGGAGATACTGGCTCGAAGCAGCCATTACAGAGAAGGTCGAACATGTAGCCGAGATCCACGAACAGCAACGCCGACGCCTGGCGCGCCGGAAAGGGAGGTCTGGCTGACCTTCAGAGAGCCCTAGCGATCATGGGATGGGACTCAACTTCTCAGGTTTCCAGATAATAGGTGTGATAGGGGTTCTCACAGGGATTTCCCCACGCCAGATGCATGCTGCGCGCCGTCAGGTCGATCACCAGCGCGTTGATGGTCTTTTCCCGATCGAGCGGGACGAGATCCTCCACAGCGTGGTTGCAGATTGAATTGGGGAAATTCACGTGATCGCGCTGGATCACCTGCAGGGTTTTCACCGTATGTTCTTTCGTGCCATTGAGCATTCTCAAGGCACGGAAGTAGCGCACACGGGTTGAGATCAGCTCATCTGGCTCGCTCTCGATCGCCTGCATCCCCCGATCCAGGTAGTGATTGGTGTGCACCAGCGAACCCTCGTTGGCATAGAGCAGCGCAAAACGCCTAGCTGAAACCTCGACATTGTAGAGCTCGCCGCTTTCATGAGCCAACAAATGGTTGTACCCCGCGGCGCGATGGGGGACGAGCATTCTCTCGATCGCCTCTGCCGGGATGCGCGCCGCCAGCACTGCGCGGGAGACAAAGACTCGCGGGATGCCAATGCGTGAATCCGTTGGATAAACAGAATCGCAGCATTGGGCGATCCCATTCGCGTTGAAGCCGACATTGGGCAGCAGCCCGCCATAAGTCATGGCGAGGAAGGGGGGTTCATCATTGGGCGTAGCATGGATCACATAGACATCCGCTTCGTCTTCCGGCATCCAGTCCTCATTATGGGCAACCAGGACATGGCCATCCGCTGTACGCTCGTCATTGACCGCCAGCGAGGTGCATTTCGAGAGATGCAGGGCATCCATGGTGACCGCTTCCATAGCGTTCAGAACAGCCAGGTCGTCGAATTCGGCGTCGGCGCCGGAAGCGATGCCCTCCAACTCCTCGATATATTGCGGGTAACGTTCCTGGACGAACGGCATATACTTGCGCGCCTGAATGCGGGCGCCATCCCAGTCCAGCTGCAAACGGTCGGCGATGCTCTCTATCAGGCTGCGCGCTGTCTGGATGCTGCGCTGCACCTGTTCCTGGCAGGCTTTACCGATCTGCCTGCCCATCTCGCGATGTGAGCCAGACACCTGCACCAGGGGCGGCGGCCCGCTGTGTACGGGCGTTTTCAATGTGGGCATCTTATCAACTGCCATTGGTCTCGCCTCTCAATTATCATCTGCACTGTCCCATCCCCAGAAATACAATATTGCAACGATTATCATTATGCTTGAAAGTGGATTTCCTGACAAGCCCTCATGCTCAATTGGGAACAAGCAGATGCCGAATCCCGTTTTATAATAAATAAAACAGGATGTAGCTGCAGGTGCCTGGCTCATTTTCAGGTCTTATTTTCTAATCGTGGGAGAATTCTCCATGCGTATTATCCACTTTCCCGCTGTTGTAATCCTCTTGATCATCACTCTGACTGCCTGTAACCTTCCCGCCCCGAGCTCCCCTACGCCTGCCGATCCGGAGGCAGCTTATACGATCGCCGCGCAAACCATCATCGCTCAATTGACAGAGGTGGCCCAAACGCTGACTCCGACGGTTGTTGTCACCGAGCCTCTTCCTTCCCCCACCGAGCTGGCAGCGCCAGAGATGACCGAGACCCCAACTGAACAGCCTCCCACCGAGACAGCCACACCTCCGCCCGCGACGGACACTCCTGCCGCCACTCCCACTTTCCCCAGCGGCGATCCCCGCCTTAGCCTTGGCAACCCTGATTTCTACGACAACTTTGCTTCTGGAGCCAACTGGCCGCTTTATGAGGATGATCATGTCTCCTTCCGGATTAACGATCAGACCCAGCTGATCATGACTGCCTTCAAGCCCGAGCAATGGGATGGATTTATGCTGACCAATCCAACGGCCGATGATTTCTATCTGGAGATGACCGCCAGGTTCAGACAGTGTTCTGGACTCGATCGGTATGGCCTGGTCTTCCGTTCGGTATCGACTGATCAGGGCTATGTGGGTTATCTTTTCGGTGTATCCTGTGATGGGCGCTATTCCCTCCGCCGTTGGGATGGCAAGAATTTCATTAAGCTGATCGACTGGACAGAGAGCGACATCCTCAACTCCGGCTCCCAACAAGGCAACCGCATTGGCGTGATGGCCAACGGAAATCGTTTCTCACTCTACGCCAACGGAGTTCTCCTGAAAGAAACCAGCGATGATACGCATGCCTCTGGCCGCTTTGGCGTCTTCATCGGTTCAGCCAATACCGCCAACTTCAAAGTCGAGGTCGAGGAAGTGTCCCAGTGGGATCTCCCATAACCAACCGCATCAGTTCGACAGGCTAAGGCGCGTTACACCACTGGATAAACTGGGGTGTTTTCCGGCGGCTGTGCCTCCGCAAAACGCTCCTTTCTTTTGACTAACAGCTACGGGGAAACCCCAAACCAGGATTTCGCCAACGCATCGCTGGTAAAGAAATCGAGGAGCAGCGCGGCGACTTTATGCCGGCCGGAGCGTGAAGGGTGGACCCCATCCCCCATTAAATCGTCACAGCTCCAGGTCAGGCCATCACTACGCGGATTGGTGCCATCTGCCCACAGATAAGGCCCCCACAGAAGGACGGGGGCGTTCGCGTAGGTCACTCCTGTCGCGCCTCCCCCCTGGATCTGGTCCTGGATCAACCAGCGCACCGAGAAGGCCCCTTCGTAGGCAAACGGCTCCGGGCTGAGCGGGATCAGGCTGTATCCGCCATAGATGCGGCTGGAAAGGTAAAGGATGCGCAGGTTGGGGTAAAGTTCCCTGGCTTTGATCACCATCACCGCCATGTCATCCCGCAACTCTTGGGCATAGACAGGGAAATCATCTCTGCCCGGGCGCGGGCTGCCGTTTGCCTCTTTCAGCCAGGCAACCTGTACCTGCTCTGGCGAAAGACCCGCCCGCGCCACAGCGCGCGCCAGGAACTCCCAGGGATCGCTACGTGGATCGGGATCAGCCCACAGGCTTGCCACCATTCCGGGCTGGGCGCCGTTTACCAGAACCACTGAAGGCGCAGTATTACCTCTCGCCTGCCCCATGAAACTGTCGAATTCGACTCTGGCGTTCGACATTCCGATGGCGATCAAACCGATCTTACCATCGGGAGATCGTCGGCCAGCTGCGTCGCGAGGGTAAATTTCCATGCTTGCCTGTTCCGCCCTCTGCCGGTGCGATAGCGGTGGTTCGTTGACGCCTTCTCCATATAGCCCGCCTTCTTCACCGTGATATGTCTCACTGGCAGACATGTCCATCAGGGGGATCAAACCGGTCGATCCCCGGGAGCAATCCCTGAATTGTCCTTCCTGCGTGGCTTCAGGCGCCGAAGGGCTGGCCTGGGGAGTTAAAAACACGGTCGCCGCTGGAGGAGTTATAACCATAGTATCTGTTAGGCTCGGTTGTGATACCTGGGTTGATGTCATTTCGGGGGACAGCAGCGCTGTCACCGTCAGGGTCGCACGCTGTGTGGCTATCTGATCTTGAGGCGCTTTCGTTAATACAGGAGCAGGGGACTGAACAGCGGTACAGGCGCTGCATGTCAGGCTCAGTGCGAAGACAAGGTGTGCGATGAAGAAATTTCTCATAATAGGCGATTATACTCGCGCCTGCAGAGAGGCGTTCCAGGCTGAGGTGCTGACATGAACACGTTCGAGGGGACAAGTTCACCGTCGTCCCGGTGCTGCTGGTGCAGACCTAGCACGGTGTCGTTCACATCCTCGGCTGGTTGAAGATCCTCACTCATTTGCGCCCGGCGATCGTGATCGGCAGATAAACGATCCTTTCCGGTGGTTCTGGTAAAGTCCCACCTGAGAACCAAACACTGGCGAGCGGATCACCGGTGAAGAATTCCACCATCATACTGGCGACTTTCTGTTTTCCCGATTCGCTGGGATGGACGCCATCATCCACGACGTCATCACAATTCCAGACCAGGCTATCGCTGCGCGGTCGGGTACCATCTGCCCACAGGTAAGGTCCCCACATAAGGACCGGGGCATTGGCATAGGTCACCCCGGTGTCTCCGCCACCGGCTATCTGGTCCTGGATCAGCCAGCGCACCGAAAAAGCGCCTTCATAGGCGAATGGCTCCGGGCTGAGTGGCGCCTGGGTATAACCGGCGTAGATACGGCTGGAGAAATACACCAGCCCTGCATTAGGATAGAGTTGTCTGACCCGTTTAACAATCACTGCCATATCATCCCGCAGTTTCCGGGCGTACACAGGGAAATCATCCACACCTGGCTGAGGTGCTGCGTTGGCCTGTTTCAACCAGACCACCTGCACCTGGGCGGGTGTCAGGCCTGCTCCCCGAATGGCCGCTGCCAGAAATTGCCAGGGATCGTCGTTTGGATCCGGGTCAGCCCAGGTGCTGGCCACCTTGCCCGGTTGGGCGCCGTTGACCAGGATAACCTGTGGTGATTTGATCGGGTAAGACATATCCATGAATTTATCGAATTCATAACGGGCGTTGGACATCCCGATCGAAATCAGCCCGATCTTTCCGTGATCTCGATCGACTGCCCCATCGGGAGTGCGCGGCAAAATCGCGAGGGTGGCCTGGTAAGCCCTGTGCCAGTGAGCGTGATTGGGTGGCAGCTCGTCCATCCCCGCCCCATACAATCCGCCCCCCTCACCGTGATACTCCTCTCCCACAGCGAAATCGTTCAGAGGCGTCAGTCCTACTGAGGTGCGGGAACAATCTTTGTCCGGCACCTGGGCAAGGGTTGTCCGAGTGTTGATGACAAGGATGAGTGCCAGGTTGATAACCAAAATGACTGCGCCCCCAGATCTTAAATATGCATTTCGCTTTGCTTTAACCGTTTGTATCATAGTGCTCCTGGTTATATTTCCTTTGCGGCAAGTAGAATATCCCTCTGCATTGTATCAGTCAATGGAACTTAGGTACCGGGTATAATGCGCATGAGCTTCGCCGGCTATGAAGCAAGCTTTGTTATTTCACGGGTGTATATATTTGCATCACAACCGAATTAATTTCTGAACATACCCGTCCTTAACCCTGACAACACTAATCTAGATGCCTTACAAAACCGATGGAGGAATACCATGAAATACCGACGCTTTGGACGCACGGGATGGATGGTCAGTGAAATTGGGTACGGGATGTGGGGGATGGCGGGCTGGACAGGGTCGGACGATGCCGAATCGCTCGCCTCATTGCAGCGCGCAGTCGAACTTGGATGCAATATCTTCGACACCGCCTGGGCTTATGGGGATGGTCATAGCGAACGCCTGTTAGGACAGTTGTTGCGGCAGAACCCTGGTGTAACGCTTTATTCGGCGACCAAAATCCCTCCGAAAAACTTCAGATGGCCCAGCCGCCGTGAGTTCACGCTCGACGATTGCTATCCGCCGGAGCACATCGAAGACTATGTCAACCGCAGCCTGAAGAATTTGGGCGTCGATTGCATCGACCTGATCCAGTTTCACACCTGGGAGGACAGCTGGCTACAGGATGAGCGCTGGTCTGAGAAGATCGAGCAGCTGCGCAAGCAAGGGAAGATCCGGGCAGCTGGCATCAGCCTCAACCGTTGGGAGCCGTGGAATGGCGTGCAAACCGTGCGCAGCGGTCTGGTCGATGCGGTCCAGGTGATTTACAACATCTTCGACCAGAACCCGGAAGACGAGCTTTTCCCAGCCTGCCGGGAGATGGATGTCGCGGTGATCGCCCGCGTCCCCTTCGACGAGGGCACGCTTACTGGGACCCTCACCCTGGAAAGTAAATGGCCTCCCGGTGATTGGCGCAACACCTACTTTGTCCCCGAGAACCTGAAAGCCAGCGTCGAGCGCGCCGAACGTTTGAAAGCCCTTCTGCCGGAAGGGATGACCTTGCCGGAAATGGCGTTGCGCTTCATTCTGTCCAATGCGGATGTCAGCACGACCATCCCGGGGATGCGCAGGCGTTCGCATGTCGAAGCCAATCTCGCCGCCAGCGATAAAGGTCCGTTGCCCGAGGACCTGCATAGAGCGCTGCGCGCGCATCGCTGGGATCGCACACCAACCTCCTGGTCACAATAATACGCTGCAATTGCTCTGTCGATCAAATCCAGTGAGTGAGATCAGATTGTAAATTACTCGGGGAAGACCTCGATCTGCCCTTGCGCAGCCACAATCATGATGTGATCCACAGCTGAACGCGAGAACCCGATTTCCCGCAACCAGGTATGCCACGCTCCGCCCGGAATACGCCCATCGGGAAGTCGGCTCTCGCGGGCATAATTTCGTCGATAGATTGGGTTATCTGGATAAGTGCTCAGCACCAGACGACAGGCGTTGCGTGCATCCGGACCGGCAAGAGTTGCGATGCGATCCCGCAGGGTTTTCAAAGCCTGCCGAGTGCGTTCTCTGTCATTCTGTGGTAGCTGACCTTGATTTATCCGTTGTAGCAGCAGGTCGTGCTCGACTGTCCATCCGACAAGGTAGGCCAGCACTTCCATATAATTCGTCGAATCGGCGATCCATAGTCTTCCCAATGCGGGGCGAAAACCGCCGCTCGGCCAGTAATATGGGTGATCGAGCTCGCGCTGCAACAGGTGGGTCAGCTCATGCGCCACCAAACCGATGGTGGCGGGAAAGCGGATCTGGCCTGCTCCTTTGTATTCTGCATCCAGGATGATCAGTCCCCGCCAGGGAGTGATGCCGCTTCCCGCGGTGTGGGTGAAAACCACCCGCGTCTTTCGGCGCGCGAATAGAATGGCAATATCCCTGCCAACCGGGGACACCGGCTGCCCTTCGCGGCTTATTGCAGCCATGGCTTTCAAACAGGGAGTGAGCGGCCCATTGTCAGGAAGACCTGGAGGTTGAACCTGCAGCGTGAGACCTTTTTGGAGGAAATTTCTCATGGACAGATCCCCGATCAACTGCTCTGAAACGCGTGAGAACCAACCGCAGCGACTTATTCCTGGGAACTTTGAATCAATCGACCGATCCAGTGTGAGTGGATTATTTCGACAGGAAAAGTCCTCAAAATTATAACTTGCATTGCTGCGGATTTGCCTGTGATATACTTTTGGTGTTTTACCACTCATCAGCACACAAGCAAACCCAATCCGTCTTTCATGAAGTCGCCTTTCGAAGAATTTCTTGCTGGGATTAGAGCTGAGCTGCCTATCACGCTGGGTGTCATCCCTTTTGGCATGATTTACGGTATCCTGGCTTTGGCTGCAGGCTTGCCGGTGAGCGCGGCTCAAGCCATGTCAGCCATCATCTTCGCTGGATCTTCTCAATTCGTCGCCGCGCAGCTCTTCGCCCTCGGCACGCAGGGTCTGGTGATTGTCGCCACGGTCGGCGTCATCAACCTGCGCCACCTGCTCTACAGCGCTTCAGTCGCTCCCCATCTCAATGGTCTTCCAGCGCGGTGGAAATACTTACTGGCTTACCTGTTGACCGATGAGGCATACGCGGTCGCTATCACCCGCCTGAAGGAAGGATCCTCATCACTTAACCAACATTGGTTCTTTCTGGGTGCCGGATTAACCTTATGGCTCAGCTGGCAGCTGAGCACTGCAGCCGGGATATTCCTGGGTGCTGCTGTGCCGCCCGGATGGTCGCTTGATTTCACCCTGGCATTGACGTTCATTGCGCTTGTCGTGCCCACCCTGAAAGACCGGCCTAGCCTGAGCGCTGCTTTGACCGCTGGCGCACTGTCGGTGATCCTGTTTTCTCTCCCTTACAAACTGGGATTGTTTCTTGCTTCGGTCAGCGGCATCCTGGTGGGAATGTGGCTTGAGAGAAGGATATGACCGTCTGGATGATCATTCTCACCGCCGGTTTGCTCACATACACCACCCGGCTTTCATTCATCGTGCTCTTCGAAAAATTGAATCTTCCCTATTGGACGAGGACAGCTTTACGCTTTGTCCCACCGACCGTCATGTCTGCCATCATCCTGCCGGAGCTGCTTCTGGACAATGGGGCTTTGAGCCTGGTTCCAGTCAACCCTCGCCTGGCCGCTGGCGCAATCGCTGTTCTGGTCGCCGGGCGGACGCGTAATGTCCTGCTCACCATTCTGTCTGGAATGCTGACGCTGTGGCTTTTACAAAGCTTGCTCTGAGATAATCAAAGAGATCGGTCAATCCCGTGAGTGTATCCATCATGTCAAAACCAGATAGACCCATACTTCCCTTGCCTGAGCCTCTAAGCGGTGGGGTGTTTGGCTCCTTTGCCCATCACACCATTACAGTACGTCTGCCAAAGATAGCCCGTCAGGTGATCGAAGACAACCGTTTCCCTGAAGAGATCACCGCAGCTCTCCAGTTATTGATCGCCGAAATCCCGGAAAGCCCGCTGCGCGAACTGCGCGGTCTGGGTCCGGATTTACAATGCTGGCATAAATATCTCGAACCTTATCGGGGACGCAACTGGCTGGAAATCCCCTGGTTATTTGCCGAGACCTATTTCTACCGCCGCATCGTGGAAGCCACTCATTATTTCACGCCGGGTCCTTTTCAGGGTTATGATCCCTATCAGGGGCAAAAAAAGCTCACGAGTAATGTCGCCCGACCCTCTATGATCTCACTGGCAAGGTTGCTCGATAAGGCACTCGCGGATAAGAATCCTTCGTTCGAACGACAGGAGCATGATCTCTATCATCTGCTCATCTCGAACGTATGGGGGAATCAGGCTGATCTCAGCATGTGGTCAGCTACCGAAACCCGCCCGGATCACCAGGACATTACCGTTCAGCGCTCCCATCTGCTCGTCGACCAGGCTCGGACAGCGATCGAATATCTTCAAAGGCGAAAAGGTCGCGCCCGCAGGGTGGATATCCTGGTGGACAATTGCAATCCAGAACTTTTGCATGATCTCGCCCTGACGGATTATTTACTCAGCACGCATCTGGTCCAATCGGTGCGGCTGCACGCCAAACCTTATCCTTATTTCGTTTCGGACGCGCGTACCGTAGATGTCATAAATACCATCCAGGAACTCTCGACAGATCCGGAGCCGGCTCTCACCGCTTTGGGATACCGGCTTGCTGCGCACATAAAACAAAAGCGCCTGAGCATCATCGATGATTTCTTTTGGACAGCACCACTGAGTTATTGGGAGATGCCAGCTGCACTGCGCCAGGAGCTGAGCGAGTCTAGCCTGGTGATCAGCAAGGGCGATGTCAACTACCGGAGGCTGGCTGGTGATCGAGCCTGGCCACCCACTACCCCCTTCGAAGCAGTCGCCGGCTATTTCCCCGCCCCTCTCCTGGCTTTGAGGGTGTTGAAAGCCGAACTGGCGTTGGGCCTGACAGAAAAACAGGTATCCCAACTGCAGGCGACCGATCCCGGCTGGTTGGTCAATGGGAACTGGGCAGTGATTCAGTTTATCGAATAAGCCAATCGATTCGCTTATTTTGCACGCTGTCGGGCTTCGACATCATGGTCGGCAAAATACACGCGCCAGGGACCGCTTCCTGAGATGAAAGGCTGCATCAAAGCCTGTTCTGCCTGCACAACGTGCATCAATTCGTGGGCTGCCCACTCGTTGAGCATCTCACCCAGTGTCACGCTGCCCAGTTCACTGTGCCGTACCGTGCGGGAGAGGTCCGCAGATGTCAGATGGGAAAGAGCTTTCAGCGTCTCAGCCCGCATGCGAGCAAATTCTGCTGCCAATTCTGCCGGATTATCGTCCTCACCGGCTGGCGTTCCCTCGCTGTCTGGATTGAACGCCACAATGTCGCGCCCTTCCAGGAATGCCTGCACCCTGGGAGGAAAGACATATCGCTCGGTATCGATGAGATGGCGCAGGCAATCCACAGCTGACCATTCACCAACAGCTGGCGGGCGTTTCAGGGTTTCACGCGGAAGAGATTGGGTGAGTGTAAGCCAGCGGGCTGGTGTAGTAGAGAGCACGGCAAGCACCTGGGAGAGAAGATCTTCCATGATTACCTCCAGTCGGGATTCTCAGCTCGAGCAAATATCCAGCCCTCGAGCCTTCAAACACAAGGCGTCGTTGGATAAATGGTATTTTACTCTACAAGCCAGGGCATCTGAGGTTGATCACCACGAAGGAGCCTGCCCAAAGGTCTACACGATGCCTGAATTGAACTTTTATAATCGAGGAAAAGGACACTTGTCGGCCTCCACTACCGCACAGTCGTCTCATCCTGGCTGCAGGCGTTGTAGAAGATGCTATATACACTGATCCTGTCTCGATCCCTTTGTGAATCTTGGGAGTGGGGCCGGAGATGAGCATCTTGCTGCCTGAGATCTCCTATATGATCTTCGGGCATCCCGGAGAGGCTGTCCGAGCACCCAGGTTTTGCAAGAATTTCCCATCGTCGTCAAGCGAAAACCCCCAATCCCTGGGCAGTGAAGCAACGAAGCAAATTATCACCGCCCTCGTATTTTGGGTAGTCCACTTGCCCGGCATAAACATTATCCTTGAAGCGATCGGTATTCAAGTTGAATATCGTATTTCCTTTTTATAAGGTGGGTATCATTGTCTGGCAAGAGAAGGCTGAAATCGCCCTCGGTAGGGTTATCACAGGTTATTTACCGCGTGGATCAAAAAGGTTGGCATCAGACTTCTTGCCTTTTTAAACAAAACCCCCAGAAGCAAACCGAGTGCAGCGGTGAAGAACAGCGCCAGAGCATTTTCAAGGTTGGGCGCTTTTCCGTGCACCAAAAAATGGACATAGTAATGATAAAAGCCAAAAAACAAACCCGAAACTACCCAAGCGCGTGCAACTCCTAGAAGGGGAGACAGCCGGGTTTGAATCATTCCACGAAAAAGCGTCTCTTCGATCAGGGCGAATATAACGCTGTTCGACCAGAACCGCCGCCACTCGAATCCGGCGGAGATCCGGTTGTGTCAGACGAGCGACAATGAGGGATGTGATCATATTCATTATCTTCTATTGGGGAGGTGGATGGTTTTTCATGAACCATTCCGCCACTATCCTGATGGCTTCCCGATGGGAAGCAAGAGAGAGGTCTTCTCCAGGCTGCTCGAGGTATTTCTAGAACCAGGCCATGATTTCTGGAAAACCTTTATTGTGATTGGAGAGGGTGTGGTCTTCCCCTGGGTAAATGATCAGCTCGAAGGTTTTCCTCGCCTTCCGGAGACCCTCAGCGAGTTTTCTCGCCTGTGCGACGGAGACACGTTCGTCGCTCGCGCCATGCTGAATGAGCAGAGGGACATCGATCAATTCCGGCCAATACGTCGCCGACCGTTCTTGATAGAGCTCAGGTCTTTCATCCGGTGAGGCGCCGATTAAGGGGATCATCACTCTTTCCAGGACATCCGGCCTTTCCTCACTCCAGAGAAACATGTCGGTCACACCACTCACCACAGCAGCCACCTTGATGTCTTGAACCCCATCCTTGAGATCGCGCCTGAGGGCGATGTAGGTCTCCATCCCACCGCGTGACATGCCTGCCATCCCGATCCGATCCGGGTCGACCATCGGCAAAGATTTCAGAAGCCTGATCAAGTTGAGGACATCGTTGACATCCTTGCCGCCAAATTTCTCCCGGCCTTCGCTGCCCAAATTGCATTGCGAGCCGACCGCCACGTATCCGCTCTCCACGAAAGGGATCAGCTCCCACCCCCCCAAAGCTCCTACATCACGGTTACCGCCCCGGTTGAAGATGATTGCCGGGTAGGGACCAGACCCTTTTGGAAATCCGAGCAAACCTTTGACCCGCAGCCCGTCACTCCATTACGTTAGCTCGTAATAAACTGTAGCTCTGGTATCCGTGATCACCTCCAAGGATTAGATGTTCCCATCTGCCTTAGCCGGCAGTAAAGACTTGAATGCCTCCTCGGTCATAAGTGTTTGGGTGGTCTCGGGTAACTCATTCGCTGGTACGGAACTAACCACAGGAGACAAGGGTGACCTCGGCGTGAGAGTGATGGCGGAAGGCAAAGCTGTTCCTGCCGGTTGTGACACCTGGCAGCCGCTGAGCGCGATTGCCCAGACACACACCAAGGTTATGAAAGGGGATTTGTTCATGTATAACTCCATTGTAGAGACTCACCTGGCAGTTCTCAGGTTCGATCCTCAAGGCTGAAAAGTTGATGACTGGAACAGACGGCCATCGGCCAGGCCGATGTAGAAACGGCCATCAGCAAACTCAAGGGAGTGCGGTGTGCTCCCAAGCGTCTGGCGCATGAATTCGTCCTTTTCCGGGGGTATCTTCTCATCGCGAAAGTCCAGCGCAACCAGGCGCAGGAAATCCCCCGCGCAGCGACAGCCCAGATTCTCAGCCGTGTAAATATATCCCCTGCCCGACGGATCACCGGTCAAAACAAAGAGCCTCTCGCCTGCAGCGATCACATCATGGACAGGTTCCGGGAATTCCACTTTCCATCGGCTCTGGCCATCGAAAAAATACAAGTGCGAGTCTGGGCTCGCCCAGTGAGGTGCTAAGGCGATCACACCTCTGAATAAGGTGGTCTTCTTAACCGCTGCAGTCCCTTCAAAGACATCTGCCGGGATACAGTCTGAGGATTCCCAGGAACGCCCGTCGAAAACCAGGCATCCGCTTCCCACGGTAGTGACATAAAGCCTGCCGCCCAGCACGAATCCGCTTTGGGGCATGGTATATCCCCGCGCTCGAAAATCCGGCCCATTTTCCCAGGAATATCCCCCATCGGTGGATAACCAGAGGGCACCTCCTTCCCGGGTCAGCCCAATGAGGAGCAGATAAGGGCGGTAGAGAACGACATCCCACAGATGAACACTGTTCGGCACAGGCGAGGATATCTCCCATAAACCTTCCGTGGTCTTATGATAGAGGTATCCATTATCCAGTTCTTCCATGGCTTCAGTGCCGGGGAGATACAGCTCGTCTTCATACACCCGGAAGATTTCCATGCCCTGTTCTTCCAGAATGAATCCATCATCATGAACGAATTCTCCTGTTTGGATATCGTAATATAACATCTTCAATGGTCCGGTGTTGACATACCAATCACCGTGCGCCAGGTAGATGCGATCATGCCAGAGTTGCAAGTCCCAGAGCGCAGAATGATACCCAACGTTTCGGTATTGAGCTGGCGTGCCAAGAAGCTGAAAGGAGATCGGTTGGAGGTCTTCAATGAACGAGACCGACTCATCGGCTGACGCTGCGGTTCCCACTATTTCGCTCTCAGGGATCGGCGTCGATCGCAGGCAGCTACTGAAGAAGACCAGGGCGAACACACCTGTGATGATGTGTTCTGCATTTGAATAACTGATAACCAATCCTCGTGTAACCGAAATAATCAACGGATCGGAAATCGGATTGAAAATAGCGTTTATTTCGCCAACAATAAGCCAGCACTCAGGGATACCGATATGGGTTACACAATACCTGTACAGTTTTCATATCCCCCGTCACCTGCGCAAAGTAATCTCATTTTATCACTAAATGGAGTAGCGTTGGTGGTGCTCCTTAAGATGCTCTTCCATCGCTCTCCATCCGCCAGGAGGCGATCCTCTCCTCCGCCAATCGGATGTATTCCTGATTGGTCTCATAACCGATAAAACTTCGGCCTGATTTCAATGCGGCGACAGCCGTGGAGCCGCTCCCCATAAATGGGTCAAGAACGATATCTCCGCTGAACGAATAAAGCTGGATCAACCGAAAAGGTAACTCGACCGGGAACGGCGCTGGATGTCCGATCTTGCGGGCAGATTCGGGGTTGATGCTCCATACTGATTTTGTCCACTCCAGAAACTGTTCCCGGGTAATTGTATCGAGATGCTGATCGGTTTTCTTTCGAGAAAAGGATCCCTTCGAAAAAACCAGAATATACTCATGGGTGTCGCGCAGGACAGGATTCGCTGCGGACTGCCAGCTGCCCCAGGCCATAGAAACACCTGCCCCAGCGCCTTTATGCCAGATGATCTCCCCTCGCATGAGAAATCCTGCCTGGATCATCAACATCGATATGTAATCGGATAAGGGGATATAAGGTCTGCGCCCCAGATTCGCCACATTGATGCATGCACGCCCCCCGTGAACCAGTACGCGATATGTCTCAGAAAAGACCTGGCTGAGCAGCCGTAGATACTCTTCGAGCGAAAGATCTCGGTCATATTCCTTGGTCACGTTATAGGGTGGTGAAGTTACCATCAGGTGGACAGAACTATCGGGGATCTCTCGCATCTTCTCAGAGCTGGTGGGGAGAATCTTGTTGATATACTCTTTTGGGAACGAATTATCTGGGACTGTGATTGAATCGTCCCCAGCCTGCAGCTCTGTGTAAAGCCTGGAGTGGTAATATTGGGAAGAATCGTGGCTGATCCGAGCGCCTGTTCCAAAACTGCTAGTCTTTGAACCTTTCTTCATTACCAAACTCCCCTTGCAAGCTCAGATTTCCCAGAAAAGCATCAATCCGATGATCAGGGTGATGAAACAAACCAGGGTCAAACGCCACCCCAGGTGAAAGAAGTCGCTGAAATGATAATTGCCCGGCGCGATCATCAGGATATTGACTGGATGAGCGATCGGGGTGAAAAACGAAGCCGAGCAGCCGATCGCCGTAGCGACGGCAACAGCCTGTGGGTTCGCGCCCATGCTGATCGCCGCACTGATGGTGATAGGCCCGGTCACCAAAGCAGTGACCTGCCCTCCCATGACCTGGGTTAACAATGAGGTCAGAATATAAGCGCCTGCTGCCAGACCTATACCCCCGAGTGGTGTAACCAGGGTGAGCAGGTTCTTCCCGATCCATTGAGCCAACCCCGTGTTGACCATCGCCAGGCTGACCGAATACATCCCACCGATCAACATGATGGCCTGCCATTCGATGGATCGATAAGCTTCCTCGATTTCCAGATTACCGCTCAGAAGCAGGATAACAGCGCCAGCCAGCATCGCCAGATAGACTGGGAGACCCAATATCGCAGCCATGATGGCGATAAGAAGCACACCAATGGTCAGCGCGGCGCGGGCACCCTGCAAGGGCTGATCGTATGGATTAGGTTCCAGGACGATGAAGTCTGGGTTATTCCGTAGCCTTTGCAACTCGCTGCGTGGCCCAATCATCAGGAGCGAGTCGCCCAGCATCAAGGGGAAATTCCCTACATCGGTGCGATGACTCCTCCTGCCCCGAAAGAGGGCAAGGGCAGTCAGTCGATATCTGGCGCGAAATTCCAATTCTCGTAAAGTATGCCCGATCGCCTGGGAATGCGGTGAAAGCATGACCTCGATGAAAGAGACACCTTTTTCGCTGATATGACCGTTGGAGTTCTCCCGTCCGATTTCGCAACCCGCTTCCTCAAGAGCCTTGGCCTGTTCTTCCCGGCCGACGATCAGCAGGATGTCACCCGGATGAATGATCTGATCTGGAGCAGGCGCGAAGATCGGATGCTGCCCACGCCAGACCCCGGCAACCGTGAGACCAAACCGACTTCCAATCTCACTCTCCAACAACGACCGGTTGGCAAGGTTTGATCCAGGCAGCACCCGCGCTTCCCATAATCGTTCCCTTAAATTATAGAAATCCTCCAGCTCTCTGCTGGTCAGGCGCGCCATCATCTGTTCCGGCAGGGGTTCCCGGTCGGGCAGCCAGCGCCAGCCAATTGTCGCCAGGAATAGAGTGCCTACAACGGCTATCAGCCCTCCTGTAGGGGTGAAAGCCAGGATGTGCAATGGCGGCTGAGGGGGATGGGCAGTAACCAACAGATCGCTGACGATCATGTTGGCTGTCGTAAAATATGTGGCTGCGCCTCCCAAGAGACTTCCATACGCCACCGGAATCAGCAATTTGCTGGGTTTGATCCGCGTGCGGCGGGCGATCTCCATGGCGCCTGGCAACATCAGAGCTCCGGCCGCCAGGTTGTTCATGACCAGTGAGAGCAAGGCAGTCGTGACGGCAAAGATGGCGATCAGGTGCTGTTCGGATCTGCCGCCGATCTCTAGCACCGCGCGGGCGATCCAGCGCGTCACCCCGGATCTGTCCAGGGCATGCGTGATAATGAAAAGACTCAATAAAGTGAGAATAACCGGTTGACCAAAACCCGAGATCGCTCTGATAGCCTCTTGTGGAGTATGGGCGGCACCCAGGACCCCTAGACCCAGGTACTGCGCAGCCCCCAACACAATGGCGATCAAGAGGGCGGCCACATCAGCCCGCAGGCGATCGAGAACAACCAGCGTCAGGGGGACAATGACCACGATTACCAAAAAGAGCTGCGGAATTGTCATCTCCAGTGTCCTGGGGAAAATGCTACCATAAATCCAGCTACACTATCATGGTCGGCCTGTTTCTGATTGATCCGTTTTCACATGGCGCAGCACCGATGATAATTCAAGTAGTCTCGCTTCCCAAAAGATCTATGAACCCGATTGATCCATCTCGATTGCGCGGCACGGTAACGATCTGACATGTCCCATGCTGATCCTGTCAAGTGGCCGATTTCAGGATATTACTCACATGATGGCAGGCTGATGTTTATAGATACCGGTAAACTAATGGGAATTAGAAGGCGACCACTTCTGCTCCCAGATTAAGACCGAGGGGACCTTCATAGCAGTGGTGCCTTCCTGGATATTAACCATTGAAGCGGGGTTGGAGGATCTTGGAATTTCAAAGCTTCCCCGTCGGGTGCTCTCTACCTGGAAAGCTGTATCCAGAAAGCTGATTACCTCGGGTAATAGCTGCTCCATGACCACTGCGCGCACCTGGCTGTGTCCGGCGCCCTCCATCATCCAGAGATATTTTGGCTCTTTAGCCGCTTCGAACAGCCCAATGGCCTGATCACGGCGGATGAAGCGGTCTTTGCTGCCAAAAATAAGCAGAAGCGGCCGGGGAGCTATCCGGGCAATGACAGCTTCGGGGCGTACATCCTGACGCGAAAACCCTTTACGCCATTCAGCGAACTTCATCGTCAGATCGGTCAAAAACCTGGGGAAGAAGGGTGGACGGTTAGTCTCCCAGACATCTTCCATAGAAGTGAAGGGCGCGATAGCCACTAATGCGCCTATATGCGGGTTGCGGGCTGCGCTCAAGATGATCGAGACCGCCCCGGCAGAATGACCCATGACACCGATCTGGCGAATACCGCGCACCTCGAACAGATAGCGCACTGCGGCATCGACCTGCTGGCTTTCCTCTGCGCCGTAGGTAAAACCGAACCGGCTGCCATCGCTGCGACCATGCCCGCGATAACTGAACAGCAACACATGGTAGCCCGCCTCGTGAAGTGGGGCAACCAATGGTATCCCCGATATCTGATCGTTTGTGGTGGCGGGGGCGTAGAGGACAGCTGGAGCGTCCGCTTTTCCGGCCGGGAAAAACCATCCCCGCAAAGTCGAACCATCATGAGCCGGAAACTCCACCTCTTCATAGGGGATCTTCAAAGCTTTGACCAGTTCAAAATCTTTCTGAGTGCGGATGAGTGCCATGGTGGCAAACATCTCACCGAGGATTGGGCCGCCGATGGCGAGCAAACTAATCCCGCCTAATACCCCGGCGGTGATTTTTACACCGATATGCATACTTTATTAGAGAGCCTTTCTTGATCAGTTGTGATGCAACAGCGCAGTCCCCCCAGCGAGAATGGACGGGCTGTACAGAAAGTTTACCAGACCTGGGATATTAATCAAGGCATTTGAACCGATTCTCAGGGCTTTCTAATCCAGGCGTTTAAATCGGTCGCACAATTCCCATATAAGACTGCAAGATAAGAGAGGAGTCTCCCTCGGGCTAAGGCCAGCCGGCTCTCTGTGCGTCAGGTGCGGTATAAACGACTGCTCCCCTTGTGCGCTTCGATAAATGCGATCACAAACTTGCTGGCGATCACCCCTATTTAAGTCTATCATCATCAGAATTCAGGATTAATGTTACTTCTGACTTTCTGGGTGATCCCGTAAAATGGTATCAGGGTTTGGCCGAATTGACTTCCACGCGATTTTTCCAATTGCCTGCAACTTTTCTGCGACCCCTCGAAACAATTAACAACCATCCCAACTCCCTCACAACCAGAAATCCGTGAAACAGCATAACCATGCCGGGTCCAGCTGGAGCGGGTCTCCCAAGTGAGAGACAAAAAAAGGAGCTCCAATGGCTAAGATTGATCCCCTTGTAAAGGACTTCCTCGCGCAGAGGAGAATCGCCATCGTCGGCGTTTCTGATAGACGCGAAACGGGCTGCAATCTGGCTTACCGTAAATTCAAAGATGCGGGATATTCTGTCAGCGCAGTCAATCCGCACATAACCAACTTCGAAGGAAATCCATGCTATCCGGATCTCAAATCAATCCCCGAAAAGCCAGAGGCGGTTTTCATCCTCACCAATCCCAAAGTCACCGAGCAAATCGTCCAACAATGTGTTGAGCTCGGCATTCGGCGGATTTGGATGCATTGCCTGATGGGCACCAAGCCCGGGCTGGCGGTGAACATGACCAGCGTCTCGCAAGAAGCCGTGCGCATGTGCCGCGAGAATGGGATTGAGGTGATCCCGGGTAGCTGTCCGAATCAATATTTAAATCCGGACTTCGGGCACGCGATGATGCGCGTGATATTCCGCACCCTGGGTTTTCACAGCGTGGCATAAAGGCGCAAAATCATATGTCTGGACAGAACAGAGAAAAAGGCGCCAGCCCCTCCACAATCAAGAGAATCCTGGTTACCTATGCCACGCTGGCCGGTTCGACGGCTGAGGTGGCTCAAGTGGTCGGCGAGCAGATCGCCATAAGCGGGCTACAGGTCGATGTCATACCGCTCAGCAAAGTGACGGATATCGGAAATTACGATGCGGTGGTTGTCGGAGGTCCCATGATCATGGGCTGGCATCGCGCCGCATTGGGCTTCCTCAAGGAACACAGCAACACGTTCCAGCGCGTCCCCCTGGCCGTTTTTATCCTGGCGATGAGCCTGACAAAGAACGGAGGAGCGTTCGCAAGCGACCCGACAGTCACCGTGGACGAAGAACTGCCCAAACCACCCCTTCAGGAAGGCAAATTGAACTTCCGAGAGCGCTATGCCAGACTGGATAATTATCTACGTCCCATCATCCAGGCGGTGCGACCTTCCAGGCCGGTGAGCATCGGGGTGTTCGGCGGCCGGCTTGAATATGGTCGGCTGAAATGGTGGGCGGTGTTGTTCGCCATGCTGATCATCCAGGCTCCAGCGGGAGACAGGCGCAACTGGTCGGTCATCCGGAAGTGGGCCGCGGAGCTGCCGGAAACATTCAGAGCACGAAGCAAATTGCCCTGACAGGCATTGTGCGATCTGATGATGACTCAAAAGCCGCTGGATCAGGCGCGCTGAACGCAACGGGGTGAAGTTGAAGCGGCTTGATGATCTACTCTATTGAAAGTGGCGAGGTTCTCAGCCTGCGCAGATAAACGATCAATATCCCAAGGCTGACAACGAACAGTCCCACGTAAATCACCACCTGCGGTGCCCCTACCGGTTGGCCTTCCCTAACCATGAACACGATCATCGAAAGGATCGCCAGGGTAAGAAGCGCAAAGTGAGTCAGCAGCGCCCCTGCCAGCCCATATCCAAGCGACCGTTTGTTCCACAGATTGACAGCCGTTATCGCAATGGCGGGGAGCAACCAGGCCATATCCAGCACCTGCACGAAATTGGTCGGGGTCCCGGCGTCGATTAAGCTTTGTGGAGTTAAGCCAGAAAGCGAAGCAGGGAGCGCTTCGCTCAGCCAGAGCAGGTAGAACAGCGCTGCTATCACTCCCAGATAAATGCTCACCATTCTGAAAGGTGTTTGCTCAGAGAAGCTTTCCTTGATGCCAGTCCAATCCGTCTTCAGGAGGCCGCCGATCAAGGCATAGGTCGAGCAGCCAAGCAAGGCAACATAAACCAGGAAAAGGGAGTTGAAGCGCACTGAAAAGGCGTAACCAACATAGGTATACACCGTATAAATCAATCCCCCCAGCCAGATCAATCGCGCTCGTTGAGAGCCGCGGGCGGTGAGAAGCGCACTGACGACCAGAGTGGGAAGTGCTGCCACAAGTGTGATCGCATCCTGACCTTTTGCCTGAGCCACAAGATTAGGTGCGTCACGGTACAGATCGCCGATGAACACCCCGCTCCCAGAGGCTATCGTCAGCAGGACAGCTACAGGCAGGGTAAGCCATAGCCAGAGATCCGTCTTTTTTGTCATCATAGTAATTCCTGTTCGATATTTGACACAATCTCAACACCCTTTACCTTATCGTCAATCCTCATGAAGCACATTCGACATGGGTTATGAGCTCACCGCTTTCTTCACGAGCGCCGCGATCTTCGTCTCCTCGGCGGGCGTCAACTCCTTCAGAGCGAAGGAAGTCGGCCACATGGCGCCATCGTCCAGGTTCGCCGCGTCGCTGAAGCCTAACGTCGCGTATCTTGAGTTGAACTTCTGCGCGCTCTGGAAGAAGCAGACGACCTTGCCATCCTTATTGGCATACGCCGGCATCCCGTACCAGGTTTTCGGCGAGAGAGTTGGTGCGCTTGATTTGATGATCTCGTGCAACCGCATCGCCATGGCGCGTTCCGGTTCAGGCATCTCGGCGATCTTTTCCAACACAGCTCTTTCCCCAGCCTCTCTATCTTTGCTGGCACGCACTTCCGCCTTCAGCTCCTTGGCACGCTCTTTTATGGCAGCCCGTTCCTCATCCGTGAATCCCCCAGACATCTTTCTGGTGCCTTTATCCTGGTTCATAAGTTCCTCCTCAACCGCTCAAAAGTATGACCCGTCGTTCTCTGGTGGTAATTATAAGCATGCGTGTTCTCGCATCCCAACAGATTTGAAGAGGTTGCCTCAATCATACGGCTCGCGCTCATCTGCCAACAACTACAACTCAGACCCTGAGCGTACCACGAAACCCTCTGCTGGCATAGAAGGAGCGGGCACTGTTATGAAACACAAAGACATGGCCGTAACGTCGATCGCAAAAGAGGGCGCCACCGAGTTTTCTAATATCAGCGGGTGTCTGTATCCAGCTCTCTGTTTTCGTATCGAATTCCCCAAGTTTCTGCAACTCGCGATATTGATCTTCGTTCAAAATCTCGATACCCATTTCGGCTGCGAGTTCGACAGCGTTACCCGCCGGGTGAACACCTTCCTTTTCTCTTTCTGACTGCCCTTCTCGATCGTAACAGATGCTTCTGCGACCTTTGGGACTTTCAGCAGAACAATCATAAAAGATGTATTCCCCGGTCTTTTCGTCATAACCTACGACATCCGGTTCGCCTCCGGTAATCTCCATCGCATAAAGGGAGGTGAGTTTATCGGGTTGGGCTTCCAGTTTCGCTTGAACCTTACGCCATTCAAGGCCTTTGTGGCGATGCATGTTTTTCTCGAAACGAGCCCGCAACGTTTCCAGGAGTTCTTCACCTTGTTCTGGTGATAGTTTCAAATTTATCTCAATTTTTGGAATGGGTTTACCACTACCTTTGGAGGATGTCTTTGCCATGCATTGACTCTTTGATCTTTTTTAATCCAGATTTCGATTATATCGCTGGACGACCATTCGGTAATGACCGACATTCCTATGGAGATCAACTCAAGAAGAGTGGGGGGTTAAATGGCAGGTCCTGGCTGCCGTCACTGACATCGGCTATCTGCCTTTTACATTGTGCGTGGCATCATTATTGCTGGGGCAAGCGCCGCAGCCGAATAAACCTGTCAGGCGCTGAAACCGATCCCTGGACAGCTGCAATCAAATGAGAGCGCCCCTGGAAGAACAGATTGGACTGCATTCATCTTTAAACGATAAGCATCAGCGTGGGCAAAACCCCAACCACTGCCGGCAGAATAGGGTTACCCAAATTCAAACAACCGTTCGAAGCGCTCATCCAGCCAGCTGCTACTAATATTGATAGTAGCAGCGATAATACCGGCAGGCATAGGCGCTTTGTACCAGCGTTCAGTGTCCTCTTCATAAACAAAGCCTGACCACACTTTGCTGCCCGGTCCGGAGTTCTCTCCAGGATGAGAATCCAGCCGGCGAGTCTAATCGTTGTTGTTTTGCTTTGTTCTTACCTTCGATACAGGGTCATAGATGATGAAAAACACCATCCCCGCCAGAGCAATCCATCCCGTCCAGTCGCCCAGGCGAACGGTCAAAGAGTCGCCTGTTCCCAGAGGCGCATCGGCGATAACAACCTGACCACTGCGGTCACCACCGGGTGTGACCGCCGACGCGATGATCCTCCCGTAGGGGTCAACGATGATCGAATCGTTGCCGCTGTTATCTGCCTTAACCAGGCTGACCCGATGCTCGATAGCGCGAAAGACCAGATGGGTGTAGTGCTTGGTCGCGATTTGAGGCCAATCGTGAGACGGCACCAGGATCAACTATGCCCCATGGCGCGTAATTCTGCGCGCGGTGTCGGTGAAATCCAGATCGTAGCAGATAATCGTGCCAATGCGGCCCAAAGGTGTCTCATAGACCGGATATGTGCCGCGCGTTGGGCTACTCTCGCCAGCGAAGGTCAAGGGATGGTCTTTGCCATACACGCCCAGAAACTGACCATCAGGCGAAAGCACGGTAGCCTCGTTCCGCCAGACCCGCTCGGTGACCGGCGCAAAATAACCGAGGACCAGATAAGCATCGGTCTCAGCAGTCAGGCGGCGGAATTCGGCGGTGTTCGTCACCTGCGGGTCGCCCGCGATGGCTATTTCTGGCCCGACCACGATGCGCGCTCCCGCTTGCCCGCCTGACGGGTCAATTCGCTGAAGGTGTCCACCGCGCTCCAGGGAGGTGTGCCCGCCTCATAGTGGAGCGCGGCAATCAGAACCGACGAGGTTGTCGGCTTGCGAAAAAGCGCCAGACTGAGACCGGTCCAGAAGACCAGCGCGACCAGCATACCCACTATCCAGTTACGTACCGAGTGTCTGGCAAGGGGTGGAATGTGCGGGTCGAATGACCAGCGCTGGTCGAAGAGGTACAATACGCCAAGTCCCAGCCCGTAATTGACGGACATGATGAGCAAGCCAAGGCCGAAGATACTGAAGATGCTCACCGGCTGGATCAACCACGGTTGGCTGTAGAGTGTATTTGCGCCGAATCCCCACGTGCCCATAATGGGGATGAAGCTGCGAATCATCTCATAACCTACCCAGTTGAGTGCGCCGTATCCAACAAACCACCGATAGCTGGTGCGTGCGTGAAAGGCGCGCACACCACCATCGGCAAGATACACGATGCCGGCGATGAGCAGCGGCAACCAGGTCATGTAAAGCCCACTGCCCGCGAAGACAGGAGTCAGGTAGCCGCCCAACCAGCCGCCGATGGCGATGGCTGATGCCAGGCTGGAGACTTTGCGCGGCATGACGCGCTGAAGGTGGTGAAAAAGCTTATTTAACCCACTCGAAGCGGTGTTCCGTGGTTGAAAAACGTGACGGATTGGAAAGGCAAACCCTGAAATTTTGCTATAATCAGGGATAAAGGAGAGGTGCCGGAGTGGACGAACGGGGCGGTCTCGAAAACCGCTGTGGTCCTTGTGGCCACCGTGGGTTCGAATCCCACCCTCTCCGCAGGTCGGAAGATCCTCGTTAGCAGCGAAAGCTGCACATTATCGCCAGCCTCAATCGTTTGGTGATAGTGTAGGTCACATGACTGAGGGCTTGCGACTGGCGTGATTTCCACGCCCGAGATCGCTCAGTTCCAGCTGGGCGATCTCACTTTTAAGGTGCATCACCCTCATTATATATACTCCTCTGCTCTCGTCAAGGTATTGTGGGACATCTGCAGCACGATTTCGACACCGGTACTCTCTTGTCCCTTATCTTTCTCCATGTCACAACTATCCTCAGACGCCTCCAATTGTTCTATCCAAAATCGCCTGTCAGGGTCCTGGCGCATCCCATCAAGAATTGAGAAGAGCGGTTCGTAATCCGGTCGGGCTTTCACCCAAAGGATGCGTTTGACCGTTACATCCACGCCAACTTCCTGGATCATGATGTGAACAAGATCCTTGCGCTCTTCCTTGGTTGAGTTCTCCCAGGTCTCACGCAAGTCAAGCAAGGTACGTGCTGCCCGATTCAGGGCCGGCTCAGGAACTCGCTCCAGCAAAGCCAGTTTTTCCTTCAAACCGCTGACCTTCTGCCAGTACTGGTATTCCTCACCTTCGTACAGCCCGCGCTCAAAGTTGTCTCGCATCAGCCGCAACATAGAACGGATCTCTTTGCGCTCGGCTTCAGGGTCCGATCTTTCACGTTGGTTATCGAGCATCTGCCGTACGATGGGCTCCCAATTCTCCGGTAGATGGATGGATTGGATCAGCTCAGCTATTTGGGCGTCGATCACCTCCGCGCGCACACTCTGGCCAGTGTAAGGACAATCCTGATAGCCGCGCAAGTGGGACTCTTCCCGGTAGTAGGTCGGACAATTCTTAGGGGTTTGGATACGCAGCCGCCTTCCGCAGTGAGTGCAAACCACCAAGCCCTGGAGTAAGTTTACCCGCACAGTTTTCTTGATGGTCTTCACGGTTGCTCTACGGCTAGCACGAACAGCCTGGGCACGTTGCCATAACTCCTCATTGATGATTGGCTCGTGTTGACCTTCTGAGACCTGAGGCGGTGTTGAGCGGAAACTGACGCCTTTGGGGCGAACGGTCATGCCCCGGTAACGTATCTTACCCGCATAGTACGCGTTGCACAGCATATCTCGCACAGTGTCTTTTCCGAATGGATGGTCTCGACTGGTACGAAAGCCCTGCTCATTCAGCCATTCGGCGATCTGTTGGTCAGAGTAAGCCCCGGTGGCGTAGCGTTCGAACATCTCGACTACTACCTGAGCTTTTTCGGGATCAGGAACGCCTACCTTACGATTTCCTCGAAGTTGGCTGACATAGCCCCAGGGCACAGCGCCATTATGGTAGCCTTGGGTTGAGCGTTCCAGCTTGCCCTTATTCGTTTCTTTACTCAAGTTGTCCGAATAAAACTCCCCTAGCGAACTGACCAGATGGAAGAGCAACTTGCCTTCTGGTGTGCGTAGATCAAATGGCTGTTCCACTGCTTTGAAGCTGATATCCAAGGCTTGCAGCTCGTGAACGATTTCCAGCGACCATTCTAAACGGCGCGCCAGGCGGTCCACTTTGTGTACATACAAGATTCTGAACTCGCCTCGCCGGGCAGCTTCACGCATGGCATTGATACCTGGGCGATATTTCTTCCGATAAGCCGACTGGGCTGGATCGGCGAAGACTTTAACGATCTCGACGCCATCACGTTCGGCTTGTTCTCTGATCTGACGCAGTTGAGCATCCAGACTAAACGAGTCACTCTGCATCTCTGAAGAATAACGAATATAAGCTGCTCCTGGGATGGGTAATGAAGTCTCTGACTTGTTGGTTCGATTCATATCTATTGGCTCCTTACTTCTACAGTTTGATTTTGGGCTCAAAGGATAAAGCTATGCAAGTGACTTCATGAAGACACCTCCTCTTCAGGAGCAGGGTATTTATGGATTGCTAACTTGTATCATTAGCTTTTTCGTTCTCCAATGCCATCAGTCGTAAATGGACCCGCACCAACCAGTCCAACAGGCTCTTAGGCGGTCTGGCGAGAACGAACTGCTGCTCCTGGGTAGGGGTTATATCATCTCCGGAAACCGGTTTTTCTTGTGGGTCAGGGTTTTCAGAAAAGTTTTGACTACCATTCTCATCTCCCATAATTGCACCTCATACGATAAATAGTGTTCAATGTCCCTTATGCACCTTAGGGGGTAAAAGAAAACTCCGGTCCCGACATGCATGATGTCAGAACCGGAGCGTTGATTGTGAGATGGATCAATAACTGGGTTATTCCTCCTTCAGGTTACTCCAAATTGACAACTGACCTGGCTGAACGGTATTGCTCCGTTTACCAGACGACCTTCTACCAGCAGCCGCTTTGGCTGCCTGGTGTTCAAGCGCCCAATCCAGCCAAGTTTTAGGACTCACGGGGATCAGCACCGGGCTGATTTCCGTCGGGCAGCCCATGGGCGAGTTCGTCACACGCATCTCGTCGGCGAAGAGCGACTGCAAGTCATCCAACTCCGCGCCGCGTAGAACTTCGCGCGCCAGCTCGGTGATGAAATCCCCGTCTTCCACTGGCACGATTGCGCCGCCGACAGTATCTCCATAAAGAAGTTGTGCGGCCCGCATCTTGCGTCCCATCAAAGCCAGCGCCTGGGCTTCCATGGCGTCTTTATAGACGGCGAATACCGCCTTGACCGGCTGGGTCTGCCCCAAACGCCACACCCGCCGCAGCGCCTGCCACAAGGTATACAGGCTGTATTCCGGCTCGTAGAACACGACCGTCTGAAAACTGACCAGATCCAGCCCGGTTTGCACAAGACGGGGATTGGTGATCAGCGCATCGACGTAGCCGTGATCTTCGATCCAGCGCTCACGCCGGCGCGGGTCCACCGAGCCGTAGAGCGTGATCGCCTGTATGCCGGATTGCTTGAGCACGCGTTCCAGGCGATCCTGGATGTCGCGCGCGCCGGTCTGGCGTACGTACACCAGCGTCCGCCGGCCACGCGCTTTTTCCACCTTGCAGAAGCTCACCAGCCAGCTTTCCTTGGGCAGCAAGCCGAAGCGATCCACCACTGCCTCCAACGGCATCAACGGAACCTTGACCAACGTTTCCTTCTCCCGCCGGGTAGCCGCCGACTGAGCTAACCTGGCAGCCTCCAGCAGGATATGGGCGATCTGGGTTTCCAACGTATCTTCTTTGGTGGCATTCTCCAGCATTTCACGTGCCAGCGCTTCCAGCACGTTGACCGGCACTGAGGCATGGTTGGCAACGACGATCTCGTCCCGAAAGGCTGAATTCGGTCGGGAGAGCGCCCACTGCAACCATAGCGACAGGTAACGCTGGTCACGGCACGCCATGTGGCGCAGGATGCTTTCCATCCCACGGTATTGGCGTCCGTGCTCATAATCCATGTCCAGCTCGACCACCTCTTCGGTGTAAGGTGGCAGCTCGACCCCCAGATCTTTCAGGTTGAGGAAGATCGAGTTGTGCAGCAGGCGGGTGATGATCGCCGGGCTGACACCTGGGATTTCATGCACCTGCTCGCGGTAACGCCGGTTGCCGGTGAAAGCGCCATCTTCATCGCTGGTCTCATCGCCGGAGCGGCGCTTACGCACACTTTCCAGCACGCCATATGCCCCAGCCCAGCGCAGCTCGTCATGAAAGGCGAAGTCGCTGCGCACAGCCGGGCTCAGGCGATGAAGCAGCCAGAAAATCGAGGTGCTCTTGCCGCCGAAGAAGGTGCCGGTCAGGGTGAGCGTGTATCGGCTGGCTTCGACCAGTTGGTGGAAAGCCACACCCCGGTCACTGGATTTTGCCTTGT
>FWWM01004492.1_pt1 | contig 30175 bp, 23 predicted proteins | sample 2228351 | NCBI WGS metagenome assembly FWWM01 (sample SAMEA103939774, study PRJEB20133) | metagenome | reverse complement strand
AACAAAGGTGTGGCGCTGCGGGCTTTAGGTCGCCTTCAAGAAGCCCTTGAATGCTACAACGAAGGTATCAGCCTGTGGGAGCAAATGGTCAAAGCAGGCATGACCCATATGGTGCCTAACTTGGTGCGGGGCTTGCAGGTGCGGTTTAATCTGCGTCGGGATAAGGCGAGGCGTGGTAAGCAAGGTGCTTTCGCCCGCTTGCGAGCGATGTTTAGCCGGTATCGGGAGACAGGGGATCAGGAGATGAGGGATTGGGCAGCAGCGGCGGAAGATGTTGTTAGTGCTTTGACCTACGCACAACCTTTGCTTCAAACGGGTGCGCCCCCTAAAACTTTGTTGCGCGAATTGGAGAGGCTGCGCAAGACTTTGCGGAAATTGCCTAACAAGGAATGGGCTCAATTGGTGGCTGCGTTGGGGGAGAAAGCGGAGATGGTGCGAAAGTTCGTGCAGCGGTCGTAAGAGAGGGAGGGGCTGAGCCGATGAAGGCAGCCTTCAGTGCTTGCGAAGGAGCGAAGGATTTCAAAACGCGTCGGGGATGTGCTCTATGTGCATCACGCGCCCGCGTTCGTCCAAATCCACCGCCATCATGTCAAAGCGTCGGTTGCGTTCCGCCCAACCCCGTTTTGCCAAAAACCACTCGGCGGCGCGGCGGATGCGGGCTTGCTGGTGCGGGCGCAACCCTTCCACAGGGGTGCCAAACTCGTTGGACGAACGGGCTTTCACCTCCACGAAAACAACCCACTCCCCCTTGACCACGATGAGGTCAATTTCGCCGAAGGGGGTGCGCAAGTTTTGGGCGAGGATGCGATAGCCCCGCCGCCGCAAGTAAAGTGCGGCTTCTCTTTCCGCTGCCCGCCCCCGTTCGTAAGCCGTGAGCGGACGGCGCCTATTCTGCCACCATTGTTTCAACCGTGTGAGCCACGCCATGGTTTGCTCCCTTCCTTACGGAGCCAGCGTGCTCCTTTGATTTTGCGGCAAGATTAATAGTGGGTCAGGCATTGCAACGATGCTGAAGAGGGAAGCGCAGCAGTCCCTTTTCAGCGTTAGGGAGGCGATGGGAATGCGGCACTGGGCTTTATGGCTCATTGCCCTTTTTGTCATCTGTATTGCGGTTCCCTTTTTCTTCTGGGGTTTGCCCCCGCAAGTTCGGCGGCAAACTTTAGGCACAATTTCGCCTCGCCCCTTTCGTTGGCTCGTCACCGATTTGGATAGTGATGGCAACGCCGAACTCCTCCTGCTCTACGGCACGGGACCTTTTTGGGTTCGGTTCGGGGAAGCAAGCCTTGAAGAGGTGAACTTGCAGGGGAAAGTGCTGAAAGTTTTCTTCCCCAGTGAGGAGAGTTTACTGCCCCTCGCCCCCATTCGTGCCGTGCCCGTGCAAACTCACCAGGGCTACAGACTGCTTCGGTGGCACAATGGTGCTCCCACTTTGACTCCCTTCCCAAAAGTCCCGCCAGTGAATTTTTGCGCATGGATGGACGCCGATGGAAATGGGGTTGCCGATGATTTGATTGTTCGCAGCGGTCAGCGACGGTTCTGGTTGCAACTGGACGGAGAGGGCGAATGGCAGTTTCAGGCAGAATTGCCGTCGGGACCGCAAGAGACTGTCTTGGGGCTCGGCGACATTGACGGAGACGGACGCCCAGAGTTGATCACGCCTCAGGGCATCCTGTGGGGCAACAAGCGAGAGAGGACGAAGATGCCCGACCAAATGTTCCTCGCTTTTGGCGATTTTGATGGGGATGGACGAACGGACATTTTGGGCATCAGCCTCAAAAATCCAAACCAGCATCAGCAACGGACTGTCTATCTCTGGCGGTTTGAGCCGAAGCAGCGCCAACTTGTGGCTAAACCCGTGCAATTACCCCAAGGAATCAATTGGTCCCCCTACTTTGGAACTGTTGTCAAAGTGCGGGATTTAGATGGCGATGGGCGGGCCGAAGCGCTGATAAACGATCAGGCATGGCTGAGATGGCTGCCTTTGTGGAGTTTAGCGGCTCACTTGTCATCTCGCTTGTCATCTCTCCTCTCTGCCCCTCCGCCGAGCCCTCGTGCTTCCCCAACCCGGCCTTTTTCGCTATTGCTCTCTTCTCCCAAGATACCGCTCTCCAAGCCCCAACCTTTAGCGATTCTTTCCCGAGGCGAGAGGGGTGAAGAGGTTCAATTGGTTTCGGTGCCTCTCTTTTGCTTCTTGCCACCCTTGTGTGCATCCGATGGGAAAGGACGGAAGTGGCTGGCACTTGAGGGTTATCGCGTGATAAGAGTGCTGCGCCCTAAAGTTTTGTCCTTCAACCCTTTGAAAGTCCACCTGTGGGAGGAGAGGCTTGTTTCAAGGGGGGTTATTTGGCACATTCCTCAAGGGAAAGGGCGCGACCCGAAAGTATGGCAGAACTTCGCAGAGATAGGAGGGGCACCTGAACTGGTCGCAGACTTAAATGGGGATGGCTGCCCTGAAGTCCTTTGGGTGCGGTTTCCTGATCTCCCCCTCTCCACTTTGAGTTTGCACTCTCCTCAAAGCCGACAACGAGGTCTCCAAAAGGTTATCGTGGGGCTCTCCACTTACCGTTGGGGGCGCTGGTGGCATCGGCGTTGGTCCTACCTTCTGCCCCATGAGCCCAATGGGATGGGTTCCTTCATCTCTTCCGTCTATTTCGCCACCTTGGTAGGATTTGAGGCACCTTTGTTGACGCTTCCCATCCCTTCCTCGCAAAAACATCGGATGGATGTGCTCATCCTGCTGCCAAACGGTCAGGTGGAGCGGGTAACGGTCCGATAGAAGAAGCCCTAAGAGATAGTGAACAAGCCAACAACATCCGCTGCGGGAGCAGAGTGACTAAAATTGCGCAAGAAGTTTCCGCCGTTAGGAGCGATGGGTGGGGAGAACTTGGTGCAGGAACTGCCATAACTGCTCGGCAACTTTGCGGGTCATGTAAGGCACTTTTGCTAACTCGTCCACCGAGGCTTGCATTAGCGCCTCCAGTGAGCCGAAGTGCTGTAGCAACGCTTTTTTGCGCACTTCGCCAATGCCAGGCACTTCATCCAAAAGGGTGCGAAGTGCTTTTTGCGTTCGGCGCTTGCGATGGTAGCCGATAGCGCATCGGTGCGTTTCGTCTCTAATGCGCTGCAACAGGTGCAACGCAGGGCTGTTGAACGGCAGCGCGATGGGGGCTTCCGAATGAGGCACATAGAGCAATTCCCGCTCCTTCGCTAAAGCAGCGACGGGGATGGAAAGTTCAAACTCCTGCAGCACTTGAAGGGCAACGGACAGTTGCCCTTTCCCACCGTCCACCAGCAGCAAGTCGGGCAAAGCAGCAAACTTGGGGTCTCCTTCCTTGTAGTGGCGAAAGCGGCGGGTGAGCATCTCTCGCATAGCAGCGTAATCGTCGGGGCGCGGTTTGCCCGTCACTTCGTCTACCTGCCACGCCCCTTTGATGCGGAAGCGCCGATATTCGCTTTTAGCAGGTTTGCCGTCAATGAACACCACCATTGAGCCAACAGTTTCCACGCCCATCGTGGTGGAGGCGTCGTAACACTCAATGCGACGGGGAAGCGTTGGCAAATTCAGGTGCGATTGAAGCGAAGCGAGGGCGAATTGGTAGCCGAGCCGCTGCTGCTCCTCTCGGAGCAACTCTTCTCGCAGCGCCTGTTGGGCATTGCGCTCCGCTAACTCCAAGAGGTCTCGCAGCACGCCACTTGTAGCGGTGAGCACGGAGACGGGTTCGCCTCGCCTTTCGCTGAGCCATTCGGCAATGACTTCTGCGTCTTCCAACTCCACAGGCAGCAGCACTACTGAAGGCACGGGCACACCCGACGAGTAACGCTGTTTGATGAACGCTCCGAGGACATCGGCAGCGCTTTGCCCTTCGCCGACGCGCACGACGAAGTGTTGGTCGCCCAACAGTTGCCCGCTGCGGACGATGAGCATTTGCACGCAACCAAGCCCCATCTCGTTGGCGAAAGCGTAAGCGTCAATGTCAACGCTGATGGGCAACTGAACCGCTTGGCGCTCCGTGATGTTTTGGATGGCTCGGATTTGGTCGCGCAATTTCGCGGCTTTCTCAAACTCCTCCCGCTCCGCTGCTTGCCACATCTCTTGCTCCAGTTGTCGCAAAACTTCAGCGGTGCGCCCTTCCAAAAACTCGCAGAGTTGCTGAGCGGTGCGACGATATTCGTCGGGCGCAATCGCCCCAACGCACGGACCCGAACAGCGGTGCAGGTGATACTCCAAGCAGGCGCGGGGTAGAAGTTTGTTGGTGTCCCGCCAAGGGCAACCGCTGCGACGCCTGTCGTTGACAACTTTGAGGGTGCGGACGCCAAACAGGCGCTTGAGCAAGGAAACCGTTTCGCGCAAAGCGGTGCCGTCGGGATAGGGACCAAAGTAGCGCGCCCCATCGTCTTTGGGTTGGCGGGTGATGATGAGGGCAGGGAAGGGTTCGTTGAGGCTCACTTTGAGGAAGGGATAGGACTTGTCGTCTTTGAAGCGGATGTTGAAAGGCGGTCGGTGCAGTTTGATGAGGTTGCTTTCCAAGATGAGGGCTTCCTTCTCCGTGCGAGTGGTCAGCACTTCTACATCAGCGATGCGAACGAGCATCTCCCATAGCCACGGACGGGTTTGCTCTTCGCCGTGAAAGTAAGCGCGGACGCGTTGGCGCAAGTTGACCGCTTTGCCCACATAAAGCACCCGCCCGTGCCAATCCTTGAACAGGTAAACGCCGGGCGCTTCCGGCAACGCTGCCAGTTTCTCGGTCAAGTCAACGCTCGCTTGCTTCCGCATGGCACTAACAATTTTGCCGTCTTTGGTGCTCATCGCTCACAGGTGTCCTTCTGCTTAACCGGGGGCGAAGTCGTAGATGGGTTTTTGGCGAATGACGCTGGCAGCGCTCCAGAAGGCACCGAAGGTGTATTCACCCAACACGATGCCATACATGAAGGGCAGAGTGGCTTGGTAGGTTCGCTGACCGCCATAGCGAAGCACGAAGAATTTCAGCACACTGGCAATCATCAGGCACGACCAGAAGTAATCCACGCCAAAGTTGAGGGCAAGGGCGTAGCCCGCTGGGTGGAAGGGGAACCACAAATAGTGCATCCGCAGCCGGGCTAACGCCTCCACAACGGCAGCGCCAACAAAGATGGCAAAGATGCCCGATGGGTTCACGGGTTCAGGGGCTTCTATCCACGCCTGCAACTGATTGAGTTGCCCCCAGTTGTGCATGATGAGCGGGTTTTCACCGCCGCCGATTGGATTGTTGACGCCACCGATTTTGTAAAGTTGGTGCAAAGCCGCCCAATACGCCAACACGGTGCCAATCCCGAAGCACAGCACCATTAGCCACGGAAACGCCTTGACATTCATCCCCGTCACTTGCGCCATCTTGAAGCCTTCCAAGACAATGGGGCACTGGTGGTTGCGGTGCCCGCGCCCGTTGAACCACCAATACAGCGGCATCATCACTTTATCGCGGGTGCTCAGCCGTCCCATGCCGATGGTGTGGGCAAGGAAGTTGGCAGAGTTGAGCCCCACGATTTCATGGGCGGGCGGTCCCAATTCAGCACGGCACTTGCCAATCGCCATAGACCAGCCGAAGAAGACGGTGAAGTAAATGAGCGCCACCCACCAACTCATCCCGCCCCGCATGGAGAACCAGAGGAGGAAGGCAAAGCCCGCCAGTGTCAAGAGCAAGGCACCCCGATAACTGAGCGGTTCTTCCCGACTTATTGGCGACGGACGCACGATTTCCCGCCCAACGATTTTGAGGTAATATCGCGCTGCCCAAAGGGTGTGGATGGTAAGCATCAACCATGCCCCGTAGGACTGCTGCACTAAATAGGGTGGTCCGCTCACAATGTAACCTGCCCCACGAAAGAAGCCCAGCCAATCGGTGATGACGAGCAGCACTTTCCGCAGCAGGTAGAAAAACCACATGCTGAAGGCGATGTCCAGCGGAATCAAGTAGCCCATAGCGGTGATGAAGGGGTAGAGGGGGAAACTGAAGAAGGGTGGTGCTGCCGCGTTCCATGGTCGCCCCAGTCCGTAAAGGATGGGGTCAAGGCGAAGTTGCAAGTCATCGTGGCGGACAGGGATGCGAGGGATGGAAGGATAGAAAGCATTCAGCCCGTTGATGATGTTCAAGGCAGCGACAGCGCCAAAGCCCCACCAGAACCACTTGTTGGTGAAGAACTCCGCTCGCCCACCCTCACGCGTTAGCGCCAACGGGATGTGGATGACGGGGTAAGAGAGTTTCTCGTGCTCCGTCCACTGGCGGCGCATCAGCGCCATCAAGCCGACATAGACGGCACCCAAAGCCATCGCAAAAACCGTCCACCACAGCACGGTTGGGAGCCACACTCGCAGGTAGTGCCAGCGATAAAGCGATGAGCCACCGAAGAACAAATCCCGCAGCGCCGTCATGTCGGTGACGACCAACCAAGTGGGCATAGCGTTCAGAAAAGTCTCCTGCCAGCGCAGAGCGGGATTTTGAAAGCCATACCAGAAGGGCATTGCCATTTGCGGGATGCCCAACTGCAGCGCATCGTGACCAGGCAACGACGAGACGAGGGTAAGGACGACGAAAATGATGACGAACTCTTGCTGAACCAGCGCCCAACGCGGCGCCACTTTTTTGATGGCAAGGTTGAGGAAGACCAGCAGCATCAGGCAGAAGCCGACATTCCAGAAGAAGGAGATGCAGGTGGGGTGCCCCGAGTGCCAAGTGCCCTCCACTTGCATGACCCAGTAAGCGTTGGGCACGGAGAGCAGCAGCCCAATCGCTACGGCACGCCACCACTGCCAGGGCAAAAGGGTTGGAGGCGCTTCCCGCAACGGCAAGGGTTCAACCCGCACAGCGACGCTTTGCGGTCGCATCGGCGCCTCACGCTCCGTCACTTGAGGACGATGCCGTTTTGTCAAGGCGTTGGTTGGGTCTCCTCCGAGTTACCCACCGGCGCTTCCATTTTGCGATACTTGCGAGCGAAGAGCAAGAAAGCCGTGTGGGCAACCATGCGGTCCTCAGGGCGAAGGCGATCGGGATTGGGCTTGTAATGCCGCAGCAAAATTTCGCTCACTTCTATGTCAGTTAAGGGCAACTCCGCCATCGCTCTCAGCGTCTCGCTAATTTGGTTCGTGGTCGGCACCAACACGACGAGGGTGCCACCGTCCGCTAAAGCGTCTACGGCTTGCTTCAGGTAGAGCCAGGGTTCACGCACATCCAGAAACACCACATCCGCATCCCGCTCATCAAAGCCTTCGGCAATGTCGCGCACTTTGAAAGTGACGCGATGGCTCAGACCTGCTCGCGCCACATTGCGCTGGGCTAAAGCGGAAAATTCGGTGCGCCTTTCGTAGGAATAGACATGCCCTGAATCGCCGACCGCCATCGCGAACATGAGGGTGGATGCGCCGCTGCCGCTGCCCGTTTCCACCACGATGCTGCCCGGCATCACACCCGCACGCACAAGGATGTAGCCCATCTCTTTGGGGTAGGTAATTTGCGTTTGTCGCTTGACAGCGTGGAGCACCCAATCGGCTGCTGTGGGGCGAACAGCAACGAGAGGTTGCCCTAAGTGGGAAAGAACAACAGTGCCAGGGGGCTGACCAACAAGAGTGCTCAGGTCAAAGACCCCGTCGGCAGTGGTGAACTTCTCTCCCACCTGCGCGATCCACCGTTGGGTCTTCTCAGGGTTTAGGGGGATGAGCAGCACCCACTCGCCGTGCTCAAACGGTTTTGGCAAAAGAGTGCACACCTCCGCAATAACGGCTTTTTAGGCTTGACCGTGATGCTGAGTTAGCCGATGGATGCAAGCCTTTAGCGAACCGATTGGCAAAGACTTACTCGTTCGTCACATGCGCGTAGCAGCGCAGCGTGTAGATGGGATTGGCACCATCGCTGCAAGTCCACAGCCACAGACAGCCCCGTGCCTTGCTGTGTTCGTTCAGCGCTGCGGCGAAGATGCTCAGCCATTGCCCTAAAGTTCGGGGTTTGTCAATGGAATCGCCAAAGATGGCGCGCATCTTGCGCACAAACAGCGGGATGTGCGGGTCTGCCGGCAACACTTGCCCTTTGTATTCGGGCAGCAACTTGTAATGCACATTTTGGTGCCACTCGGGGTCAAAGTTGAAGTAAACACCTGTCAAGGTTTTGATGCGGTCGCGCAAGTAGTCCAGCGAGAAATCGTTTTGCAGCGGGCGCAAGTCTATGGGTTCCCGTTGGACAAGGTCGCCATCGGGTTGCACCCGCAAGCGCACGGTGATGATGCCACCTGGCGGTCCGCCTTTTGGCTTTTCCCACTTCCAGTCAAACGCACGGTTGTTGCAAGTCCACAGTTTCTTGCCGTCAATGACGACAGGCATAGGCGTCCGTGCCAATTGACGGTTGGGGAACTGGGCACGCAGTTCCTTTGGTAACGGTGAGCGTTCCCAGCCAGCGCCGAACAAGAAGGCTAACACCTCACCCGCATTGGCACCCGTTACAACAGCGCCAATCATGTGGGGCGGGAAGGTATAGCGGTGCACAAAAGCGCGGGTAGTCTCGTCCATCCGCAGTTGCGCGGTGGTGCGGCGGGTCAAATCGCTTAGGATTTGCCCCAGCGTCGTTTTGTCCGTGATGCGATAGGCAAGGGAAGGCGCCTTTTGGGCTGTTAGCAAGCCAACCAGTGCAAGACACAAAGCAGCCAACATCCCTCGCTGCCACAAACGCATCAACATCACCCCTTGATGAAGGTCACGGTTGAGCCATTCAAGTTTTGCGCAAGTTTTGCTGCAACGACGGACAAGGCAAAAGTTCCTCAACCTTGCTGGCGGATTTGCAAAGCGGTGGGATAGGCGATGGTTGTGTAAGTTTCGGCGGCTTTGTCCCACGAGAAGTCTGCCTTCATCGCGTTGCGCTGCAACGCGCGCCAAAGGGTTGGTTGTCGGTAAACGCTCACCGCCCGCTCCACCGTTCCCACCAAGTTGTCAACGGTCAAGCCCGTGAAAGCGAAACCATTGCCCTGTTTCGTTTGCGGGTCAAAGTCTTGAACCGTATCGGCTAAGCCGCCGACGGCGTGGACGATGGGCGCGGTGCCATAGCGCATGGCAATCATTTGCCCCAACCCGCAAGGTTCAAAGCGGGAAGGCATCAGGAACGCATCGGCGCCCGCGTAAATCAAGTGCGCCAACTCTTCGTCCACAACCCCCAGGCGCGTTGCCACCTTCTGTGGGTAGCGCTTTTGCAGGGCAGCGAACAGCGGTTCCTGTTCACCAGCACCCAGCACAACCAGTTTCACAGGAAGTTGCAGCAACGCATCAGCGGCTTCCGCTATGACATCAAAGCCCTTTTGATGCGCTAAGCGCGAGACGATGCCGATGACCATTTCGTCACTGTCAGGCAATCCTACCCTCTCTAACAGGGCTTTCTTGTTGGCGGCTTTGCCCTTGACAACCGTGCGGCTGTCATAGTTGACGGGCAAATACTCGTCGGTCTGTGGGTTCCACACTTCGTAGTCAATGCCGTTGAGAATCCCCATCAATCGCCCTTGAGCGGCGCGGTCGCGCAAAAGCCCGTGCAACCCCTCGCCGAACGCTTCAGTTTGAATTTCCATTGCATAGCGAGGGCTCACGGTGGTGAGCAAGTCCGCGTAATACAGTCCACCCTTGATGAAACTGGCGCGCCCGTGAAACTCTAACCCATGCATGTTGAAGGTTTCGGGCGGCAAGCCCAAAGCGTGGATGACTGAAGGGTCAAAGTTGCCTTGATACGCCAAGTTGTGAACGGTGAACACAGTGGCAGTCCGAGCGAAGAAGGGATCGTTACGATAACTCGTTTTCAGCAGCGCAGGAACCAAACCGCTTTGCCAGTCATTGCAGTGGATGATGTCGGGCTGCCAGTTGAGGGCTTTGGGCAACTCCAAAGCAACTTTGCTCAGCAACCCGAAACGCACCCAGTCGTCTTCGTAGCCGTAAAGGCGGTCACGATCGTAAAGCCCGAAGTGCTCAATCAGGTAAACGGTCACACCATCGTCTTTGAGCGCATCGCTTTCATCAATCCCGCAGCCGAGGGTGAAGGTGCCGAAGGGAACATGGGGCAAGTCCACCACTCGCTGGGTGTTGTGGTTTAGGGCAAAGGTTGCCCGATACTTGGGGAGCAAGAGCCGAACATCGTGCCCGCGTTTCGCCAACGCTTTGGGGAGAGCACCTGCCACATCGGCTAAGCCACCCGTCTTGGCGAACGGGAAAGCCTCCGATGCCACGAACAAAACCCGATAGACAGGTTGGCGACGACGCACTGAAGGGCGGCGAGGTGCGGCTGTTTTCCGTCCCGTTGACTGCTTGCCAGCATTCTTCCGAGCCATCGTCAATCCCTCCTTACTCGCTCCTTTCCCCGTGTCGCTTAAGCCCCGAAATAGCCCCTCACGACCGCGTCGGTCATCCGCGCTACCTGCACCATCGCTTTCACATCGTGCACCCGCACGATATCGGCTCCGTTAGCGATAGCGAGAGCGACGGTGGCTGCGGTTCCCCACACCCTTTCTGCCGGCACATCAATGCCCAGCACTTTCCCGATGAAACTCTTGCGGGAAGTGCCGATGAGCACAGGGAAACCCAGCGCCTTGATCTCCCACAAGCGGCGCAGGATGTCCAAGTTATGCTGCACTGTTTTCCCAAAGCCAATGCCAGGGTCAACGATGATGCGGTCTCGTGGCAACCCTGCCTTGATAGCGGCTTCCGCTTGCTGCTTCAGAAATTCAGCGATTTCGCGCACGCAGTCTTCGTAGGTTGGGTTCAGTTGCATTGTCTGGGGCGTGCCTTGCATGTGCATGATGACGGTGACAGGCTTGCGCGTCGCTACCAGTTCCAACATGCCCGGTTGGCGCAGCCCAAAGATGTCGTTGACGATGCATGCTCCTGCGTCCAATGCTACTGTCGCCACCTCGGGTTTGTAGGTGTCAACCGAGATGGGCAGCGGGAAGTTCTGAGCGCGCAAGCGTTCAATGACGGGCAACACTCGTCGCAATTCTTCGTCAGCAGGGACAGGTTGCGAACCAGGGCGCGTGGATTCGCCCCCAATGTCCACAATGTCCGCCCCTTCCTCCACGAATTGCCATGCCCGAGCGACGGCAACATCGGTGTCAATGACGCCATCGCCAGAAAAGGAATCGGGTGTGACATTAAGGATGCCCATCACTAAAGTGCGCTGTCCTAAGGGCAGTTCATGGCGTTCGCAACAGCGCAGGATCGTCACCCCTCATCACCGACTAAAAGTTTGCCACCAACTCCTGCAGGTGCTCCACATCGCGCTTGAGCACTTGTGGACGCTCCGAAGGAGCGAACTTGCCCAGCGATTCATCCTCTACGCACAAATCCCAAGTGTAGCCTGCCTCTTTTAGGATGCCCACAACTACTCGGTGGTCAATGTCTCCGTCGGGGATGGGGCAAACATATTTGCCGTATTCGTAGCCGATGGGGCGCTGCTGCTCCCGCAACTCAGGTGGGTAGGCGATGTTTTTGATGTGGGTGTGTTTGACCGCACCTCCAAATTGACGCATGATGGCGTAAACCTCGGAAAGGGGATGACCGAACCAGTAAAAGTTGCCTGTGTCCAAAGTCAAACCCAAGCGTGGTGAACCTACAGATTCCAAAACGGCTTGCAGGAACTCGGGACGATTACCCAACGAACCGTGATTTTCAATGCCCAGTTGCACGGTGGTGTTCTCCGTTGCATCCAGCACCTGTTTGATGAAGTCTGTAAAAAGGCGGACAGCGCCTTCCAACCCCAACGCTTCCCAACCGCTGACCACAGCATCCACGCGGACTGCGGGCACATTTAGTTGGTGTGCCAGTTGGACGGTGCGAACCATCCATGCTACTTGCTCGTCAGCGTCGGGCTTTCCAAAGTCGTTGCCCAACAGAAAGGCGCTAATGCGGACGCCGTGGTGAGTCAGTTCTTGCTCCAGTGTCAGCACACCGTTAGGGGTTTGCAAGTCGTGGAACTGCGTTGAGTTGGTGAGTGAGCGAACCGTGAGGTCGCGGCGCACATGGAGTTCCACAGCGTTTATCCCCAACGCCTGCAACCCTTCCGCAATGCTCCCGAAACCGCCGTGCAAGACCACATCGTCGCGAATGGACACAAACATCCCCATCGCCTCCTTAGGGCTCACAGCAAGGTCTTTCAAAGTGTGCCAACCTGCGCCACAAAAGGGCATACTTTCGGCAGTCAGGGTTCAAATGCCTCCTGACACGAGACGATGGGGGTGCAGGCGAATGTGGTGGCTACTGACGCTGCTGCTTCTGGAACCCTTGTCTACCAGCAAGTTGGGCATTCACCTTATCGGGAACTACACGGAGGGGGCGCGGAAAATCGTTGCAGCCGGTCCGCGCGTCATCAAGGTTTTGGACCCGCAAGCGTTAGGAACCATGCGGGAAGCGATGCGGGACTACAAGCGGCGCTATCCCAACGGCATAGTGGTGATGCGGGTTTGGGAGCGAACGCCACAGGTGCGTTACCGACTCGCAGACGACCCTATCACCAGCGCTGACGATTTTTGGCAGCGGGTTTTGGCGCCAGCAGTGAACGCCTTGCCTTCTGAAGACCGTCGCTGCGTTGACTTTTTGGAAGGCCCGAACGAGGGCGAATACACGCCCACTTGGGAAAGCGTGGAAGCAGCCCGTTGGTTTGCTCGCTTCTGGGAACGATTGTGTGAACACATTGCTCGCGCCGGAATGCGCCCTTGTGTCGGCAGCATCGCCGTCGGTAACCCGCCAGGTTCGCTGGAGGAAATCCAAGCCAAGTTGGAGGCTTTCGTCCCTGCCTTGCGAGCAGCGAAGCGATTCAAAGGGGCGTGGAGTTACCACGCCTATTCGCTGCGCTACACGACGGATGAGGGCGTGGAGATTTGGTATTCGCTACGCTATCGGCTGTTCTACGCCTTTTTGCGGCAGCGTTACCCTGACCTTGCGGACTTGCCCCTCATCTTGACCGAAGGGGGGATTGACAAAGCCGGCAACCCCCAAACGGACGGTTGGCGGGCGAGAGGTGATGAGCAAAAGTTTCAAGCGTGGCTTCAGTGGTTTGATGCTGAATTGCGCAAGGACAAGGAAGTGGTCGGCGTGACCTTGTTCCAAATTGGCGACCCGCACGGATGGTGGTCCTTTGACTTGGAGCCCATTGCTGAATGGCTGGCTTCTTATCTGCGGTCAAACCGCTGACTTGTCTGGTGCGCCACAATGAAGCGGCTTTTGCTTCAAATCCCCATGCTGAGGAGTGACGCTTGTGTCTGAGCGCAACGAGCGGCTTATTTGTCCGCTGTGCGGGTTTCAGTTTTTGCCCCAGCAAGCACGGGAGACGGTTTGTCAACGGTGCCCGTTGCGGGGAGGCTGCCGCTTTTTGGTCAAGTGCCCTAACTGCGGTTACGAGATACCACAGGTAACAGCGCCATCGTGGCTCCGCCACTTGATGAGCCGCTTGGGGAGTTGGCTTAGCCGTTCAGCGCGGTAGCGTCCGATTTGCTTCAACTAAAGGGGGTTTCGCTGACGCTCTCACGATGCGACGGTAACATTGGGGCTTGTTCCCAATGGAGATTAACCGTCGTTTTGGAGGGCGCATCCCCTGATGCGCCGATTTCGTTTCTCCTTCATTCGGTGCGTCAGGAGACGCACCCTCCAGAGGGCGGGGGCTCTTTACCATGCAAGAGTCAGTTGTTGTTCGCTTCTTCGGTGCTGCCGATGCCAGCGCCTGCCAATTCCATTGCACCCACTCTCAGGACAATCTCGCCCGTGGTGGGGTCGCAGTCCACGACGACGGTGTCGCCTTCCCGCACTTCGCCGGCGAGAATCCTCTCGGACAGCGGGTCGGTGACATAGTTTTGAATCGTGCGGCGAAGCGGGCGAGCACCGTAGTATTTGTCGTAGCCCAAGTCGGCTAAGCGCTCACGGGCAGCATCGGTGAGCACCAGTTGGATGGATTTCTGCGCCAACTCCTCGCGAACGGGGCGCAACTCTATGTCCACAATCCGCAGGACATGCTCGCGCTGCAGCGGTTTGAAGATGATGACCTCGTCTATTCGGTTGCGGAACTCGGCGCTGAAGCGCTCCTCGTAAAGTTTGCGCATGCGCTTCTCCATCTCGGTGAAGACTTTGCGCTCCAATGCTTCGTCGGCTTCCGGCTTGAAGCCCAATCGGGATTCGCTGAGTTCGTGTTGGAAACCGCGATAGCCAATGTTGCTGGTCATGATGATGATGGCGTTGCGGAAGTCTACGGTGCGCCCTTGGGCGTCGGTCAAGCGCCCTTCGTCCAAGATTTGCAGCAGGATGTTGGTCACTTGCGGGTGGGCGCGGTCAAATTCGTCCAGCAGCACCACGCAGAAGGGGCGGCGCCGGACGGCTTCTGTCAATTGGCCGCCTTCTTCGTAGCCCACATAACCAGGGGGCGCACCTACCAAGCGGGAGACGGTGTGGGGTTCGGTGTATTCGCTCATGTCAATGCGCACAAGGGCATCTTCAGTGCCGAACAGGAACTCGGCGAGCGCCCGCGCCAACAGAGTTTTGCCCACACCCGTCGGACCCAAGAAGACGAAAGTGCCCGTTGGACGGCGAGGATCTTTAAGCCCTGCTCTTGCCCGGCGGATTGCCCGAGCGATGGCACTGATGGCTTCCTCTTGCCCCACCACCCGCTGCATGAGGAACTCCTCCATCTTCAGAAGGCGGCGGGTTTCGTCCTCTGTGAGGCGGGAGACAGGCACACCCGTCCACTCCGCAACAACCTTCGCCACATCCTCCTCTGTCACGGTGGGGATGTCTTCCATAGTTCGCTCCTGCCACTCTCGGTGGAGTTCCTCCAATTGCTCCTGAATCCGCTGCGCTCGCTGCCGCAAGATGTTGGCGCGTTCATAGTCGCCCTCTTGGATGGCGCGATCCTTCTCTGCTCGCAGCCGCTCCAACTCTTGGCTCAACTGGCGCATCTCGCGGGGTGGGGAGGAAGTTTGCAGTTTCACCCGCGCACAGGCTTCGTCCAAGACATCTATCGCCTTGTCAGGAAGACGGCGGTCTGTGATGTAGCGTTGCGCCAACCGCGCCGCCGCGATCAAAGCGCGGTCATCAATTTGCACATTGTGGAAAGTTTCATAGGTTGTGCGAAGACCGCGCAGAATTTCAATTGTCTGCTCCAGCGTGGGTTCTGAGACATAGACGGGTTGGAAGCGCCGTTCCAAGGCGGAGTGCTTCTCTATGTAGCGGCGATACTCCTCCAGCGTGGTGGCGCCGATGCAGCGCAACTCGCCCCGAGCAAGGGCGGGTTTGAGAATGTTGGAAGCGTCAATAGCGCCCTCGGCAGCGCCAGCGCCAACGATAGTGTGCAACTCGTCAATGAAGAGGATGATTTGCCCTTGCGATTGGCGGATTTCGTTGAGGATGCGCTTCATCCGCTCCTCAAACTCGCCGCGATACTTGGTGCCAGCGACGATGGCTGCCATGTCCAAAGCGACGAGGCGCTTATCCCGCAGGAGGTCGGGGACTTCCTGTCGGATGATGCGTTGGGCTAACCCCTCCACGATAGCGGTTTTGCCCACCCCTGCATCGCCGACCAGAACGGGATTGTTTTTGGTGCGGCGGCACAGGATTTGGATGACCCGCTCAATCTCCGTTTCCCGACCGATGACGGGGTCCAATTTGCCTTCCATCGCCAGTTGGGTCAAGTCGCGGCTAAAGGCGTCCAAGGCAGGGGTGTTGGTGCGCTTGCGGAAGTGATGGGTAGTCCCTTCGGCATCAGCCTTCATCTCGTAAAGCCGCCGGCGCACATCTTCAAAGCGGACATTGTATTTCGCCAAGATTTTCGCTGCCAACCCTTGCCGCTCCCGCAGCAACCCCAACAACAAGTGCGCCGTGTCTATGTGACTGTCGTTCATCGCCCGCGCCTCATCCGCCGCACGAATGAGCACCTGCTTGGCAGGCGAAGTCAAAGTAGGCGAGCCAACAGGCGGATGGGCAGGCGCTTGCGCCCGCAGTTGGCTTTCCAACTCCGCTTTCAGTTGGTGGATGTTGACCCCCAGCCGCTCCAGAATTTGCACTGCCAGTGTGTCTTCTTCTTCCAGCAGACCGAGCAAGATGTGCTCGGAGGAGATGTAGGGCGACCGCAGTCGGATCGCCCAATCCTCCGCGTGCAGCATCACTTTGCGGGCACGCTCCGTATAGCGTTCCCATAACATCGTTGTTCTCCCCTTTGTAAGCGCTCAAAAGAGCGCTGGAGTGATGGCATCCTCGCTGCCACCACCTTCGTGCTGCTTATAGTTTGCCATACCCGCTGCCGAAAAGAAAGAGCCTCATTCCCCCATCTCTTCTATCGGCACGCCCACCTGTTGAGTGTAGACGCGAAAGCGTTGAATTAGTTTGCGGGTGATGGGACCAGGTTCGCCCGTGCCGATCACCCGCCCATCCAACTTCACAACAGGGACAATCTCTGCCCCCGTTCCTGTCAGGAAGCACTCGTCCGCTGTGTAAACATCGTGGAGGGTCAGCACGCTTTCATGGACAGGGATGCCTATCTCTTGCGCCAGTTGCATCACGACTTGGCGGGTAATGCCTTTCAGGATGCCCATGTAGGCAGGGGGCGTGAACAATTCGCCTCGCTTGACAACGAAAATGTTTTCGCCTGTCCCCTCTGCAACATAACCGTCAATGGTCAGCATTAACCCTTCTGGCTTGCCCGCGTTGATGGCTTCAATCTTAGCAAGGATGTTGTTCAGGTAGTTGAGGGACTTGATGTTGGGGTTGAGGGCTTGGGGCGCATTGCGGCGGACAGAAACGGTGACCATTTCAATCCCCCGTTCGTAAAGTTCCTCTGGGAACAACTCAATGCGGTCGGTGATGATGACGACATTGGGGCGCGGGCATTTGCGCGGGTCTAACCCCAAGTCGCCCTCGCCACGACTCACCACCACCCGAATGTAAGCGTCGCGCAAGCGGTTCACCCGCAGCGTGTGGAGGACGGCTTTCCGCAATTCCTCTTTTGTCAAGGGGATGGTCAGCCAAATGGACTTGGCACTTTCATAGAGGCGGTCCAAGTGTTCGTCCAACATGAAAACCTTGCCATTGTAGGCGCGGATGCCTTCAAACACACCGTCGCCATACAAAAAGCCGTGATCGTAAACGGACACCTTCGCTTGCGACTTGGGCACTAACTCCCCATTGAGCCACACCAGCAACTCCTGCTCTACCTGCGCCGAAGCGTGCTCACGGCATTCGGACATCCCGTCACACCCCCTGCCTTTTTCCTCACAGCAGCATTGCGCTTTGCGCGCCAAACTTCATTTTGCGGCAGTTCTATGTTGGCTGTTTCCTACAACTTCACCATTCCCGCCACCGAATGCACTGCTTCTTCCGTCACAGTTGACGGCAAAGAGGGGAGTTGCTCAAGCAACGCCTCCAGCCGCTTTTGCAACTCTTCCGCTTGGTGTTGCAACTCTTGGCTACGCTGTTGCTCCCCCGCTTGGGCGGCTTGCTGCGCTTCTTCCCTGAGCGCCTCCAACTCGCATTGCAAGTTTGTTATCTCCTGTGTGAGCGAAGGCTTCTGCACCCGACAGTAAGCGCACGCCATGTCCAGTAACTTTTTCGCCGTCGTCAAAAGGGGGCGGTTGCTAAATTGCTCCTTTGCGATGTGCAGCGCCGCTGTTATAGCGCTATCGTCAATCGTCACGCCGTGAAAGGCTTCGTAAGCCTTTCGGTGGGCTTGCAACCATTCTCTCGCTTGAGACTCGTCTGGCTCAAAAATGGGCACAGCGCTGAAGGTGGCAGCAACTGCTGGATACCGAGAAGCGAACACAGACCACTGCTCGTCAGTGGCAGCGGTAAGGCAATGGATATGACCGTGCTGAACTACCAACAGCGGGGCGTCGGACCAACCCCACAAGTCATCCACTGTGCCGACAAAGATTAACGGTGGCGGAGAAAGGGAGGCGACTTCAAGGCAAACCGTTCTTATGCGTTGCTGCTTCAGGTAGAGGTTCCCCCAGTCTATCTGAAGCAGTCGCCGACCCTGCAGCGGTTCTGGAACGCTTTGGCTGGCGAGGTCGCAGGCGATTTGTTGGGCGAACAGAATCGTCGTTTCAAAGTTACCCAGCAACAAAGCGTTGCGTTGCTCTCGCCGAAGGAGGGTCAGGTAGAGAAGCGTTCGCTCCTGCTGCCAGAAACGGACAGGAGAAAATTCGCCTTCCCTCGCTTTCTGCGTCCAATCTTCCACGACAGTGCTTAGAGGGGACGGTTGAACTTGCCTTCCCATCCCTGTTTCTCTCACCTTGAGGAAGCATTGTCGCGCATCCTTAAAGTGGACATTGTATTTCGCCAAGATTTTCGCTGCCAACCCTTGCCGCTCCCGCAGCAACCCCAACAACAAGTGCGCCGTGTCTATGTGACTGTCGTTCATCGCCCGCGCCTCATCCGCCGCACGAATGAGCACCTGCTTGGCAGGCGAAGTCAAAGTAGGCGAGCCAACAGGCGGATGGGCAGGCGCTTGCGCCCGCAGTTGGCTTTCCAACTCCGCTTTCAGTTGGTGGATGTTGACCCCCAGCCGCTCCAGAATTTGCACTGCCAGTGTGTCTTCTTCTTCCAGCAGACCGAGCAAGATGTGCTCGGAGGAGATGTAGGGCGACCGCAGTCGGATCGCCCAATCCTCCGCGTGCAGCATCACTTTACGAGAGCGTTCCGCGTAGCGCTCCCAAAGCATGGCTTATCCCCCCGTGTTGTTTCGCCCTCCCATTTGTTGGGCGATGCGCTGGATTGTCTCCGCCGTTACCTTAGGGACGGCGGTTTGGAATTGCTCCCGCAGGGCTTCTATTTCCGCCTGCAGGACGATGGCTTGCTCCATCAGTGCGGAGAGTTGCTCCCGCTCTCCTGTTCGGAGGAGGCGACGCATCTCGCTTTGCAACTGCTCCATTCGCTCTTCCTTCTCGCCCAACTCTGGTGGCGTGAGAACTTGGCAGCGCAGCAACGCGCAGGCTTCGTCCAGCAACCCTTTTGCTGCCGTCAGTAAGGGTTGATGCGGGAACAAAACCCGCGCCCATCGCACGGCAGCGGTTAGAGCGTCCTCAGCGATTTCCACCCGATGGCTTTCTTCGTAAACGCTCCGATGAGCGCTCAGCCATTCCAACGCTGCCGTTTCGTCGGGTTCAGGAACAGGCACAGGTGAAAAGGCAGTGGCAGACGCAGGGAATTGGCGGGCAAAGGTGTCCCAGTCATTCGGCGTGGCGATGGCTATCCCCTGCACATAGCCGTGCCGAATGGCGAGCAAGGGAATTTCCGACAACCGTTGCGTTTCCGTCAAACCTTCCAAAACGAGCAATGGGGGTGGTTCCATCCGACGCATCTCTGTCAAGAGGTTAAGAAGCAGGTTGTCCGTGTCTTGCTGTTGGAATCGCAACCCTGCCCAGTCAATGGTGAAAAGGTGGCGCTTTGCCAATCTCTCGGGGACGGAGCCGAACTGCAACTCATGCGCGAATTGGAGCAAGAGCAACCGAGCCGTTTCATAGTCACCAATGAGGACGGGGTTGTTTCCTTCTCGGCGGAGCAAAATTCGCTTGAGGCGTTCACAAGCGGGTTGCCAAAACCTGATGGGTTGCACCTCACCACCGAGGACTTTCTCCGTCCAATTAACGACGACTTCCTCGGGGAGCAGAGAAAGCAAGGGTTCTCCTAACTCTTCCTCCCGTAACTGGTAGAGGCGACGGCGCACCTCTTCATAGCGGACACCTTCTCGCGCGAGCAACTTCGTTGCTTTCGCTGCCCGTTCCTTCAGCAGGCTCAAGAGCAGATGAGAGGTGTCCACTGCTTCCTCCCGCAAAAGTTGGGCTTCCTTTTCGGCGCGGCGTAGGATGCGTTGGACGCTAAGGCTTATCGGTGGTTGCTCCGTAGCCGTGGTTACCAACGCCGTTGGGGATGGCGCATGAGCCAACTCTTCTTGCAGCGTGTCCAGGGAAGCGTTCATCTCTTGCAGCAATCGCGCCGCCAAAGTGTCGCGCTCTTCCATCAACCCCAGCAGCAGGTGCTCAGGCGTTATGGACGGAGCGCCCAACCGCACTGCCCATTCCTTGGCTCGCAACAGCACCTTCAAGGCTTGCTCCGTAAAGCGTTCCAACTGCATTGCTGACACCGTAGCCCCAAAAAGTTAGCGAAGGAGTGGCGACGAATTCTCTGGGTGTCGCTTGTCGCTCAAAATCTTAGCGCCCCAAAAGCCTGTGTCAACTTGTGGTAGATGGGCTTTTGACTCACATCGTCCAAACAGTTGTGAAGGAGACGCAACCTGCCTTAAATGCTTTGCGGAAAGCCATAGGGCTGATTTTCGTTTTTAGCGCTCGCTTGCTGAGGCACATATTGGCGAATGCCGATATCTCGCCTGCAACTTGCCGGACGCTGCTTAAAGAGGTGCAAGCGTGGGACATAGACCGCGATGTCGTGCGCGGGCTGCAAATGGAGCGGGTTAACTATGGCATCCAACTCTTTGAGCGCCTCCGCACTAAGCCCAAAGGGGAATGGTTGGAAGTGTTCGGCATCCCCAAAGAGAAGCAACCGCTCAACTGGGCGCTGTGGGTTCGCACGGAGAGCAGCCTCTTGGCAGAGAACCAGTTGCTCCTCCTGCGCTACGATAACCAACTCGTCGCTTTCGCTCACAAAGGACCACCTTCACCCTTCTCGCATGAACACGAAGAGTTCGCCTGCGTGGAGGACATGGAAGTGTTGGTCGCGGGCATGATGGTAGAGCCAGTCGGCGAAGCGAGCGAAGTTCTCACTGTTGTGGGCGAACATGTCCCAGTGGGTGGGGATGACCGTTTTGACACCGACTTCTACGGCTAACCGGGCTGCTTCCCAAAAAGTCAAGTTGCCAATGATGTTACGCTTCTCGCGGTAGTAATCGCGCCCGTTGATGGGCAGGAAGGCGATGTCAGGGGCAAAAGCCCGCAACCGCTCCGCCAACCCGTCGTAGAGAATGGTGTCGCCCGCGTGGTAAATCTTCACCCCGTTGAGCGTTAGGCAGTAGCCCAGATAGGACGGGAAAGCGGGGTTTCCGTCCACTTCGTCAAAGCCGTAATGGGCTGACGGGATAGCGTAAAACTCCAATGCGCCGAAGGCAAAAGGTTGATCAACGGGTGGGTGAATGATGCGCTCTTCGGTTACCCCACACTGGAGCAGCACCGCGTGGCAATTGAGGGGTGCGACAAATCGCGCTTTTGGCGATGCTTTCGCAATGCCCCGCACCGTTTCGGGGTCAAGGTGGTCAATGTGGATGTGGGTGTGGAACACGAAGTCAACATGAGTGACTTCCTCAGGGCGAATCACGATGGGCACTGCCCGTCTCCCTTCCCCTGTCAAGTAGGGGTCAATGTAAATGACGAGCCCGCCACCTTTCAACACCACACCCGTTTGCCCCAGACCCCAAATGGCAACGGCGTTATCTGGCACGCTCAACCGTTCAATTCGTTCCTTCAGTGTCATCTTTTTCCACCTCCGTCCGTCAAATTCTGTCATTCCAACGGTTCAGCGGGTGCGGCTCACTGAGGGCGCAAGCGAGTGAGGAAAAAGGGTCACACCCACTGCAGCATCCCGCGAATGATGAGGTCAACGGCTTCGTCTTCGTCCAGTCCTCTCGCCATCAAGGTTTCCAGTTCCTTTCGGTTCACGGTGCCGATAGCGGCTTCGTGAGTCACTTGAGCACGGTCGTCGCGGACAATAACCAGCGGCATGTTTTGCGCCACAGCGCGATCGCGCACGATTTCGGTGCAGTCCATGTGCCCACGAGCGTAAGGAGCGTTCCCTTCCATTGTGGTGAAGACTTCGCTAACGGCTTGCCCCCGCACAGCGACTCGCGTTTTGGTTAATCCCCTCGCACCTTCACCGTTCAAGCGCACCAACTCTTTGATGAGGATGCGGTCATCCGCTTGCCCATAGGCTTTCGCCACCAGTTCCACCACGCCCCATGCACCGACGGAGGCTTCCACCTCTATGAACAGTCGCCCCACGCGACCGTGAATGAGGTTGAAGTTGTTGACAAAATATCCCCCTTCTTCAACGGTGACGACCGAGTGAGGTGTGACTTCAATACCGCCGTGCGGTCCGTGATAGTGCGATTCGGTGTAACTCATTCGCGCTCCTTTCCCCACCCGAATGACGGCGTCCATCCGGTGGGCTAAGCGCACAGCGTTGGGAAAAGTGCAGTGGGCAAGGAAGGCGACTTGAGCGCCATCACCGATCTCAAACTCAGGCAGGATGACTTGCTCCCCTTCCTCTGACAGCATCCCAAAGCACAGGTGAACGGGCTGAGGGATTTTCACGCCTGGCTCCACATAGATGCGGGCTTGGATGCCGTTGGGCAACTCTTGGGCTTCAAAGTGGATGCCGGGCAACTCCGTCTTCGCCAAAACTTTGTTGGCGCTAACGAGAAGCGTTGCGAATTTTCCCGAGGTGAAGGCGTTGGGGTCGCCACCGGCTGCTTCCAACGCTTTCAACATCGCCTCGTATTCCCGCACCCAAGTCGGCTCTGTCACTTGTGAGGCATGGAGTCGCACGGGCAATCACCTCTGTGAGGAAGCCTTGAGCATCTCAGGGTGCCACCGACAGCGTTGAGCAAAGTATTCCCGAACTTGGCGCACATCCCCTTGATAAACGATCGTCCCTTGACACATGAGCGATGCTGAGTCCGCCACCTTCAATGCTTCGTCGCGATGCGTGATAAGCAAAATCGTGGTGCCTTCCTCCGCCATTCGGCGGATGAGCCGCAAGATGTCGTCAAGGGAAAGGACATCCACACCAGAATCTGGTTCGTCCAAGATTGCCAACTTTGGTCGCATCGCGTAGACGGCTGCTAACTCAATCCGCTTCCGCTCTCCACCCGAAAGGGTGGCGTCAACGAAGCGATGGAGGTAGGCGGAAGGAGGGAGAACTACCGCTTCCAGTGCTTCCGCAATGAGGCGACGGTTGGGCTCTTTCATCCCCAGCGACAAGTAGGTGCTCACCCGCAACCCTTCAAAGCGGGCAGGTTCCTGCCACGCCAAGGTTATGCCCAAACGGGCACGCTCGGTGATGGACAGGTCTTTAATGTCCCGCCCATCAAACCAAATGCGCCCTTCCTGAGGGCGGTAATCGGAGCAGCCCATGATGGCGTAAGCCAAACTGGATTTGCCTGCCCCGTTCAAACCCAAGATGCCGTGAATTTCCCCCCGACGAACCGTCAGGTTCACTTGCCGAAGGATGAACCTTCCGTTGCGCTGTAAACTCAAGTTCTCAACCCGCAACAAAACCTCACTCATAACTCACCGCCTGCCAGAACGCGGTTTTCACTGTTGCTAACTCTGCAATTCCAGTTTTGCACCTTTGCGCTTAAACGGTGTCAGGCTTTTGCCCAATCTTGCCAAACCCGCTGGTGTTGTCACTCGGTGAGAAAGGGACGCAGAGTTTCCGCTAATTGAGCCAGTTCCGAGAGCGACAAGGTTTCGCCCCGCTGCTCAGGGTCAATAGCGCACTCTTTTAAAACTTTCCTAAGCCCATCTTTAGGCATATGGAAGCGGTGGTGCAAAGCGTTGACCACCGTTTTGCGCCGCTGCAGGAGCACTGCCTCCGCCACGCGAAAGAACCACCGTTCGTCGCTGACCGCAACGCGCGGCTGGGGCAAAAACTGCACCTTGACAACTGATGACCAAACTTCAGGCTCAGGGTAAAAACTGGTTGGCGGCAAGTGGAAAAGCACCCGCACATCGGCGTAAAATTGCACGGCGACGCTTAAAATGCTGTAGCCTTCGTTGCCTGGCTGTGCTGCCATCCGCTGCGCCACTTCGCGCTGGACAGTAACCACTGCCCCTGCGAACAAGTGCCGCTCTTTCATCAACCGCATGAGCAAAGGCTTGCTGATAGCGTAGGGGAGGTTGCTTACGAACTTCCATTGAGTGACTCCCTCGTGGGCTTCCAACAGGCTTTGCCAATCTACCTGCAATCCGTCAGCGCAGTAGAGAGCAATGTTTGGGAATGAGGAGAGGAGAGACTGAGCAACCGTAAACAACCGTCGGTCTTTTTCCACGGAGACGACCTGCCGACATTGTTGGGCTAAAGCCGCCGTGAGGGTGCCGAAACCCGTGCCAATTTCCAACACACCTTCTTCGGGTGTCAATTCGGCTGCGTTGACGATTTTCGCTAAGGCGGAGCGATTGACAAGGAAACTTTGCCCCATCGCCTTGGAGGGTTGGATTTTGTGCTCCAACAAAAGCCGCCGAACTGTGCCAACGGAGCAAAGCCGCAAAGGGTCAAAGGATTTCTCCGCCATTGCTTCCGCTGCCATCCATTCGTTTCCTCCTTTTGTCAAGGGCTGCTTATTGCTGTTGCCAAATTGTAGGGCAGTGGCGTTACAATTTTCCTTTCGGAGGTGTCCACGATGACAGAGTTTGCGGTGACGGTGAGTGAACACTGTCTGCCTAACGGGTTGAAAGTTTTGGTAGTGCCCTACCACCAAGCGCCCGTGGTGAGCGTCTGGTCGGTTTATCGTGTCGGTTCACGGCACGAACAAATTGGCATCACGGGCGTCAGCCATTGGGTTGAGCACATGCTGTTCAAAGGCACGCCCAAGTTCCCCAAAGGGCAAATCGCGCGGCTGGTTCAAAAGCACGGCGGTGTGCTGAACGGTTCCACCTCCTACGACTGCACTGCTTACTATGAGACGCTGCCCAAAGACAACTGGCTTATCGCTTTGGACATAGAGGCTGACCGAATGACCAATGCCCTGTTTGACCCGCAAGAGACGGAGTTGGAGCGCGGGGTCATTTTGAGCGAACTGGAGATGTATGAGAACCACCCTGAGTATCGCTTGTTCACCGAGTTAACGACAGCCACTTTTCAGGTTCACCCCTACCGCAATCCCATCATCGGTTGGCGCTGCGATTTGGAGCGGATGGGGCGCGACGACCTATACGCTCACTATCGTCGCTTCTATGCTCCCAACAACGCCTTCTTGGTGCTGGGCGGCGACATTACGCCTGAAGAAGCGTTGCCAGAGGTAGAAAAGCGCTTTGGAGACTTGCCCCCGAGTCAAGAAGTGCCCAAAGGGGTTGATGTGAAAGAGCCACCGCAGCGCAGCGAGCGGCGGGTGCGAGTGAAGGGACACGGAGAGTTGCCCCTCCTCGCCATGGCATTCCACGCGCCAACTTACAAAGTGGGAAATGGGACGAGGGACGAGGGACGAGAAATGAACGATGCTTCATCGGATGACGAAGAGGCTCTTGCCCCTTATGCCCTCCACATTTTAGCCGATGTGTTGGGGCACGGTCGCACCTCTCGTTTGTATCGGCAGTTGGTGGAAACTCAAAAGGCGGTAAGTGTGAGCGCAGATAACTCCACCCTCAAAGACGCAGGCATGTTTTTCATCTTTGTCACTCTCACTAACCAAACATCCCTGTCTGAGGTGGAAGACATCGTTTGGCGGGAACTGATACGCTTGACAGAAGAACCACCAACGCCGGAAGAATTGGATCGGGTGCTTCATCAGGAAGAAGCCGACTTCCTGCGGTCACTGGATGGGGCAACGGAACGCGCCCTTCGGGTTGGCGCTCACGAAGTCTTGGGCGATTGGCGGTTGCTGAACGCTTACCTCCCTAACTTGCGAAAGGTGACACCCGATCTGTTGGTGCGGGTCGCTCAGCGCATCTTTACCGAAACCAATCGCACCGTCGGTTGGTTTGAACCCATTTCCGCATGAAAACCGAGATGTGGGGTTGATGAACGGTGGCACTTCCAATCGGTTGGTTCTCTACAGGACGAGACGAGGCAGCGTTGTGGCTGCTGCAAGAGACCTTGAACGCCATCCGAACTGGTTTTCTGCCCATTGACATTGCTTTCGTGTTTTGCAACCGCGAAGAGGGCGATGCCCCCGCCAGCGATGCTTTCATAGCCTTCGTGCGCCAAGTCGGTTTGCCCCTAATTACCTTCTCCTCCCGACGGTTTCTGACCGACCTGTGGCAGCGAGGAAAGGGAGGGGATGAAGCCGCCTTGCAAGAGTGGCGACGGCGCTACCACGAAGCGGTCGCCGAACGGTTAGCACCTTACCTGTCACAAGTGCCCTTCTCCCTGTTAGCCGGCTATATGCTCATCATCAGCGATGAGTTTTGCAACGCTTACACCCTCCTTAACCTTCACCCTGCGCTGCCAGGTGGACCGAAAGGCTCTTGGCAGGAAGTGATGTGGCAACTCATTCGGGAGCGGGCTGCTTGCGCAGGCGCACAAATCCACATTGTCACCCCTGAACTGGATGCAGGACCCCCTGTCACTTTCTGCTGTGTCGCCATCCAAACTCCCGACATGATGCCCTTGTGGGAGGCGATGGAGCGAAAGCGGCAAACAATGTCGTTGGAAGCCATCATCGCTGCAGAGGGGGAACGAGAACCGTTGTTTGCGGAAATCCGTCGCCGCCAACTGGCACGAGAAGTGCCCCTCATCCATTTGACCCTGAAGAAGTTAGCGGAAGGGGAAATCGTGCTGCAAGATAAAATCGTGCTGTGGCAAGACCAACCGATGCCAGGTGGCGTGGATTTGACAGAAGCCGTAGAGGCGTTCCTGCAAGGGCAGCGCTGAAGCCCAGCAAAACTTTCTCGTAACGCGCTGGAGGACACGCCTCCCAGCAAACAACAAAAAAACAAAACGATGCTGTTGGGGGGCGTCTCCTGACACACTGAAAAATCAACGCATCTGGAGGGTGTCTCCTGACACACCGCTTTCAGCGCATTGGGAGATGATCCTTTTAGAGCCTTCGGCGCTGTGTGGCTCAATGCGAGCAAACTACCACAACGGAAAAGTTGTGAGAGGGGTGAAGAAGGATGCTATTGGTTGCCTTTGATCTGGAAGGGCCGCTATCGCCCCAAGACAACGCCTACGAGGTGATGGCGCTTATCCCTGACGGGCGACGCTTGTTTGAGCGCATCAGCCGCTACGACGATTTGCTGGCGCTGTCGGGGCGTCCCGACTACGAGCCAGGCGACACCCTTAAACTCATCATCCCCTTCCTGCTGGCACACGGGATCAACGAAGACCACATCCGTCAGGTCTCGGAGAAAGCGGTCTTAGTGAATGGGGCGGCTGAATGCGTGCAAGGGGTGTGGAGCCGAGGTTGGCAACCGTGCATCATCTCCACCAGTTACGCTCCCCATGCCTTGAGCATTGCTGAACGGGTTGGCATTCCACCAGATTTGGTGGTTGCTACGCATGTGGACTTTGGTGCACTGGAAGGCTCTATGACCGACGACGCTTACGGGTTCATCCTCTCCTGGCAGCAGCGGGTTTTGGAGTGCCCTGCCGATGACGACGAGCAGTTGCAACAATTGTTGGACGAGTTCTTTTGGCAGCACCTTGTCAAGTTTCCTATCGGTGTTGTGTTGGAGACGCCTGTGATGGGTGGGCGTCGCAAAACGGAAGCGCTGAAAAACTTCCTGCAACAAAAGGGGTTGCCTTTCAGTTGCTGTGCTGTCATCGGTGACAGCATCACTGATGCCCACATGCTCCAGACAGCGCGCGATGAAGGGGGATTGTCCATCGTCTTCAACGGCAACGAATATGCTTTGCCTTACGGTGTGGTGGGGGTTGCAGCGATGGACTTGCGCGCTATTCTGCCTTTGCTGGACATCTTCGCAACCGAAGGGCTTGCGGCTGTCAAGGAATGGGTGGCACAGCAGCGACCAGAAAGTGAGCAAGATGCCCACTACCAAGTCCTGACGGAAGAGACATGGCAGTCCGCTTTACCTATCCACCGACGATTCCGCCAAGCCGTGCGCGGGCAAGCAGCGAAACTGGGGTGATAGCGATATGGACAGCGTGACGGTTGTTGGATGTGGAGCGCTCAATTGGGATTGCCTCTTTCGCGTCCGCGAAATTGTGGTAGACAGCGAGAGCGTGGTGGAAGAAGTCCATGAGTCTGCAGGGGGAAGCGCCGCTAACACCATCTACGCCCTTGCCCGTTGGAATGTCAAGACAGGATTCATCGGAGCGGTCGGCGACGATAGGGAAGGACAGAAAATCTTGCGCGAATTTGAAGCCGTCGGGGTGGAAACCCACCGGATACGCGTGGTGCGGGGACAACCAACAGGGCGGGTGCTGGGTTTGGTGGACGCTCGCGGGCGCCGATCCCTCTATGTGCAACCCGGCGCCAACTTAAGCCTTCGCTTGACAGAAGATGACATCGCCTACGCATCTAAAGCCCAGTGGGTGCATGTCTCCTCCCTGATCGGCGATGAAGCCTTTGAGAGTCAACGGGCGTTCCTTTTGGCATTGCCGTCCGATGTAATGATCAGTTTTGCCCCCGGCACCCTTTACGCGCGGAGGGGCGTTCGGGCACTGGAAAGCATCCTACATCGCACTACCCTCTTGTTCCTCACCCGTGAGGAACTGGCAACTTTGATGGGGACGGAAAATCTGGACGCTGCTACTCAACGCTTGTGGGAATTAGGTGTGGAAATCGTGGTCGTCACTTTGGGTGAATCGGGAAGTTGGGTGGGGAGTAAGGGGAAGGGGCAATTCGCCCCATCCCATCAAGCCCATGTGGTGGACACGACGGGTGCTGGCGATGCCTTTGCCGCAGGGTTCCTGTGGGGCATCCTGCACGGGCGACCGTTGCCCGAGTGTCAACGCTTGGGAACCATCGCTGCTGCTTTTTGCTTGCGAGAAATGGGTGCCCGCACCGGCACCCCTACCATTGAAGAACTCTTAGCCGTTGCTTTTGACTGACCACAAGGTGCTCATTCCTTTGCCTCTGTTTGACACCCCATCAACCATAACGCTCTTCAACGCAAGGGCTGTTGGCGCTTCACCATCCATGCCATTGGCTCTCGCCAGCGGTTAATGACTTGAAGGCGCCTCTCTTGAGGCGCCGATTTTTTCGGTGTGTCGGGAAACGCACCTTCCAACGGTGCCAAATTTGTTTTTCGGCGTGTCAGGAGACACGCCCTCCAGTTAAACGACCGTCGTCCACAAGGGGCGACGCTACCACCGACTCCTTTGAACGACCGCGCCGACAAGTGGCGACGCTACCAACCTAATCCGTAGCGTCGGGGCGTGTCCCCGACGGTTATCTCTTGGAGGGCGCATCTCCTGATGCGCCGAATTCGTTTGCTGGATGGAAGGCATCTCTCCTGAGGCGCCGACTTTCGTTTTTGCGGTTCGTCAAGAAATGCACCCTCCAGTGCGCCGATTGAAATCAGCGCTCAAGGTTAGCGTCACCGACGATAGGCTAAAGTCCGCAGGCATAGGTTAGTAACAGCATCCGCCAACAACATTCGCGGGCAAAGAGCAGCCTACAAAAGTCGCATCACCTGTCGGAGGCGCCTGCCCATCGCTGCAGAAGGGAGAGAAAGCGCTTTTCTTCTGCGTCCAGTTGCTCAAACAAGCGGGTGTGTCGCAAGTCAAAGGAGCGGCGGGGATAGTTGCCTTCCGTGTCCCTTTGATGCCCGTTGTGGAAGCACCAACCGGCAGCCCCACCCGCTTTGGCTTGACGCAAATCGGTCAGAAATTCCTCAGCGGTAGGTTCCCAACCTTTTGTGAACCCGCGTCGGAAGGGCTCCTGATAGTGAACGGGCACAATTCGCTTCTCCTCCTGCATCCACGCCAACAGCGTTTTTGTCCGCTCCTCTGTCTGCTGAGGCGAGTTAGGGTGGCGTGGGCGGTGGATAGCGAGGAAATCTACGCGCACCGTGTTCAAGTATTCGCGCAACTCGCTGCGTTCTAAATCGCCCGCGTGGGATGCCGTTACCAACAAGTTGGGAGCAAGCCGCTTCACTTCGTCTCGCAGCACTCGCAATTCTTCCGTGCTCACATAGCGGTCATCGCGGATGTTCCGTTCATTCGCTAAGTCAAGATACCAGTTGCGGTGCTCCTTAAGCGCATTGATAATCGTCCGAACGGCGCGCTGGTGGGCTTCTAAGGTCTGAAGGCGCTTGGGACCAACCGCACCGTTTCCGCGAGAGAGGGTTACATCTACAATGAGCCCGCGCTTGTCACACTCTCGCACCAACCAGCGCAACTTGGAAAGGAAGGGTTCGCGAGGGTGCCCTTCAGAATCCACCGCACTTACATCGTTGCCGAAAGCGCTCCAGGTTGCCCAGACTCGCAGCCAGTTGAAACCGTAGCGTTGCATGTCCGCTAAGTCTTGCTGGACAAACTCCTGCGGCGCCCCCAACGCCCCGTAGTAACTGATGCCCA
>FWWM01001764.1_pt1 | contig 30181 bp, 36 predicted proteins | sample 2228351 | NCBI WGS metagenome assembly FWWM01 (sample SAMEA103939774, study PRJEB20133) | metagenome | reverse complement strand
CGAGTCGGACATCGTGCGGGGCCTCGAGGAGGGCGCGGATGACTACCTGACGAAGCCCTTCGGCCCCCGGCAGCTCCTGGCCCGGGTCCAGGCCGTGCTGCGGCGCTACGAAGCGACCACCGCCCGCGGGGTTTACGACAACGGGCGCCTTCACGTGAACCTGATCACCCAGGAGGTCCGGGTCGACGGGCGCCCGGTGGAGCTCACGCCGACGGAGTTCAAGCTCCTCTCCACCATGGCCCGCTTCCCCGGCCGCCCCCTCACCCACGATTTCCTGCTGCGCGAAGTCTGGGGGGAGGAGCACGTCCAGGATCGCGGCTACTTGAAACTCTACATCTGGTATCTCCGCCAGAAGATCGAGCCGGACCCCAACCATCCGCTCTTCATCCGAACCGAGCGGGGGATCGGCTACCGGCTGGTCGGCCCCGACGAGCTCGGGGCATCGGAATGAGCGGGCGGATCAGAGGTCCCGCCCCGCGCACCGCATCAGATCTTTCATGAAACCCCAAAGGCCTGAAGGACGGGAGGGAACTCCGTGGGCTTCCCGGAGGCATGGCGCTTTGACCCCCTCTCCGCCCTGATCGGAGCCACCGTGACGGGGCTCGGGATCGGCCTCCTCTATCTGGGCCGACGCCCGCTCAGAGGACTCTACACACAGGTCAGGGAGCGTCTGGCTCAGGTCCAACAGCGCCTCCGCCTTTCCGCCGAAACCCAATATCGGCACTGGCTGCTGGAACAGGTTCCCCATTGGATCGCGTGGTCCGCGCTGGATTCCCGGCTGGCCGAATGCCTGATCGAGCCGTCCCTGATCCCTCCCCTCCCCTACCCCAGCCCGCAGGTGCATGAGCGGCCCGAGGAACCCGATGTGCCCCTCGGGCGGATCGTCCAGGCCGTCCACCGGCTCTTCCTCTACGGCCCGCCCGGGAGCGGCCGCACCAGCGCCCTCTGTTGGCTGATCCGCGAAGCCCTCCGCGCGCATCCGCCAGGGCAGGAGCCGCCCGCGATCCTCCCCCTTTACATCCGCCTGCCCCTGCTGGCCCCGGACCCCACCGCGCCGCCGGAAACTGCTTTGGTGGAGGCCCTCAGCAGGGTTGTCCCCTTGGTCCTCCGGCCTCGCCTGAGCCTGATGATCCGCGCCGCCTTGTGGGAGGGATCGGCCTTCCTGCTCCTGGATGACCTGGAGGAGGTCCCCGCGCCGCGCCGGCCGGAGATCCTGCGCTGGCTGGGCCGACTGCTCCAGGCGTATCCGACGGCCCGGGTGGTGCTCGCCGGCGACCATGCGGCCACGCGGCCCCTGGAGGAACTGGGGTTCGTCCCCTTCCCGCTGGCCCTATGGTCTGAAGAGAAGATTAAGGAGTTCATCGAGCGCTGGGCGTCCATCGCCGGGCTCTCTCCGTCGGAGCAAGAAGCGCTCCAGAAGGCGTGGGGGACCCCCCGGCCGGTTCGGCTGCGCCCCGCCGATGTGGCCGCCGCGGCCGCGCTGAAGACCCCTCGCCCCGGGGACCCCGCGCTCTATGACGCGATGCTGGAGCGAATGCTTCAGGGGATCGTGGGCAAAACGGCCCTCACCATGCCCGCCGCCCGCCTGGTCCTGGGCCAGTTGGCCCTCCGGCTGCTGAACGAAGAACGCTTCCTCATCACGCTCGAGGACTTAGAGCAGGCGTTGGCCCACTCGATCCCCGAGTTGGCCCCGCCGGCAGGGCGCCGGATGCTCGATCGCGCGATCGAAGCGCTCACCGCCCCGGGGCGGCCCATCGTGCCCATGGACGAGGAGCGAGGGCACTTCCGCCACCCGCTGATTCAGGCCTACCTGGCCGCCTGGGCGCTGGCTCAGTCCGGCGAGGGCACCGCGCTGGCCTCCCACCTGGACGACCCACGCTGGAGGGAGGTCCTGGATTTCTACGCCGCCTTCGGCCCGATGTCCGGGATCATCGAACGAGTCCTCACAGAATCGGACGATGCCTTTCACACCCGGCTGCGGCGCATGGCGCGGTGGATCGCCATCGCCTCCCCCCAGGCCCCCTGGCGGCCGCAGGGGCTGGCCGCCCTGGGCCGGGCGTTCCTGAAGCCGGGCCTGCCGATGCCTGGGCCGGGCGTTCCTGAAGCCGGGCCTGCCGATGGCCCTCCGCATGCAGCTGGCCGAGGCCCTGGTGACGACCGGAGATCCCGGCGTGCCGGTCCTGTTCCGCAAAGCCTTGCGCCACCCGGACCCCGAGGTCCGCATCGCGGCGGCCCGCGGCCTGGGGTGGCTGGGACAGGAGAGCGACCTTCCCTTCCTCGAACAGGCGCTGTCCGATCCGGAGCCCGCCGTGCGCCAGGCCGTCGTCGCGGCCCTGGGGGAACACCGGACCGAGGCGGCGATGCAGCGGCTCGTCCTGCTCCTCCTCGAGGCCGAGGAATCCATGCGCCGGCTGGCCGCTGAAGCCCTGCGGGCCTACCCGGAAGGCGGGCAATTGCTTCAGGAGGCGACGGAGGAGGCGGATTGGCGGGTCCGCCGGGCGGCGGCGTTCGCCCTGGCCCGGATCCCGGAGGAATGGGCGAAGGCCCGCCTGGAGACCCTGGCCCGGGAGGATCCGGCGTGGCTGGTGCGATCGGCCGCCCAGGATGCGCTGGCCCTATGGGAGCGGAACCGCCATCCCCCGCTTCCGGACCTCCGCCCGGTGGTCCTGGAACAGCAGGGCTGGCTCATCGAATGGGCGGTTCAGGAGGGGGAGGCCGTGGGGGAACGTTCCTCCGCCCTCCAGAGCCTCCACCGGGCCCTGGAGCGTGGAGGCGAAGGGGTGCGCCGGGCGGCGATCCTGACCCTCGCCCGCGTGGGGGATCAGGAGGCCATCGCCCCGCTGCGAGTCCTCGCCTTTGACCCCCAGGTGGACCCGCTCACCCGGGATCTCGCCTTCCGGGCCCTGGAGGCGATCGCCCGCCGCACCGGAGCCCGCGTGGGGTGAGCCCGCGGGCAGGCCCTTCGTCCGGTCACGGCCACAGCCCATGGGCCTGGGCCCAGCGCGCCCATCCGCCCTCCATCTCCATTTGCGGGAAGGTCACCACCAACTCCCCCGCGAATCCGGCCCGCCGCAAGATCGGACCGCCCTCCCGATCCCACCACGCCATGGCGTCCGGCTCGCAGCGGAACAGCACCACGGGCGTATGGGGCGCGATGGCCGCCCACAGCGTGGGGAAATCCCCCGGGGGCGCCTCCTCCAGATCCAGGGCGATCCACGGCCGCGCCGTCCTCTGAAACCTCCGGGGCAGCTCCGGGAGCAGGGGGCTGGATTCGGACAGCCGGATCCACACCCCCAGGCGGAGGCCGGCGAGGGCCGGGAGCAGATCCCGCACGAACGCGATCGAGTCCTCCAATTCCCAGCGATCCATCCCCTCCAGGAGCAGCCCCGGGGCTCCCAGGAAGGCGGCGGCCGCAGCCGCCGTCAACGCATACCGGCGCACGGAGGAAGCATCCCCCGAACCCGGCGGGCGCGGGGCGATGGCCCAGCCCGCAAGGCGCACCTCTGTCCGCAGGCGCTCGAGGCGCAGCGCGTGCAAGCGCCGGCGGCTGTAGTCCAGGGCCTCCGCCCGCTGCGAGACCCCGCGCCAGCCCTCCACCGCTGCCCCCCCCAACGGCCACGGCCAGCGCCTTCGGATCGGGCGCAGATGCTCATCGCGCAGCAACAGGCGGGGGATCCCCACCTGCCGCGCCCGCTCAAAGATCGCCTCGGGGGAAGCACCCGGGAACGACCGATCGGAGAGCGCCAGACGCCACATGCGTCCCTCTCACCCAAAGTGCCTGAGCTCTTCCCGGAATCCAGACCGAGATGAGAGCCGCTCGCCCCCTCCCTTCGTTCGGATTTTTTCCCAGGAACCCGCGGAAGGGGAAAATATCGGCGGGGAACAGCGAACCGCGCTCCCCCGCCTCATCTTCGGATTGGAGGCGCAAATGGCCCACTGGTTTCTGGCCATCGAGGGCGTCATCGGCGCCGGCAAGACCACCCTGGCGCGCATGCTGGCCCCCGCGCTGGGCGCCCGCCCGGTCCTGGAGCAATTCGAGGAGAACCCCTTCCTGCCCCATTTCTATCGGGATCGCGCCCGCTACGCGTTCCCCACCCAGATCTTCTTCCTGTTGAGCCGGTATCGGCAACATCAGGAACTGGCCGCCTGGCTGGACCATGCGCCGGTGGTCAGCGATTACATGTTCGCGAAGGACCGCCTCTTCGCCTATCTGAACCTCGAGGGGGATGAGCTGGCCCTTTACGAGCAGCTGCACCGGGCGCTGGCGGAGAAAACCCCACAGCCCACCCTGGTCCTCTACCTGCGGGCGGATACCGACACCCTGATGGCCCGGATCGCCCTGCGGGATCGCCCCTACGAGCGCGGGATGGACCGGGCCTACATCGAGCGCCTCCGCCTCGCCTACGAGGCCTTCTTCGCCGCCTACGAGGGGCCCCTCCTGATTGTCGACGCCACCCGCAACTTCATCCAGGACGAAGAGGTGTTCCAAGAGATCCTCCGGCAGGTGCGCGGGGCGTTAGGCCTGGGCCCCGCCCAGCAGCCGCTTCCCGTTTTCACCCGCGCCCCCCTCTCCCCCACGTCCGCCGACGAAGCCCTCCTCCGGGCCTTCGCCCAGCTTTCCCGGGCGATCGGCTCCCTCCGCGAAGCCCTCTTCGCCGAGCCCCGCGATCCTCAACAGGTGGCCGCGGCCCTCCAGCGCTGCCATCGGCAGCTCGCTGCCCTCGCTCAGGCCGCCGGGGTGCCGGAAAGCGCCCTGACGGGGACGAACGCCGATGACCTCCCCCCCGACGGCGCCGCCCGCTGAACGCCGTCCGGTTGAATGGGCCCCGCCGCCTCCCCCCGGCGGGCCGCAGAGGAGCTCAAAATTCGACCGGTCCTCCCCGAAAGTGTAAAATAAAGTTAGAAAAAGGTCAGACCACAGGGGATGGTTAGAAGCGGCTGGAAAGGATGGTGAGCGCGCTATGGTTCTGCGGATCACCGAGCGTGCGCAGCGCGCGCTGGACGAGCTGCATCCCAAGCATCGGGAACAGGTGATGCGGCGGATCCGCCAGCTGGCGGCGGCTCAGCGCCCGCCGCTGACGAAGATCCGCCATGATCGGGGGGAGTTGCTGTCGTATCGGGCTGGGGAGTATCGGATCTATCTGACCTGGGATCGGCAGACGTTGCAGATCGAAGATATCCGCAAGCGCAATGATGCCTACCGCTGAGGAAGGCGGAGTTCGGTCTCGCTCGGACAGAGGACCCCCTGCGGGCGCATCCTCCCTCGGCCGATCGGTCAGGCCGGGTGAAGGGGCGGTGAGGGTTTTTTTCCGCGCGCCCCCTCGCCCCCACCGCAAAGACCCTCCGGAAGGAGGTGATTCTTTTTGCCTCGCTCAATGGATTCGATCCGCATCGTGCAGGAGCCCCTCTCCGGCTCCGCCGATTTGATCGACCTCTATCTGCGCGCCTATCAGCCCCTGGGGAATTACTATTACCGCCACCGGGCCGAAGTGAAAGCCTATTTGAAATGGCTCCGCCATCGGGATCCGCAAGGATCTTTCATCGCGTATGATGGAGACCGGCCGGTGGGATTCATCGCGACCGACCCCCGGTGGGACCATGAGGTGGGTGCGATCCACGAGCTGGTGGTGGACCCGGAACACCAAGGGCGTGGCCTGGGGCGGGCGCTGCTGCGGCGCGGGATGGCGTATCTGCGCGCCCAGGGCTGTCGGCAGTGCGAGCTCTGGGTGGGGGAACATAACGAACGGGCCCGCCGGCTCTACCGGGCCCTGGGATTCGAGGAGAACGGGCGCTGGGGCAAGTGGATCCGGATGGTGCGCTCGCTGGAGGATCTGCCGGAGGACATGAGCCCGGAGGCCGCGCCAGCCCAGCCGGTCCCCTCCACCCCGACCCCCTCGGAGGATCGCGGATTCCCTGCGGGATGAGGGAAAATGGGGGAAGAAGGCGGGACGCTGCGGAATGCGCGGGGTCTCCGCCGGCCTGCATTCGAGGGATCCCCGCGGAGGGAGCAGATGCCCAGCGCGGAAGTCCTGGCCACCGGCACCGAATTGCTCAGCGGGGACGTCGTGGACACCAACTCCGCCCGCATTGCCCGGGCCCTTCAGCCGCTCTCGATCCCCCTGGTCCAGATCACCGCGGTGGGGGACGATCGGCCCCGGATGGTGGCCGCGATCCGAGCCGCGCTGGCCCGGAGCGACATCCTCTTCATCAGCGGGGGGTTGGGCCCCACCGTGGACGATGTGACCCGCGAGGCGGTGGCGGAGGCCCTGGAGCGGCCGCTGGTCTTCGATCCTGAACTCTTCGAGGCGATCCGCGCGCGCTTCCAGGCCTCCGGGATCCCGATGCCCGAGAACACCCGCCGCCAAGCGTTCCGCCCGCAAGGCGCCCAGCCGATCCCCAACCCCGTCGGCACCGCCCCCGGGTTCCGGATCGAAGAAGGGGGCCGGGTCCTGATCGCCCTTCCCGGCGTCCCCCGGGAGCTGGAGCGGATGCTCGAGGAGTCCGTGATCCCCTACCTTCGAAGCCGGTTCCCGCCGGCCGAGGCCATGGTCTGGCGGGTGGTGCGCACCATCGGGCTGGGCGAGAGCATCATCGATGAGCAACTGCGCGATCTCCTCGAGGCGGAGAACCCCCAGATCGGCCTGAACGCCCATCCGGGCATGGTGGACATCCGGATCTGCGCCCGCGGGGCCACCCCCGAGGAGGCCGCCGCCCGGGCGGCGGCCGTCGTGGGGATCATCCGGGAGCGTCTCCGCTGGGCGGTCTACGGCGAAGGGACCCGCACGCCGGAGGAGGCGGTGATCGCCGCGCTTCGGGCGCGCGGGGCCACCCTGGCGACCTTGGAGCGGGGCACCCTGGGGCTGCTGGGGGGGCGTCTGGCCGCCGCCGATCCGGAGAGCCATGTCTTCCGGATCGGGGAGGTGCGCGCCCGGCTGGCGGCCGCGCCGGAGCACGCCGCCGAGGCCATCCGCCGCCAGGCCGGGACGACGGTTGGGGTGTCCGCCGAGGTCCTCCCGAGCGGGGAAGGGTTTCAGATCATCGTCGCCCTGGCCGCCCCGGATGGGGTGCGGAACCTCCAGCGGGGCCACCGGGGGCCTTTGCCCCACGCCGCCGAATGGGCAGCGAACGCCGGCCTGGGTCTGCTCTGGCGCTGGCTGCAGGAGGCGCCATGACCGCCCCCTTCAAGCCGGCCCTGCCCCCGGTCCGCCTGCCGGTCTTCGAGGGTCCCCTCGATCTCCTGCTCTACCTGATCGAGCGGAACGACCTGGACATCACCCAGATCTCCCTGGCCCAGGTCACCGCGCAGTATCTGGAATACGTGACCATCCTCCAGGCCCTCACCCTGGACCAGCTGGCGGAATACCTGGTGGTGGCCGCCAAATTGCTTTACATCAAGTCCACTCTGCTGCTGCCCCGCCCGTCGGAGCCCGAGGGGCCGGAGGAGGACGTGGGGGAGGCGCTGGTGGAGCAACTGAAGGCTTACCGCCTCTTCCGCGACCTGGCCCGGCAGCTGGCCGGACGGGAGGGGTTCACGGCCTACGGGCGGACCGCCCCGCCCCCGCGCCTCGAGGCCCCCGGAACGGGGCTGGAAGGAGTGACCCTGGAGGACCTCCTCCGCCTGGCCCGCCGCGCCCTACTCGCCCCCCCGGCGCCCTCGGTGGATCGCTTCCTCACCCCCTATCGCCTCACGATCCACGAGGCGATCGAGCGGATCCTGGAGACCGTGCGCCGGGAAGGGCGGGTCGCCTTCCGCCGGCTGCTCCGAGGGGCGGAGACCCGCTCGGATCTCATCGCCCTCTTCCTGGGCCTCCTCGAGCTCCTCAAGCAGCGACAGGTGGTCGCCCGCCAGGCCCACCTGTTCGATGAGATCTACATCGAGCCCGATCCGCTGGCCCATGCCGGATGAGCGTGGATCCCGCCGCCCGCCGGGTTTCCCCGGCGGAGCCTGCCCTTATGCGTTCCGGCATGCCGGGCACAACCCCACCACCGTCGCCTCGATGCGGCGCACCGGATAGCCCCACGCCCGCTCCACCGAACGCCGGAGCGGCTTCAGAAGCTCCTCCCCCAGATGCTCGATCCGTCCGCAGCGCTCGCAGAGGAAGTGCCCATGATCCGGCTGCGTCCGCCATCCATACACCCGACGACCGCCCCCCAGATCATGCGGCTCCAGCAGGCCCAGACAGGTGAACAGCCGCAGGGCCCGATACACCGTGGAGAGATCCACCCCGGGGGAGCGCTCCTTCAGGGCCGCGTGGATCTCCTCGGCCGTCAGGTGCCGATCCGCCATCCGGAGGACCTCCAGCACCATCAGCCGTTGCGGGGTCGCCCGATAGCCGTGCTCCCGCAGCAAGCGGCGGGTTTGGACGCAGTGCGGCATGGCGTGTTCCTTGCCTCCGGAGAGGTTGGGTTATGGAGGCTCCAATCCGTGGGCCTCAAGCAACGCCTCATCCCTCAGGATCACCTCGGTGGGGCCATCCGCCACCACCCGGCCCTCATCCATGACGACGACCCGCGGGAACAGCTCGGCGACCAGGCGCATGTCGTGGGTGGCCACCAGCATCGTGCGGGGGAGGCCCCGCAGCAGCCGGATCAACTCGCGGCGGCCCCGGGGGTCGAGGCCGGCGGTCGGCTCGTCGAGGAGCATCAGTTCCGGCCGCAGGGCCAACACGGTGGCGATGGCGACCCGCTTCTTCTCCCCCACGCTCAAATGGTGGGAGATCCGCGAGGCGGCCCACGCCATCCCCACCGCCCGCAGGGCCTCGTCCACCCGCTCCCACACCACCGGCTCCGGCAGCCCTTGGTAGATCGGGCCGAAGGCGACATCGTCGAACACGGTCGGCGAGAACAGTTGATCGTCCGGGTCCTGGAAGACCAGCCCGGCCCTCGCCCGAAGGCGGCGCAGATCCCCGTTCCCGACCTTCTCCCCCTCCACCCGCAGGATCCCGGCCGACGGCCGAAGCAACCCCGCCAGCACCAGCAGCAGGGTGGACTTCCCCGCGCCGTTCGGCCCGACCAGGGCGACCTTCTCCCCTCGGAAGATCCGCAGCGAGACCCCCCGAAGGGCCACATGCCCGTCCGGGTAAACGTAGGCCAGATCCTGCGCTTCGATCAGCGGCATCCCGTCCATCCTGGATCCCCTCAGAACGCCCATCCCAAAACGAGAACCCCGATCAGGAACAGCCATCCCCCCGCCAGCAGGATGCGCTCCCCGCGGGGCAGCGGAGGGAGCGAGCGCACCCGCACCTCCCCATCGTAACCCCGCGCGACCATCGCCATGTAGATCCGCTCCCCCCGCTCCAGGGTGCGAAGGAACAGGGTCCCCACCATCCGGCCGGTCACCTGCGCCCGCCAGGCCAGGGTTCCCCCCACCCGCTGGCCCGGGGCCTCCGGCGGCACGCTCCGTGCTTCCCGGGCTTGCAGCATCCGCATCGCTTCGTCCACCAAGAGGAACAGATAGCGCCACATCAGCCCGAAGGTCATCACCAGAAAGCGCGGGACCCCCAACGCCCGCATGGCCGCCAGGAGATCCGGAAACGCCGTCGTCCCCACCAAGACCAGGGCGATCTGAAGGGAGAGCCATGATTTCAGGAGCACGCTGGCGAAGCGGACCACCCCCTCGGCCCGCACCGAGATCCACCAAGGGCCCAGGGGGAAGGTCCACCAGGCCGGCCCGGGGGCGGTGAAGATCACGGGCAGGGCGGCCAGGACGAAGGGCAACGCCAGGACCGAGCGCCGGAGCACCCTCCGGACCCCCAACCCCGACACATGCTCGACCCCCCACGCCGCCCCGCCCAGCAGCCCGTAGGCCAGCCACGCCCCCGGGGGCAAGAGCGTGGCGATGGCGATGAACCCCAGGGCCAGCGCCAGCTTCACCCGCGGATCCAGGCGGTGGATCGGGCTCTCCAGCGGCTGATAAGGATCGTGGAAGTGGAAGTGGGCCCCGCTCATCGTCGCTCCGGGCTGCCTACCTGGAGCCGCCCTCCCGACGCCGCCGCATCGTGAAGGCGGTGATGAGGCCGAACGCCAGCAGCGCGCCGAGGATCCCCGCCAGGATGGTCGCCAGGGCCTGATTCGGGAGGCCTGGGAGGATGTAATCCGGCAGGGGGGCGCGCCAGAGCGAGCGCTCGGCCTGAATAAAGCCCAGATCCCGGGCGACCCGCTCCAGCCCGTCCGGATCCGAGGAGGCCAGCGGCGCGAGGAGCGTCAGGCCCAGCGTGAGGGCCAGCCCGGCGATCCAGAGGGGAACCCGACCGGCGACCGGCCGCTCCGCGAGCAGCCCCCGGCGGACGGCGGCGAGGAAAGCCACCGCGCTCATCGTGATCAGCCCTTCCACGATGCCGATCAGGGCGTGGATCCCGCCCATCGCCGGCAGAGCCACGTTGGCCGGGGCCAGGCCGGAGAGGGAAAGCTCCAGCCCCGTGGCCAGGGCCCCCATCACCACCGCCGCCCACCCGGACGCGAACGCGGCAGCGTAGCGCGCCCGCGGCCGATCCCCCAACAGCCCGCGGAAGGTCTGCTGCACGGCATAGGCCACCAACGCCCCGAGGATCCCTATGTTGAAGAGGTTCGCCCCCAGCGCGATCAACCCGCCATCCTGGAAGACCAGGGCCTGGATCGAGAGCACACAGGTCATGATCAGGATCGCCACCCACGGCCCGAAGAGCATGGTGGCGAGAGCCGTCCCGAGCAGGTGGCCGGAAGTCCCCCCGGCGATCGGAAAGTTCAGCATCTGGGCGGCGAAGATCCCCGCCGCCACCACCCCGATCACCGGCGCCTCCGACTCCGTCAGCTCCCGACTGGCCCGCCGCAGCGCATACCCGCCCACCCCCGCGCTGACCCCCCAGAGGGGCAAGGCGACCGTCGGCGAAAGAAAACCGTCCGGGATGTGCATGGCGCCCTCCGTCCCGCCAGATCTATTCCCCTGCAACTTTATCGCAATTGCAAATCAATTGCAACAAGGGAAGCGCCGCAGGCTCCATCCGGGAAATGGCCCAGGGGTTGCGAACGAGGGGTCCTGGAGGCTATCGGAGGGGTTCCTTCGCCCTTACGCCTCGCGCGCCACGATCTCCCAGGCGATCCCGGCCGCCGCGAGCCGCTGCGTCAGGCGGCGCCGCGCCTCCTCCACCTGTTCCCGCGCCGCCTCCGGCGTGGAGGCAGCCGCCGAGAGGTAGACCTGGAGGCGGATCCCTGGGCCGAAGGCCCGGGCCCGCGACTTGATGTAAACGCCGGGCTGCTCCCGGCCCACCTCCTCCAGCAAGGGGGCTAATCGGGATTCATCCCCGCAATCCACCAGCAGCCGGAGCTCGGCGAACCCTCCCTTCCCGAAGCGGGCCTGGAGATGGGGCGCGAGGGAGCCATGGACAATGGCCTTCATCTCCTCCGGGACCCCGGGGAGGCAGATGAGGACGGTGGATTCCAGCGGGAGGAGGACGCCCGGAGCGGCGCCGACGGGGTTAGCCAGGGGGATCGCCCCGCGGGGGAGGAGCGCCATCTTGCGGCGGGGCGGGGTGAGTTCCGGGCTGGCGACGGCGCCCGCCGCGGCCAGGGCCTGATAGCGCGCCGCCACCATCTGCAGGGCCTGGGGGTGCTCCTCCAGCGGCCGGCCGGTGGCCCGGGCGACCGCGGCGAGCGTCCGATCGTCCTCCGTGGGGCCCAGCCCTCCGGTGGTGAACACCAGATCCGGTCCCCGGCCCAGCGCGCCCTCCAGCTCGGCACCGATGACCTCCACGTCGTCGGGCAGGAGGGCGGCGCGCTGCACCCTCCCACCCAACCCGGTGAGGAAGCGACATAGCCAGGCCGTGTTGGTGTCAATCACTTCCCCCAGCAATAACTCATTCCCGATGGCGAAGATCTCCGCCGTCGGGGGCCGGGCGTCCATCGCGCTCATCCCTCGCTGGGTTCCGAGGGGGCGAAGCGGCTCATCACCCGCTCAATGCTGGCGATCAACTCCGAGGGCCCAAAAGGCTTGGTGAGGTAATCATCCACCCGGGCGATGTGAAGCCCGAGGATGCGGTCCACATGCTGCGCTCTCGCGGTGACCACGATCACGGGGATGTTGCGCAGCTCCGCATCCGCCTTCATCTGCCGGTAGACCTCCCAGCCATCGATATCCGGCATCATCAAATCCAGCAGGACGAGATCCGGCTTCTCCCGGCGGATGACCTCGATCCCCTCCACGCCCCCCGTCGCCCACCCGACCAGCTCGTAGCCCCGGCGGGTGACGATCAGCCGGATGAGCTCGATCATATCCGGATCGTCCTCGATGCACACGATGCGGATCCTTCTCCGATTCCCTTCGCCCATGAGGTGCTCCTGATCGAAGAAATCGAGGGAGCGCCGACCTTCTCCCGAAGTTTAGCGAGGATGAGCGCCCCCGGCAAGCGCCTGGGGTCCGGCCGCCCTCAGCGATCTCGCTCCTCCAGGGGGAGGACCCAGCATCGGACGCGCCCGGTGGAGAGCTCGACCTGCTCATATTGCAGGTCCGCCGACCGGATATGCAAAAGGCCCACGACCGGCCCGCCCTGAACGTAATAATCCGGCGCGACGGGGCCGGGGTTCACCAGCCAGACCCCGTCCACCCGCGCCAGATGGGGCCGATGGGTATGCCCGGAGACGATCAGGTGCACCGGCTCCCGGAAAGCCCAGCGCGCGTAACGCAGATAGCGCCATGGCTCGAACCCGAGCACGGCCTCCCGGATTTTGTTTTTCACATAGGCGGCCCATCCGCCGTGGCCGTGCACCAGCCCGATCCGGACGCTGTGGATCTCCACGATCTCCCGCTCCGGCAGTCGGAGCCCCAGGTCCGCGTTCCCCTTCACCGCCACCACCGGGGCCACCTGGGCCAGCGCATCCAGCACCGGCCAGCGGTTGAGATCCCCCGCATGCAAGATGAGAGCGACGCCGCGGAACACCTCAGCCACCTGGGACGGCAGGCGCTCGAGGCGCTGCGGGACATGGGTGTCCGCAATCAGGCCGACGGTGATCGTCCGCATCGGACCTCAACGCTTCGCCACGCGCCGGATGAAGCGATGGATCTGCTCGAAAACCTCCTCCCGCTCGACATCCTCCGGGAGGACATGGCCGCTGTGGACCAGCCAGTGGATGACCCTATCGGAGCTCCCCAGATGATGGTAGATCCGCCACCCCTGATCCGGTGGAACCGCGCGGTCGGCCCGGGAATAGATCAGCAAGGCGGGGCAGCGCACCGCTGAAAGCCGCGCGGCCGCTGCCCGGATGACCCGGAGCAGCTCCTCCACGGCCGACAGGGGATACCACGGATAGGACGCCCGTTCGGCATCGGCCTGCGGATCGCAGAGGTCGGAGGGCTTTTTCCCCACATCGGGGGACACCCACTTCAACAGCCAGAGAAAGCGCAGGCGGATGTCCTGGATGTGGTAAGGGGAGGCCATCACGATCAGGCCATCCGGCGGCCGCTGGGCGGCTTCGTAGAGGACCAGGACGCCGCCGAGGGAGAGGCCGCACAGGAACACCTGCTCACACCGCTCCCTCAGGGCAGCAGCCCCCTGGGCCACCGCCTCGGTCCAGTCCCGCCCGCTCACCCGACGCAGATCCTCCGGCCGGGTCCCATGGCCAGGCAGCCGGATCCCCAGCACCGTCCGTCCCCTCTCCGCCAGGAACTCTCCCAGCCGGCGCATCTCCTGAGGGGCACCGGTGAAGCCGTGGACCAGCAAGATCCCCACCGGGCCGCCCGGGAAGAAAAATGGCTCGCCGGCCGGGCGCAGCGGGCCTTCCCACGGCCGCGGACCCCAGCGAGCCAGGATGTCCATCCAATGCCCTGCCTCCATCGAAGGCTCTCCCCTCCCATTCTCCTGCGCATAGAATAAACCCAAGGGGCAGATCAGCCCAACGGCCCATGGAGCCATCGCCGGCTCCGCGGAGGATCCCAGCCCATGGCCTCGGACAAACCGCAGCAGATCCGGGCGATGTTCACCGGGATCGCCCGCCGCTACGACCTGATGAATCGCCTGATGACCGGCGGGATGGATCTCCGCTGGCGCCGGCAGGCCATCCGGGCCTGCGCGCTGAGGCCCGGCGGGCGGATCCTGGACGTCGGGACCGGGACGGGCGATCTGGCCGCGGAAGCCCTGCGGCAATGCCCCGGGGCGCTGGTGGTCGGTTGCGACTTCACCCTCCCAATGATGCTTCAAGGCCGCAGGAAGCGCGGGCGCGATCCCATCCGGTGGGTCGGCGGGGATGCGCTGCGCCTCCCCTTCCCCGACGAGGCCTTCGACGCGGCGGTCTCCGGCTTCGTGATGCGCAACGTCGTGGACCTCGACCTCGCGCTCCGGGAGCAGGCCCGGGTGGTCCGCCCCGGCGGCCGGGTCGTCTGCTTGGAAGCCGTCCGCCCCTCCCAACGGTGGTGGATCCCCCTCTACCGCTTCTATTTCCATCGGGTGATCCCTTTCATCGGATGGCTGGTGGCGGGGGACCGCGCGGCTTACACCTATCTTCCCCAATCGGTGGACCGCTTTTTCACCCTGGACGAACTGGCCGCCGCGATGGCCCGCGCCGGCTTGGTCCTCCAGGAAGCCCGGGCCCTGATGGGGGGGACGGTGGCCCTGGTGGTCGGGGTGAAGCCGTGCGGGCGTCCCGCCCATCAGCCGGAGGCGGGGAACCAGAACCGCTCCGCCGGGATGCCCTCGCCAACCCGAAGCGCGTAGGCCCGGATCCGCTCCCCGATCTCCTCAGCCGTGGTGAAGAAGATCGGCCACTGGGAGCGATACGCTTGGATCGCCCTCGCCTTCACCCGCAGATCCTCCTCGGCGAGCGCCACCCGATGGGGCTGCCACCCCGCCGGGCCAAGGGGGGTCTCATGCTCCGCATAGGGGAAATCCTCATAGAACCCCCAGATGACCCCAGGGCCGCGCCAGCCCTCCACCGCCAGCCGGACGATCCGATGGTCCACGTGACCGCCCAGGGCCATGGGGGTTAGAAGCACATCCCCCTCCCCCCACCGGAGGGCCGCCAGGGCGTCCCGGACGCGCTCGATCCAAACCGCCTCTTCCGGGAGGGGAGGGCGGAACAGATCCTCCCGGCTCCGGCAGAGCGGGCGACCCTCGGCGTCCCGCCGGTAGATCACATCGGGGAACGGCCAGTGGATCGGCGTCGCCCCGAGGAGGGCCAGGGCCTCTCGATCCTCCGCCCGCCGCATGGCCATGGCCGGCTCCCCGCCGCCCCATCGGGCGTGCAGGGCCTGGGCGAAGGGCGACAGCGGGGGGATCGGATCCCCCGCGAAGACCGTGATGACCTCCACGGGGTGGCCCTCCTGGGCCAACCGCCGGAGGGTCCCGCCGCAGGAAAGCACTGCATCGTCCAAGTGCGGGGCGAGCGCCCGAACCCGCGCCCCCGGCTTGACAAAGGGGAAAGCCCGTGGCATATTTTCAGCCTGCCCTTCGGCGGGCGAGGCGTTCCGATGCATTAAAGAGCCCATACGGAAAGACATCCGGGGAGGTTCCGCCCATGGCCAAGGCGACCAAGAAGACGCAGCAGGAAGAGAAGAAGGTTGAAGGCGTCGTCGATCATCTCACGCGCCGGATCTGCTACCGCTGCGGCCAGCCCATCCGGCTGAGCGAGTTGTTGCCGGTCAAGGATGGCATGCGCAACCGGATGCGGTATTACCACAAGAAGTGTTTCGCCTAAACCGGAGCGCTTCGCCGTATGGCCTCCCCAAGGGGAGGTCCTTTCCCGGATCATGAGGCGGTTTTCCGCCGCTCGCGCAGGCGGTCGAGCACTTCCTCCGGGCTTGAGAACGGTCCCTCCGCTCCCTGCACCGCCGCGAAGGCCACGTGCAGCGGCGGAAGGTGGTGGGGGTCCGCCTCGACATCCTGGAGAGGGTAGAAATACGGCAACGCGCCCCTCAGCCGGGCGACCACCCGTTCGATGACGGCATCCACCTGGCGCCCTTCCCCCACCAGGACAAACCACCCCTCTCCAACGTGGCCGAGGAAGAAGGAGTCCCCGCTTTCGCGGTTGACCGCGGCCAGCAGGAGGCCGACCGCCCGGATCGCATCCTCGCGGGCGACGAACCCATACCGGTCCCCGAAGGCGTCCAGCCCCTGCAGGCCGATCAACAACGCCCCCCAGTCGGATCTCGCCAGTTGCTCCCTCAGGTGCTCCAGGATCAACGGGCGGCCCGGGAGGCCCGTCAGCCCGTCGAAGGCCGGCTCGGCCTGGGATCGCCGCAGGATGTTCTGGACCCGCGCCCGCAGCTCTTGCAGGCTGAAGGGCTTGGGGATGTAATCATGGGCCCCCAGCTCCAGGCCGCTCAGCCGGCTCTCCCGCTCCCGCTTCTCGGTGAGGAAAATCACCGGGATCCCCTGGGTGCGCCGATGGGCCCGCAGCCTCCGGAACACCTCGAAGCCGTCGATGTCCGGCAGCCGGATGTCCAGCACGATCAGATCGGGGGAATGCTCCCGCGCGATGGAGAGGGCCTCCTCGCCCGAGGCCGCGCTCAGCACCTGATAGCCCTGAGTCTGGAAATATGTGCGGAGCAGATGGAGCGTCTCCGGCTCATCGTCCACGATCAACAGGGTCGCCGCTCTGCTCATCGCCGCCTCCACGCCCCGTGCTTCCACCGCATTCACCGCCGCCGCGTTTTCTTGGAGGAGCGAACGGCTCATCCCATCGGCTCCTTATGAACCGCGAACGAGCAGGTCGCATCCCCCATGGCGATGCACGAGATCTCCTCCACCCGGAACTCCTTGCCGCCGCTGACCCAGCGCAACCCCTCTTGAAGCAGGCCGACGGCGGCGTAGCAGACCGGGCGATCGGTTTTGCGCCCCCAGCACACCGGGCATCGCTCGATCACATAAACGAAGCGATCCGCCTCCTCGTAGACGTAGCTTTTCTGATCGCTGAATTGGGTGAAGATGCCCGCCATGGCCGGGAGGCCGATCTTCAGCTTGGCTTGAAGGGGCAGCACGCGGAAGGCGAGGTCGCTGACCCCGGCCAGGGCCCCGAAGCCCTGGAGGCCCCGGGCGAAGGAGGCGCGCCCCCCGCGCAGGGCCAGCCCCCTGCCGCCCCGCGGCCCATACATCTCCTCCAGGGCCTGATTGATCGCGGCGAAATCGGCGAAATCAAAGCCGCGCTCCAGATTGTCCGGCGGATAGTTGTCGATGAGATGGGGAAGGCGGGCCAGGTTGAGGACGGCGTTCAGGCCGTTCTTCCCCATCACCTCCTCCAGCGCTTCCAGGAAGATCCGGGCGATCTTGTTGGGATAATACAGGCCGCTTTTCTGCTGGCTCAAGGCAGGGCCTCCCGCTCGAGGGATCTGCAGGGGATCAGAAAGCCAGGATGCGGGCCAGATCCTCCGCGGCCCGCCGCATGTCCAGGAAGAGCAGCCCCAGCTTGGCCTGGGGTCTGGCCAGCACGGTGAGCACCGCCTCCTCCCCCACGGCCATCAGCACCACGTAGCCCCGCTCCCCCCGGATGTACACCTGATCCAGCGCCCCCCGCCCCAGTTCGCTGGCGATCCGCTCGCCCAGCGAGAGCATGGCCGCCGACATCGCCGACACCCGATCCTCCTCCACATCCGCCGGAAGGGCGGAGGCCATGATCAACCCGTCGATGCTGACCACAGCGGAGGCCTCGATATCGGGCGTGCTGGCCTGAAGCTCCTTCAAGCGCTCGATCATCCGCTCCGTGCGCGTCCGGGCCATCGCAGACCCCCAACCGGTGACATGCGCCTCGGGATGTGGTCCATGAACTTATCACCCTCGGGCAGAGCTGTCAAACCATCGTGGGCCCACCCGGGAACCCCGAGGTGCCTTTCTCCATCATAGCGTAAATTCCAATGCGCGCTTCACCCGCGGCTCGTCCGGGCATCATCGGACGTCCATCCGAACGGCGCCACGGGGTTGGGGATCAGCCCCGCAGCCCGTAGAGGATCCACGTGAAAGCGCCCATGGCGATGCAGTAAGCCGCGAAGGGCCGCAGGGATCGCCGGCGGACCATCCTCATCAAGCCCCAGATGGCCGCGTAGCCGGAGAGCCCCGCGCTGAGGACGCCGATCAGGATCGGCCCCACGGCGGCAGCAGGGAACCCCATGACGTAGAGGTCTCTCAGGGCCACCAGGCCAGCGCCCAGGAAGGCAGGGATGCCGAGTAGGAAACTGAACCGCGCCGCCTCCCGGCGGATGAACCCTCGCCCCAGCCCGGCGGCGATTGTGGCCCCCGAGCGTGAGATCCCCGGCAACAGGCTCAGCGCCTGAGCGAAACCAACGATCAGGGCATCCGCCGCCCGCATCTGGGTCAGATCCCGCTCCCCCCGCCCCAGATGCTCCCCCAGGAGCAACAGCCCAGCTGTCCCGAACAGCAAGGCTCCCGCCCAAACCGGCTGGAGGAAGACCGCCTCGATCCGCTCCCCCAATGCGATCCCCACAGCCGCCGTCGGCAGCGTGGCCAGGAGGATCCACCCGCACAGCCGGCCCTCCGGGGTCGAGAACGGGGCCCCCTTCCGGATCCCCCTCCACCCCCCCACCAGGATCTGCTCCAGATCGCCCCGGAAATAGATGAGTAACGGGATGAGGGTGCCCCAATGCACCATAATATCGAAAAGGAAGGAGATCCGCTCATCGTTTTGCCAGCCGAACAGCCACGGCACCAGCACCAGATGGGCGGAGCTGCTGATCGGCAGGTATTCGCTGAGCCCCTGCACCACCCCCAGGATGAGCGCCTGAACCCATGTCATCGGGATTCCCCCTGGCGGGGTTGAAATCCGCTGCTAAGGATGGAAGCGGCGACTCCCCATGCGAGATAGGGCCCGCAATACCTGTTCATACAGCGCGACGGTCCGCGCCGCCGCCTCCGGCCAGCGGAACCTCGCGGCCCGCCGGAGGCCGGCCGCCCGAAGATGCCTGCGAAGGGATTCATCGGAGAGCAAGGCGGCCAGGGCGGACGCCCAGGCCTCGGGCCGATCCGGGGGCACCCGGAGGCCCGCCTCCCCCACGACCTCCGGGAGGGCGGAGGCATCCGCCACCACCACGGGCGTTCCGCACGCCATAGCCTCCAGCGGGGGGAGCCCGAAGCCCTCATAGCGCGATGGGAAGGCGAACGCGGCGGCGGCCGAGTAGAGGGGCGGGAGGTCTTCATCGGGCACCTCGCCCAGGAACCGAACCCGCCCCTCCAACCCGAGATCCCGAAGCGCACGGAAGGTGCCTTCCGTTAGCCAGCCCGGCCTCCCGGCCACCACGAGGCCCAGATCCGGCCAGCGCTCCAGCAGGCTCCGGTAGGCGGCGAACAGGGTCGGAAGGTTCTTCCGCGGCTCGATGGTCCCCACGTAGAGGATGAAGCGGTCCGGCAGGTGGTAACGGGCGCGGACGGCCGCGATGGCCTCCGGCGGCGCCGGGCGGAACCGCTCATTCACGCCTTCGTAGATGACATGGATGCGGTCCTCCGGGACGCGATACCAGCGGATCGCATCCCGCCGTGTGCATTCGGAGACCGCGATCACGGCGTCCGCCTGTCGGAGGAACCGGGGCATCATCCACGTGAGGAACCAGCGGTTGAGGGGCATATGGGTCTCTGGGTAAAGCCGGAAGATCAGATCGTGCAGCGTGAACACAGCGGGGATGGCGCGGAACGGGGGGAGGAGGTGATCCGTCGCATGGAACAGGCCCGCCGGCCCGATCGCGGCGTCCATGGGCCGCCGGAGGAGGTGCGCCAGCATCACCTGCAGGCGCCAGGGCTTCGCGGACAACGAGGTCCAACGGGCCGGGAGGGCGCTCAAGGGGGGAGGCGGACACGCCCGGCTCGCCCCGTGATAGAAGATGGCCAGACGACCGGGCAGGAGGGGGATCAGCGCCTTCACCAATTCCATCGCATAACGGCCCAGCCCGGCCCGGCGATGGACCGCGGCCGAGACGTCGACGACGATGAGGCTCATGCCTCGGCCTCCTGGAGCATCGACCGGATTCGGGCCACGATCAGATCAAGCGCCACCGTGTTGAATCCGCCCTCCGGGATGATGATGTCGGCATACCGCTTGCTGGGCTCCACGAACTCCAGATGCATGGGGCGGACCGTGGACAGATACTGCTGGATCACCGACTCCAGGGTCCGCCCGCGCTCCGAGAGATCCCGCTGAAGGCGGCGGATGAACCGGATGTCCGGATCAGCGTCCACGTAGATCTTGATGTCGAACAGGTCCCGAAGCGCCTTCTCCACGAACACCAGGATGCCCTCCACCAGGATCACCGGGCGCGGCTCCACGCGCCGGGTGTAGGGGGTTCGGGTGTAGGTGGTGAAATCGTAGATGGGGACCTCCACTGGGCGCCCGGCCAGCAGCCCCTTCAGGTGCTGGACGAGCAGATCCGTGTCCAGGCTGTCGGGGTGATCGTAGTTGATCCGAACCCGCTCCTCCATCGGGAGGTGACTTTGATCCTTATAGTAACTATCCTGCTGGATGAGGGCGATGTGCTCCGGGCCGATGCGCCGCACGATCGCCTCGGCCACCGTCGTCTTGCCCGACCCCGTCCCCCCGGCGATCCCGATCACGATCGGCCGCTTCGGCATGAGCGCCCCGTTCGCCGTGGAATCCATGCTTGGGGTTCTGAGGCTTGGGGGCCACCGAAGGCACGCCCCCAGGCCCGAAACAGAGAGGAAGCCACCGGTTCACCGGGCCCCGCGAGACCCGCTACCCCTCCCCGTTCGGGGCCGGGAGGATGCGCTCGAGGGCCTCCTGGAGATCCCGGGGGAGGGCGCCCTGCCGCCCTTCTTTGCGCAGCCACTCCTTCAGCCTGCGGGCATGCACCACCGGGACACTGCTGCCCTCAATGTCGAGCCGGGCCTCCGGATGGGTGAAGACGATCACCGGTCGGATGGGGATCTCCTTCCCATCCAGATGCCGGGCGAAATAGCGGCGGAGGGCCTCCGCCTCGAGCTGCGCCTCGCGGGTCGGGTTCCCCACGGTGTCCTGGGCCATCCAGCGCAGGAGGCGCCGCAGGAGGCCCAGCGGTTGGGACCAGCGGTCGTTCCGGCAACGGATCTCGCCGCGCTGCCACTTCACGATGAAGACACGCACCCCATCCGGCCCGACCAAGACATGGTCCGCCGGAAGCATATAGTGGTAGAGGACGTAGCGGTCGTCCAGGCCCTTGAGCGCCTGGGTCAGCGCCGCCTCCGGGCGGTCCGGCCGCACGAAGCGGTGGATGTAATAGATCCCGATCTGGGTGAGGCCGAAGCCCACGAAGAAGGCGATCACGGGGGCCAGGGCGATTTGCGGATATAGCAAAGAGGTCACCAACCCGAGGATCAGGACCACATAGCCGATCGGGAACGTCCAGTTGCCGATCGCTGCCCGACGCTGAATATACCGCTCGTTGCGCACCACCTTCATCGGCTCCCGCTCCCTCCGGTTCATCGGTCAGGGAACGCCTCGCGGCCAACGCCCCCCACGGCCTGAAGGGGGGCCACCGGATCACGCGCCCCGCAGCTGATGGTATTCCTCGGGGGTCAGGAACCTTCCCCCCTCCAGGGTCCGTTCGACCACCCGGCCCTGGGCGTCCAGACGGACCTCCGCCCGCATCAGCTGGAAGCAGCGGTCGTCCATGATCTCCTTGACCAGCACGTAGCCGGCGCCGGCTTCGTCGGGGTTGAGATCATACCGGCGGTCGGCGCGGACGGCGACGAGCGCCCCGCAGTGCCCGCACTGCACGTAGAGCCAGATGGCGTCCGGATCCTCCCCGGGGGTCCGCCCTCGCCAGAGCTCCCGAATCCTCCGCCAGATCATCGCCGCGCTCCCTCGTGTTCAACCTATGGAGCCGCTCGGCGCGTCGGGAGACGCGCCCTCCGAAAAACAGGTTCTCCGCTTGCTCTTTGCCTTTCGGCGGGCGGCCCTTCCGGGCTGCCGCTCGGCGCGTCGGGAGACGCGCCCCCTGAAACCTGGCTTCCCGCTCGCCGCCTCAGCCCTCGCCCTCGGCGGATGGGGGTTCCCATCGCCCGAGGACCAGCGCGACGTTGTGCCCGCCGAAACCGAAAGCGTTGATCAGCGCCCGCCGCACCCGCGCCGTTCGGGCGCTGTTGGGGACGTAATCCAGGTCGCAGGCCGGGTCCGGGGTCTCGTAGTTGATCGTGGGGTGGATGACCCCGTGGACCAGCGTGAGGGTCGCGGCGATCGCCCCCAGGGCCCCGGCCGCCCCCATGGTATGGCCGATCATGGACTTGGTGGCGCTGATGGGGATGCGGTAGGCCACCTCCCCGAAGACCTGCTTGATGGCTGCCGTCTCGATGGGATCGTTCAGGCGGGTGGACGTCCCATGGGCGTTGATGTAGTCAATATCCTCCGGACCGACCCCGGCGTCCTGCAGCGCCCAGCGCATGGCACGGGCCGCCCCGGCCCCGTCCGGCTCCGGGGCGGCCACGTGGTGGGCATCCGCCGCGTTGCCGTAGCCCAGGACCTCCGCGTAGATCCGGGCGCCCCGGGCGCGGGCGTGGGAAAGCCGCTCCAGCACCACCACCCCGGCGCCCTCGGCGTAAACGAAGCCATCCCGATGGGCGTCGAAGGGGCGGCTGGCCCGCTCGGGCTCCTCGTTCCGGGTGGAGAGCGCCCGCATGGCCGCGAAACCGGCGATGGCGAAGTCGGTGATCAGCGCCTCCACCCCGCCGCCGATCACCACGTCCGCGATCCCCCGGCGGATCCACTCCGCCGCCTCGCCGATGGCCTGGGCGCCGGTCGCGCAGGCGGCGGCCACGGTCGCGATCGGGCCTTTCGCCCCGAAGTAGACGCTCACGTGGTGGCTCGGCATGTTGGGGATCGAGGCGACGAGGGCGAAGGGGCTCACCCGGGCGAGCCCGTGGGCGCGGAGGATCCGGATCTGCTGATCCGCCACCTCATAGCCGCCCATCCCCACCCCGATCAGCGTCCCCACCCGTTCGGGCTCCGGAAACCCATCGAACCCCGCGTCCCGCACGGCCTCCAGGGCGGCCACGACCGCGAACTGCGAGCAGCGGGCCATGCGGCGGGCCTCTTTGGGGGAGAGGGCGACCGTGGGGTCAAACCCCTTCACCTCGCCAGCGATGCGCACCGGAAGCCCCGAGGCGTCGAACTGGGTGATGGGGCCAATGCCGGAGCGGCCGGCGATCAGGCCCTCCCAGAACGCCCCCACGTTCAGGCCGAGCGGGGAGAGCGCCCCCATCCCGGTGATCACCACCCGTTGGTTCTCCGGACGCATCAACCCGGGCCCCCTCCACCTGCCGCGCGATGCCTCGAAGGCCACGCCTCAGATGATCCCCACGTGGCTGTAATCCCCCAGGGTGAACTTATAGGCCTTCGGCTTCATGGGGGAATGGGTGATCACCACCCGGCGGCCGATCAGGCTGTCCGCGATCCGGGGGATGTCCTCGATCCGACAATGCTCCAGCACAATGCTGTGCTCGATCTCGCTGTTGACGATCTCACAGTGATGATAGATGCTGGTGAAAGGGCCGATGTAGCTGTTCACGACCCGGGTATGCTCCCCGATGATGGCCGGGCCCCGGATGCGGCTGTTGATGATCTCCGCCCCCTTCTCGATCACCACCTTCCCCTCCAGAACGGAATCCCGATCCACATACCCCTCGACCCGCGGCTCGAGCTCCTCCAGCACCAGGCTGTTGGCCGCCAGCATGTCGATGGGCTTCCCCGTATCAATCCACCAACCGGTGTGGATGTAGGGATAAACCTTATAGCCCCGCTCCACCAGATACTGGATCGCGTCCGTGATCTCCAGCTCCCCCCGCCAGCTGGGGCGGATGGCCTCGACCGCCTCGAAGATTGGCGGCCGGAAGAAATAGATCCCGACCAGGGCCAGGTTGCTCCGAGGCTCCCGCGGCTTCTCCACCAGCCGCACGATGCGGCCGTTCTCGAGTTCCGCCACCCCGTAATGCTGGGGGTCGGGGACCTCCTTCAGGACGATCTGGGCGTCGTAGTCGCTCTCCAGGAACATCTGCACCAGATGGCGGATCCCCCCTTGGATCACGTTGTCCCCCAGGAACATCACGAAGGGCGTGTCGCCCAGGTAATCCCGCGCGATCTTCACCGCGTGGGCCAACCCCAGAGGAGCCTCCTGGCGGATGTAGGTCACCTTCACCCCCCAGCGGCTCCCATCCCTTACCGCCGCCATCACCTCGGGGGCGGTATCCCCCACGACAATCCCGATGTCGGTGATGCCGGCGTCTCTCACGGTCTCAATGACCCGGAAGAGGACTGGCTTGTTGGCGATGGGGATCAGTTGCTTGGCGCTGGTGAAGGTCAGGGGATACAGGCGCGTCCCCTTCCCACCGCTCAGGATCAGAGCCTTGATCGGCATCCCCTCCTCCTATCGAGGCTTGCGTCGCCCGATCCGAGCGCTACCTCAAAAGGATCACCCCCAGCACCGGGGCGTGGATCCGCTCCAGCGCCTCGCGGGCGCGGAGCAGATGGCTCCGATGGGTGCGGCGAGCGTGGGCGATGAGGAGCACCCCGTCGCTGTGTTCCGCCAGCGCCAGGGTCTGGCTGGCGCGCTGCACCGGCGGGGCATAGATCAGGATCCGCTCCGCCCGCCGCCGGAGGGCAGCAAGCACCTCCCCCAGCCGCTGGGGCAGCAGGGGTTCCCCCGCCCCGGAGGAGCATGCCGGCAGCACCCACAGCCCCGGGATCCCCGTCTCCACCAGGGCGGCGTCGATGGATCCTCCCGCCCCGCTGAGGAGCCCGTGGAGCCCCACCGAAGGCGGGATCCCCAGCGCCGCGTGGAGACCGGGCGGCTCCCCATCCGCATCCACCAGCAGGGTGCGCCGACCTGCCTCCGCGAAGGCGACGCCGAGATCCACCGCCACCTCGCCGGCGGCCTCCCCGGGAGTGGCCGACGTCAGGAGCAGCACCTGAAGCGGGCGCTCCAGCCGCAGCGCCTCCAGGTTCATCCGCAGGATCCGATAGGCCTCCGCCACCGCAGGCCCGCGTCGGGGTTCCATCCTGGATCCTTCCCCTTGTGCGCTGAAAGGAGCGCCGAAGGCCTCAACGGCAACGCGAAACCCATCGGGGACGTCGCCCACCGCCCCCGCCTCACGAAAAGGTCCCCGGGATCTCTTCCGGCCGCCGGGCGCCCACCGGGGCTTCCATCCACCGGCGCAGGTTCGCCACGCCCTCCTCGAAGAACAGCGCCACCAGCGCGACCAGCACGCCCCCCAGCCCGCCCATGAGGACGTTCAGGCGGGTCTGCGGGCGGAACCGGGTATACGTCGGCTCGTCCACCAGCAGGGCGTCGATCCGATCCTCCCGACGGAGCCGCTCGTTCTCCTTCTGGCGCCACTCCGCGAACTGCTGCGCCCACCGCTTGGCGATCCGCTTGGCCAGCTCCCCATCGGTCGCGCGGACCTCCAGGCGGATCACCATGCTGCGCTCGTCCAGGGAGAGCGACATGTTCCGCCGCAACTCCCCGGGCGACATGGCCAGGCCCAGCTCCTGGATCACCCGACGCGCGGAGGGCTGGGCGGGATCATCGCCGCCGTAGACGCTGGAGAGGATCTGGAGGTAGCTGTTGAGGAGGGTTTTGGCCGCCTGGCTTTGGCCGAAATCCGGCCGCGCCGGCTGCACCGCGATCGTCGCCACCGCCCGGTAAACCGGCGTCTGAAGCCGGCTGTATCCGAAGGCCAGCGCGGCGGCGATCGCGGGGAAGACCACCAGCGCCCAGCCCCGGCGCCGCAGGAGCCGCAGGTAATGCTGGAGGAGCAGCCACTGCTCGGTGGCCCGGACGGCCCCCAGCTCCATCCAGCCAACCAGGAACGCCAGCGCGCCCCCCAGCACCATGCCCATCACCGCCCCCGCCGCGACATTGAAGGTCGTCTGCGGACGGAACCGGCTGGCAACCGGCTGGTCCACCAGCAGGGCGTCGATCTGGTCCTCCTGGCGCAACGTCTGGTTCTCCGTCCGGCGCCACTCGACGAACAGTTCCGCCCACGTCCGGGCGATCTGCCGGGCGACCTCCGGGTCGTAGGACCGGACCTCCAGCTCGATCAGGAGGCTGCGCTCGTCCGCCGAGAAGATCACGTTCCGCCGCAGCTGCTCCGGGGTCATGTCCAGCTGCAGCGCCTGGATGACCCGGCTGGCCGAGGGCTGATGGAGATCCCCCCCGCCATAGGCGCTGGACATGATCTGCACGTAACTGCTCAGGAGGGTTTTGGCCGCCTGGCTTTGGCCGAAATCCGGCCGCGCCGGCTGCACCGCGATCGTCGCCACCGCCCGGTAAACCGGCGTCTGCAGCCAGCTATACACGAAGGCGCTCAGGGCGGCCGCGGCCGCTAAAGCCGGGATCAGCCACCCCCACCGTCGCAGGATCTGGATTCCCTCCCAAAGACCCATCGTCCTCCTCACGCGTTGCGGCGATATGCCATGCGACCGACGGGAAAAGGGAAAGCGAGAGGCCAGGGGGAAGCCCCCGTCGGCCTACGGCTTCAGGGCCGAGCCCGGCGGCCCCGCGGGATCTCCCCCAGCACCCGCAAGCCGAGGCGCTCCACATCCGTCCGATCCCAGATCCGGGGGTCGGTGAAGTGGGCGATGCCGGCCAAGGTGAACCCCACCACGAGGCCGAGGGCGATACGGAAAGGCCCTTCCAGCCGGGATCGGAGGGAGGGCGCGGCCGGAGACACGACCGGAGGATCGAGCGGGGTCAGGGCCGCCTCCCTCCCGGCCTGCGGCCAGACCTGGCCCACCTCCCGCCGGGCGACCTCCGCCGCCGCCCGGGCGATCGCCTCGGCGGCCCCCGGATCCGGGGCGCTCACGTAAAGCACCACCAGCGAGCGCTGGTAGTCAGAGGCCAGGGCCCCCTGCACCGCCACGGCCGGCAGCGCGATCCCCCTCCCCTGCAGCTCCGCCGCGACCCGTTCGGCGAAATCCCGGCTCCGCATCCAGGCCGAGGCCGCGGCGGCGAGGTATTCGCTGGACAGCCAGCGATAATACCCATCGTAATCATAGGCTTCCCCGGACCCCGGCCGGATCCCCACCGCGAAGCGGACGGCGGTCTGGTAACTCGGGGGCGACGGCCGCTCCATGGCGGCCCCCAGGATCCCCAGGGCGGTTGGGATCAGGGCCAGCCACCCCCATCGCCTCAACAGCCGGAACAGTTCCTCGAGCGTCATCTTCCGGGCCGTGGGGATCGCCATAGGACATCAGCGCGCGGCGGGCCAACGCTCCAGGAGGGCCCGCTCGACGTCCTGGCCCCGGCGCATGGCCTCCCACGCGTGTTCCGCAATCTTCTTTATTTTTTCCTGAAACGCCCGTTTGTCAAACCGCTCCGCATAGCGCCGGATGGCCAACGGGTCGAAGCGCATGGCCTCGAATCGACGCACCGCCTCCGCCAGGCTCTCCGGGGTGGGCTCCCGGAAGAACACCCCGGTCACCCCCTCGATCACTGTATCCAGGGCCCCGCCGGCCGCGAAGGCGATCACCGGCCGCCCGGCGGCCATCGCCTCCACCGGCGCGATCCCGAAATCCTCCACCCCGGGGAAAATGAAGGCCCGGCACCCGGCGTAGAGGTCCGGGAGTCGATCCGCCGACACCCGCCCGAGGAAGGTGATGGTCGGGCCTGCGATGCGCTCCAGGCGCCTCCGATCGCGGCCATCCCCTACGATCACCAGGGGAAGCCGGAGCCGGTTGAAGGCCTCGATGGCTAAATCAATCCGCTTGTAGGGGACCAGCCGGGAGACGATCAAGAAGTAATCCCCATCCCCGGAGGAAGGCTGGAAGCGCTCCACCTCCACCGGCGGATGAAGGATGAGCGAGGGGCGCCGATAGAATTTGCGGATCCGACGGGCGACCTCCCCCGAGATGGCGATGAACGCATCCACCCGATCCGCCGCCGCCCGGTCCCAGACCCGTAGGAGCGCGATGAGCGGGCGGAGCAGGCGGCGGGCCGGACTGGGCAACCCCTCCCGCGCGATGTATTCCTCATACGCCCAAACGTAGCGGGTCGGCGTCAGGCAATAACAAAGATGAACCGTGGAGGGCCCCGTGATCACCCCATGGCAGAACCCGCTCTTGTTCGAAAGCACCACGTCGTATTCAGAGAGGTTCAACCCGTCGAAGGCGAGGGGGTAGAGGGGAAGGTAAAATTGATGATACCGGTGGATGAAGGGAAGGGCGTCCAGCCAGGTGGTGTGGATCCTCCAGTTCCGATAGCGGGCGGGCATCCGATCCCGCGCGTAGATGCTGGTGTAGATGGGGGCGTCCGGGAACGTCTCCACCAAGGTTTCCAGCACCGCCTCGGCGCCGCCCCTTTGGTTGAGCCAGTCGTGGACCAAGGCGACTCGCATCGCTCCGCACCGCGTCGCGTGGGGTCTCCTCCGATCTGCCCGTCCAAACCCCAGAGGGGCGCTCGCGAACGATCCCCTCGGCGCGCGGCTCAGCGGCCCAGGCCCCCGGTGAGGGAGCGGACGGGGGCGAAGGATCGGCGATGGATGGGGCTGGGGCCGCGCTCCCGGAGGGCCCGGCGATGGGCCGGCGTGCCGTAGCCCTTGTGCCCGGCGAAGCTATACCCCGGGTAGACCCGATCCATCTCCACCATCCATCGGTCCCGCGTGACCTTGGCCACGATGGAGGCAGCGGCGACCGAGAGGCAGCGGGCGTCCGCTTGGACCAAAACCCGTTGGGGCAACGGGATGGACAGGCTCAGGGCGTCCACGATGAGCGCCTCGGGGGCCACGCCCAGGGCCTCCAGGGCCCGCTCCATCGCCCGGCGGGTCGCCGGGACGATCCCTACGGTATCGATCTCCTCCGGGCCGGCCATCCCGATCCCCACCGCCAGCGCGACGCGGAGGATCTCGGGGAAGAGGGCCTCCCGCTCCGCGGGCGTCAGGGCCTTGGAATCCCGCACCCCGGCCAGGTGCCGGCGCAGCCGCGCGGGCTCCGGCGGGAGGATCACCGCGGCGGCCACCACCGGCCCCGCCCATGCCCCCCGCCCAGCCTCATCCAGCCCGGCCACCCGCCGATATCCCCGGCGCCAGAGCGCGGCCTCCTCAACCAGCGTCGGCCGCGGAGGAGGAAACGGACCCCGACCGCGCATAGCAGCCCTTCCACGCGTTCCAGCGGATCAGGAGCAGCTCGCGGAACATGTTCAGGCTATCCCACAGGAGCCGCACCCGGCTCTCCGGATTGAAATACCACGTGACCGGGACCTCCACGATCCGGTAGCCCCGCATCCGGGCGATGAAGAGCACCTCGACATCGAAACTCATGCCGTCCAGCCGCTGCGATCGGAAGAGGTCCTCCGCCACCTCCCCCCGGAACATCTTGAAGCCGCATTGGGTGTCCTGAAAGCCGGGGACCGCCAGGAGGCGGACGATCGCGTTGAAGATGCGCCCGATCACATGGCGATACATGGGCTCCCCGATCCGCCGCGCCCCCGTCACCTCCCGGCTCCCGATGGCCACATCGAACCCCTCCAGCCGCGGGGGGAGGAACTTCACCACCTCCTCGATGGGCGTGGAAAGATCCGCATCGCAGATGTAGCGGTAGCGGCCACGGGCGGCCAGCATCCCCTGGCGGACCGCCCGGCCCTTCCCCCGGCGGGGATCCCGGATCAGACGGACATACGGATGCTCCCGCGCGAAGGCCTCGACGATCTCCGCCGTCCGATCGGCGCTGCCGTTCTCCACGACGATCACCTCGGCGGGCTGGCCCCACTCCCGCAGGAACCGATCGATCTGCTCCAGCGCTCGGGGGAGCCGGCGCTCCTCATTGTGGGCCGGGATGATGATGGAGAGGAACGGGTCGTCCATCTCGACCTCCGCGGATCGGGCGGGCAACAGCATAGCATAGAGGCGGGGGGCGCACAAATGGCCCCTCGCACGACCGACCGGGATCCTAAGGGGGGAAGGGACGAGGCGATAAGCCCTCGAGGACGCGCGGCCGTCCGTCCCCCGTCGGGCGAAGGGAGCTGCCGAGCAGGATCCCGTTCGCCCAATAAAGTCCGGTCTCCCCGGAGGGCAGGACGTCATACGTGGCCGCATCGGTGGAAGGAACCGTGCGGATCTCGATCACCCGCGCCCCATCGTAACGGTCGCCGACGCGGAGATCCCCGATGGCGCGGCCATCCGCCGTGGGATGTCCGGGGGAGGCCCGGAGCGCCCTCCCGTCGTCCAGGATCAGGAGGATCATCGGATGCCCCTCCGGGACAGGCGTTCGGGAAACCCGGAGGATCACCCCGAGGGCCCGC
>FWWM01004939.1_pt1 | contig 30196 bp, 20 predicted proteins | sample 2228351 | NCBI WGS metagenome assembly FWWM01 (sample SAMEA103939774, study PRJEB20133) | metagenome | reverse complement strand
TAGCATTCCGTGTCGGTTCCTTTTCCGTTTCCAATAAAATTCAGGCCATGGAATTGGAGCTCACACGCAAATGATTTTTTCAAATTCTCTTTTCCGTGACCATCTTCAATTTCATGCTCGACGACAGGTGAAACCGACGGACAAAAACCAAAGGCTTCATCCGTTGGGTTGTTTCAATCTGTTGGAAATTCTGGAGGGCACTTCTCCTGTGCTGAGCTCAAAATCAATTTCAGGTATCCGTTTTCCGCGTCCATAACTTTTGTTCTCTAAACTAAAATCCAGGTTAAAATAGCAATCACCATTGCACCTACCAATCCCTGCACCAGCGTCGCCAGCGTATGACATCGCAGGGCCGTGCTGGTATTCATATTGGAAAATTGCGCCACGACCCAGAAATAGCTGTCATTCACATGCGAAACGGTCATCGAGCCAGCGCCAATGGCCAGCACCACCAGCGCTTTGGCGACAGGAGCATCCAATCCCAGCGGCGCCAGCAATGGCGATACCAGCGCCGACGTGGTGATCAGCGCCACAGTCGAAGAACCCTGGGCGGTCTTCAATAATGCGGAAATGAGAAACGGTAGAAAGATGCCGAGTTGATATTGCGCCAGGTTCTGCCCCAGCGTGTCGCCGATATTAGTCGCTCGCAGCACATTTCCAAAGGCGCCGCCAGCGCCCGTGATCAAAATAATGGCACCAGCATTTTTTAATCCGTTGGAAAACCAGTCGAAATAGCTTTGCCCCGAGCCATCTCTTTTCAAGGCAAAGGATAGAAAAACACCGATCAGCAGGGCCATCACAGGATGGCCGATAAAGCTAAATATGGCTTTCATCGAACCACCTCCAAATGGCGCTGTGGGATATTCGGCGACGGATTTTAGCGAGATCAAAATAATCGGGATGATCAGCGGTGCAAAGGATAGTCCCGTCCCTGGCTGCTGTTCAGCCTGCAGTGATGGTTCAGCAACGGGATCAGGCACAATCTGAAATCGTCTGGCAAAAATGAGCGCCCATAATAGCCCAGCCAAAGTGGTGAAAATGGCAACAACCAATCCCAATAGAATGATCAAACCAATATCAGCGCCAATATTAGCAGCCGCTGCCAAAGGCCCTGGTGTTGGCGGGACAAAGACATGGGTGGAATAAAGTCCTGTGGCTAAGGCGACCGCCAGCACTGCCAGCGACAAACCAGTCTTTCTGCTTAGCGCTTTATTCAGCGCCGATAAGATAACAAATCCCGAATCACAAAACACAGGGATGGAGACAATATATCCCGTAATGCTCATCGCCAGCGGCGATCGTCTCTCGCCAACCAATTTCAGCACAGCAGCCGCCATGGCTCCAGCGCCGCCGCTCTTTTCGAGAAAGGTGCCGATCACCGTGCCAAGTGCGATGACGATCCCAATGTTCTTCAGCGTGCTGCCAAAACCCTCGGTCAACCTGGTGAGCACATCATTGGCATTCAAACCTGACAAAAGCCCCATCACAATTCCCGCCAGCAATAGCGTGAGAAAAGGATGCAATTTGAATTTGGTTGTAGCGATTATGATTGCAGTGATAATGATAATCAAAAATATTAAATTCAGCATCGTGCTATTTCCTTCATAAAATTTCAGCCCACGAAACACACGAAACGACACGAAAAACCTTTAGTGTATTCGGTGTGTTCTGTGGGCGAGTAATTCCAGTACTCCAGCACTCCATTTCATTACATCTCCCCACCAATGAATTTTACCTCGTCAATCAATTTTCCCTCAAAACTCCATCGTTTCGCCATTCCCTCACACCTTCCATTGCGCCAGCTCGACTCGGCTTTTTTATGGCCATTTTGCCACCATTGCGTCCAGATTGCCGTGCCATCAGCCAGATGGTTCCATTCCCAGACTTTATTTCCCGCCTGATTCCAGTAGGTTTCCAATCCTATTTTTTGGCCGAGCTGAAAAGTGGCTTCATACTGCTTGAGGCCATTTTCATAATACCAGGTCTCTTTCCCTTCGAGCAAAAATCTCCCGTCATCGGCTATGCCGCCGCTGTATCGAATTTTGATTCCGCCATCGGGATATTTTTCCTCAAACGTCTTCACCAGCGCTATCTGGCTGGCGGAAGATTTCATCAAGACCTCATCGGATGACTCTTCTGTGTCATCCGACAGAATCCAGGCTTCGTTCATGGCAAAATGGAGGCAGGGATGCGTCATCGTGGCGATCAAATGAATGATGCCATTGGCCGCCTGACGAGCCACGGCATAGCCCAGCGTGGCGCCCCGCATCTCTTTGCGGCGCTGCTCGGATTCGTGCTCCAGTCCGCCAGGCAATTTTTTGATGCGCCAGGTTTGCCCCTCGTCATCGGATAAAGCCACAAAGCTGCCTCGTTCCGTAATTCCCTCGGGCTGAAAGCCATCGATCCGCTGGAAATCGCTGGCGAAAAAGAGTCGGCCGCTGGCCAGGCGAATCACGGTGGGACGCTGGTTGGTGCCCAAACATGGAAAGGACGTGGAGCTAATTTCCCAGGTTTTGCCCTGATCAAACGAGATCGATTTCGGCATGAACCCATTGATATCGGAATGTTTGCCGCCCAAGCCCAGAATAGCGCCGTTTTTTAACAGCTCAAAAGTGGTGTGCCTGCCGCCAGTCCGCCCGCCTGTATCGTACCAGGTTTTACCATTATCTTCGCTGGCGAATAATAGCGAGGTGGCGCCCAGTCCATCCACCGCCGTGAAGATCGTGCCACTTTTATCTCGAAAGGTCGAATTGATCGGCTGCGGCGTGAGCGGACCCACCACGCCTGAAAACTGGGGATAATAAATTTCCGACCAGATCGTCCCATTATCCAATGAGGTCGTTAATTGAAATGGAAACGTTCCATCCAGATGCAAATGGCCGAAAAAGAACACCAATTTTCCGCCATCATTCCACAAGTTGGGAGCGACATCGTTCACGTCAGGACAATCGATAAAGGGCGAGGGCAGGTCCCATTCATCAGCCCCAAACCGCAAGCGACTGGCGATGAGGGCGACTTCGGGCTCATCTTCGTAAACCGAGGTATACAGCACAACCAGCAGATCACCGTTGGGACAGACTTCAAATCCAGGATCATGATTGTGCCGACCAAAATAGGGTGAATAACCTGACGCCACGATGGCCTGTTTATCGACATTTTCTGGAGGAATGGGCAGCAAAAATCGCTTGCGAAAGTAGGGTCGATTCGGATCGATCGCCTCTTTGATCTGCGATGTCGTTTGCTTTACGCCCTGCATGTTAAAGGGTTTTTCCTCGGGAATCGGAGGTGTTTGGAGCATGGGCGCTTGCACGATTCGGAAGCCGATTGAAGGCGCTCGTTTTCCCGCCGCCAGCGCCGAAGCAAATTTTTTCTTGACCAGATATTCATCTCGTGTGTTGAAAGACAACGCTTCGCCTGGAATTTCATTTTGCTCGTGTCCTTCCCAGCTCCAATAAAGCCGCATGAACGATTCCCCGCCGTCCTGAAAATAGCGCAATACCAGCGGATAGTTCTTCCCCTCGACCATCGACATTGCCCCCATTGCTTTTTGCCCTGGCTGGCTCACATCGATGATCGTTTGATTGTCGATCGCCAAGGTCAATCCATTATCGACCTCGGCGTAAAAATGAACCTCACCCGTAAACGGCGCTGCAAGGCTGCCCTGCCAGACGGCAGACCAGTCGTTCAGCTTCTGCCAGGTGATTTTATCTGAATTGAGCTGCAAAATCCGCAGTTGCGTGAGCGGTCGAGTCGAATGGACATCGTCATAAACAATGCCAAATAATCCTGGCTGGAATTGATTGTAGGCTTCATCGGGAAGCTCCTGTTCAGTCGATTGAGCACCAGCGAAACCACTAAAGCCAGGCGCCAGTCCCGCCCGATTGGCCGAGCGGGCATAAAATTCGATGGGATAATCGAAGGTCTTTGACTTATCATCGGGCAGTCCGCCACGAATGACTCGGGCAAAGCCATGCGCTCGGCCGATGGGATCGGTCTGGTCGTCATGCAAATATTCACCGTACCAATCCAGGCACCACTCCAGCACGCCTGTATGCATATTTTTGATGCCCCAGGGATTGGGCGTTTCAGCATCAGGCGGCTTGTTTCCCGACGAATAGGGGGTAGTCGTCCCTGCTCGACAGGCATATTCCCACTCCGCTTCCGTGGGCAAACGGTAGGGCTTGCCCTCTTTCTGACTGAGCCAATCGCAAAACGCCATGGCATCGTACCAGCTCACGCCAGAAGCATAAGGCGCATAGGTCTTGGTTCCCTCAAAGTCGGGTCGGAATTGCTGGAATTGTTCGATGGTGATTTCGGTCTCGGAAATGAAGAACGGCTGGCTGATGGTCACTCGATGGACGGGCTGCTCGTCCCATTGCCCGTTTTCATCACCCATCTGGAATGCGCCAGGCCTGATCGGGATCATTTTTATGCCGATAGAATTGGTATCAAATTCAGGCTGATTTTTTGAACAGGATAAAATTAGTAAGGATGAAAGGCAAAAGACAATAATTAGAATTGGGATGTTGATTTTGAGATTCATTAACAGTTCCTTAAATTTTTTCCAACGGATAGAAACAACCCAACGGATGCTATTTTTTGATAAGTTTTAAGGATTGAAGCCCCCTTTTCTTGGTAAGAGAAGGTATGAGTTAACTTTTCCCAAATGAAAAGCATTATATTTTTCTCGGCCTTTCAGTTGATTTTGACATTCATTAAGATTTTCCTTAAATTTTTTCCAGCGGATAGAAACAACCCAACGGATTTTTTAATAGCTACTTTCTGTGTCATTTCGTGTATTTCGTGGGCTGAATTTTCAGTGGTAGCGTTCCATTTTTTTTGATTAAAAGAAACAACGGCACGAGCGTATCAATTCCCTGGATCGGGACATCTTCGCTGATGCCAATTGCAAACCGATCCCCTGGCGCTGCCTGTTTCAAAATTTCTTTAACGTGAGCTTCAATGACTTTTACACCAAACAAATGAACCGATGATGGAAAATGAACCAGCAGCGATTTTCCCTTCCAGATGTTTCGTGCTTCTGTCACCGAGAGATCGCAATCGGGCGGCGGCGTGAAGGATTCGATGAAATCGAGCGAGGTTCTGGCGATCAACGGCGCCAATTTTTTATTGTTCCCATCCAGATGTGCGCCTGCGAAAATGCCTTTCTCATGCAAAATTTCACATGCCTCCTCAATATTGGAAAAATAATAGGTCAAGAATCGCTCTTCGCCGATCACCTGAAGCTGAGTATTGCCTTCGATGACGGCGAATTTTGTCGGCGAGACGGCGGTTATTTCCACCCGTTTGCGCCAGTCCGTTTTTAAAACATCGCACAGATGAAGCAGGCGCTCCCGATGTTCCGCCCATTCGATGCTGAAATTTTCGATGCCCATGAATTCGTAGATCAGCTCGTGCATCGGCGAATGGATCGTCATCGGTCGGGCAATGGATTGATCGCCCAGCTTATGTTCGTCCGCCATGAATTGCTCGAAATCGGGCAGGTAAACCCGACTGGCGATCAATGCCTCCAGCGCATCGTAATCCTCTGGATCATCGAATAAATATTTCTCAATCCAGACCGTGTTGGGCAAAATCCGCTCGACCGTTATCAATTTGCCAGCAGGGGTGAAATAGCTCGTATGCCGAATCGTGCTGCCATCGGCTGTCACTTCATCCCGATGCTCGATTTGAATTCCCTCCAGGTTTCGTTGCCAGACCGAGCTTTTATTGATCACCAGCACGCCCAACTCCAGCAATTGGTCGTTCAGGTCCCCGCCTGGCAGTTTATTGTTCCAGATAGTCATGGGGATTTGATCAGGCGTTTCGCCTGATAGTGCCGCTATGAATCGTTGTTTGGGGGTCATCTTTTAATCATAAAAAATTTCAAATCTCAAAAAGCAAATAACAAACAATATTCAAATTTCAAATTCAAAATCTCAAACAAGCAAACTCACCATTCTAAAGGTTCTGAATCGTTGAGAGAGCATGTTTGGAATTTCAAGATTTGAAAATTGAAATTTATTTGAATTTTGTTTTTTGTCATTTGGAATTTTGAAAATTCAGTGTTCTTCCGTGTATTCCGTGGGCTAAAGCCATCCTGTCAGTTCCGCCAACAACCGAGAATAATACACAAAATCCTGCCACGAAATATCAAAGGGCACTCCATGATCGCAGCCAGGAATATAACCACCCGATTTGATCACAGGCGCCAATCGAGCCAATTCATCTTCGATGGCCTTGCCGCCTTTGGCAATACAGCGTTTATCCACGCCCTGGCGAAAGGCGATTTTTTTTCCAAATCGTCTTCGATACTCAACCATGTCATTGCCTGCCGCCACTTCGATGGGATCGCACACATTGAATCCCGCCTCGATCCAGATCGGGATTAATTCTCCGATAAAACCATCAGAATCCTCGTCGATAATCGGAACACTCGCCTGTCTGGCTTCGGTGGCCCAACGTTTCCAGGCAGGAATTAAAAATCTCCTCGTCATCTCAGGACTGATCATGGCTTTCTCTTTATAAGCCATATCCTCGTTGATCCAAATGCGATCGACGATCCCTGCATCGAGCGCTCGAGCCATGGTTCGAGAGACAAATTCCGTCCAGAATTCGACCATTTCTCGCACAAAATCGGGATCTTCGACAAACATCATGCACAGCGGCTCAAAGCCGCACCATTCCCGCAATTGCCAGAACGGCCCTGAAAATTGCAGCGTGATGATGTAATCCCGATCCTTCAATTTTTTGATCATCTCACGGAAATCTTCTGGGTAACGAGATGGGTCGTCTGGATTGTAGCGCCTTTTCATCTCCTCGAATTCCTGCCGATTCGTTACTGGGAATTTGTGCCATTTTCTGGTTACGAAATCCTTTGGATGGCGGATGTAGGTGTAATCGTATTCATCCGAAATTTCGACGATATTGCCCATCCAATCCTGAACGATATAATGTCCATCCCGATGTTCTAGCACCTTTTCCTCAAAGGTCGGAATCATGCGGAAATTGACCAATCCCTCGAACGGCGGATAACTCGGCGGCGGTGCCGCAATGCCAATCGTCTCACAGAGAAATTCAAACCAATCCCGATTCTCAGGCAATCCCTCCTGATGCCAGCGAGCCAGGGTCTTCTCCCGAGGCTTACCAGGCTCGAATGGGATCTTGTCAGGAGATCCGAAGGTTAAGGTTTCGATGAAACGTTCTCTTGCAGTCATAGCCCACGAAAAATGTTAGCCTGAAAATTATTCTGCCCACTAAACACACGGAATTACACGAAATATTTTTTAATGAAAATGACTTGCCTAAAATTATTAAATGCCTTTGATGATGCTTGCCATCTCCTCGCTATCTTGTTTTGAATAGAATCGATGCCGATCTTTCGTTAAGATGAGTCTTTCAAATTCGATTTTGGGATAATGGCCAAAATTGATTAATAATCCCAGTTCTACCTGAGTCGCACTCAAATAGCTGATAAGCTGGGCACGATGATCCTCGATGAGATGAGGGACGGCTTTTACCTCGACTATAATTTTATCATAACAAAAAAAGTCTGGCTTAAAGCCGTGTTTTAATTTCTTGCCACGATATGTTAATTTGATTTCATCCTGAGCTTTGAAAGGTATCTGCTGGTATTCAAACTCTATTTCCAGACATTCTTGATAAACCGCCTCTAGAAATCCACATCCCATTGTCTTATACACGTTAAAGCACGCCCCGATAATTTTGTAGCTCTCCTGCGCATAAATTAAATCAGACATAACCGCCTCCCTTTGTCTAATATTCTCGATTGAGATTTACAGGGTCATTTGTGCTCTGCTCTTTTCTAGTTGCTGGTCTTTAAGAAATGTGTAATTATTTTCCGTGTCCTTTCGTGTGTTTCGTGGGCTAAGATATGCAGGTATTCAAACACAAATACCTCAGTTCCTCCTCCATCGTCTCAGCGCCATGCCAGGCATTTCTCGGAACGAAAATCAGGTCTCCTGGTTTGACCCAGGCCTGCTCTTCCGCTATTTTAATGATACCAGATCCCGATAGCACAAAAAATGTCTGCTCTTTCTCCTCGTGAACTTCCAGAGCCCCTTTGGTGCCTTTGGGCCATGTAACGAGGACCATTTCAAACCGCTCGGTCTCGGTTCGATCCAACAGCAAACGACTGGTGACCGAGTTCGATTGGACGAAATCGACTTTGTTCACAGCGGCGAGGTGTTTCGGCCTTTTCGTTGAAGAAATTAGTCGTTCAGCGTTGTCCACCATGGCCTTGCCCATCTCAGCCTGCTGCTTTCGGATATGCTTCACTTTTTCGATATGCTCGGCAAACGTGCCATGTCCCTCTTTCTCGGGATTATTGAACCCATTGAACAAAATATAATGCAATGCCTCATGCTCGGCCGCTATGGTCTGATGCTCCATCCCCAGTGGCACATAAACCAGGTCACCTGGCCTCACATTAAAAGTTTCGCTACCGACTTTAACTACCCCTGTTCCAGATGTCACATAAAAAATCTGCTCCTTCTGATCGTGCTGATGCGGCGGACCGATCAATCCCGCTCGCCAGGTATTCAAAGCCACTTCCGTTAATTCTGCTTCAGTTCGATCTAATAGCACGATCATCTCGTTCAAGTCTGCTACGTTCAGTTTTTGACCTTCAGTGTAATGACGATGAATCATGTCTGGTTGTACTCCTATTTTTGAGGATGCGATGAATTAAATTTCAAAAAACAAAAGATCTAATGACAAATAAATTTCAATAATCAATTTCTGAATTTTCAAACTTTAATCCAAGCCAGGTTTGGATTTTGAATTTTTGAATTTGAAATTTGTTTGAATTTTGTATTTTGTTTTTTGGAATTTCTCCAACCTTTCGTGTTTTCCGTGTATTCCGTGGGCTACTGGGCAGTCTTCACATCATCCACCAAAAACACACTCCCCGCCACCTTATGATCTGCCCCAGGCAAATCCTCCTGATACAAACCAGGATTGCCAGGCTCACCATCGAGAATATACAGGCGCACATCACTGCGCCAGGGGCCTGTGCGGAAATGCAGTCGCTCCAATGAATCAACCTTTTCCGCAAACTCGATATTCTGTTTTACCCAGACGCCATCCAGCGCTACATCATAACTTTGTTTCTCGCAATCCATATTCAATTTGATCTGATACCATTTACCCATCGAAAATGGCACTGGCTTCGGCTCGACCTTACCCTGATCGAACATCAACCAATCGGGATCGAAGCGCAGCCGCATGGGGCGTTTGCCATGACGATCATGCACCTCGAATTCCAACACGCTGGTTCCAACTTGCTTGAGCATGATACTAAATTCAACCGTGACTTTTTTGCTCTCAGGAAAAATCCGCTCGGCCAGGGCGTAATCGTACGGCTCTTCGTCCCGCAATTCCAGACATTTATTTTTATCATCTCTGGGATCGGTGGCGATGGAGATGGGCGCCCATTGGGGAACGTAGAGATTCCACAATTTCAAATCCGCTTCACTTTCGAGCCCATCGAAATTTTCATCCACATGCTCATCCACTTTACCCGTGATAGGAACCCGAACGCTGGTCACCCAGATATCCTCTTTGTTCACGCTGTAGGTCAGCCACATCTCGTTTCCAGGCGGATCGCCATTGCCCTCGACGATGCCCCGAATGTATTGTGGCCCGTAATTTTTATGAATCCCCTGGTAGCGCATCGGAGGCACCTCGCCATGGATGACCAGCATGTTATCGAAGTCATAACCATCTTCGCCAGTGATGACAACGAGCGGGAAGCGATTTCTTCTCGTGGCAGAATGATTGTAAACCAGAGCGTAGCGACCATCTTCGGTGCGCTGGCCCCAGGTTTTGGCGTTGCATTCCAGAATGGTCGGCGTCGTGGCAAGGGGCGTCCAGGTTTTTCCATCATCGGGACTGAGCGCTGCCAATTGCGCTTTCCACAGGGCAACGACCACGCCATCAGGCCGATGGTAATAGCTGAGCGCCTTGATTTCTTTGTCCCCAGGATCGAGCGTATAGAACCCATCTTTAGCCCGATCCATCTCCCACCATTGCAGCGTCACCAGCTTGTCCGCCAGCAACGCCTCGCAGGCATCGATAAAGCCCCTGTCTTTGCTGGTCTTGTAGAATGGATATTTCGTATTCTTTTCGTTCCAGCCCGCATGACGATTGTAGCGGATGAAATAAATGGGGCCAAAACTCCCATCCTGATAAATTTCCCGCACCACTCGGCCAAGTCCCTGTCCTAAATTCGGTCCGATTCGGGAATTGGGACAGTAGCTGTAAAATCCAATCGTCAGCAATCGGCCATTGGGAGCGACGTAAAATCCCATGCGTTGGTGCATCACGGCTGGCATCCCTTCGGGTACATAGAAATCCTTGTATTTGATCTCAGGCAAAATATAAATCGGGAAAACCACCTGCGGATTGGTCCAATGCCGACCGTCTTTGGAGGTCATAATCAGCGTGGTGCCTGGGGGATTGTGCTCTTCTTTGAGATTGTTCAGATATTGCAAATAGAATCTTCCGTTCCAATAGCAGAGATTGGGGGCATGATTGTAAGTATAGCCAATCCAGCCACCCTCGGGCGGATTGGTGCGATTCGCTCGCAACGCCTGGTAGCGATGCACGCCCACGGCATGGCGCAAGCTGCCATGATGAAAATGTTTATCAGGCTGGTCAGCGCCGATGTATTTGACAGGTTCATTGGCGGATGATTCGATGGAGGGAGGAATTTTCTGAGCCTGGATCGATGTGAAATTGCTGATAAGAAGTGCAGTTAATAAGATTATAAAAAGCATTCTCATTTTTTTCTCCAACGGATAGAAACAACCCAACGGATGAAATTCTATGGCTCTTTACCCTTTCAAAGGTTGGTAACCTTTGAAAGGGTGGAAGTTTGAAATTTAAAAATTGGGTATTGAAATTTGTTTGAATTTTGTTTTTTGAATTTTGGGATCAAGCTCTAAATCTCTCCCAATTTTCTTTTCTTGAGCCATCCATAGAACGTCAAATTTTCATCGACTTTTTTGGCAGGGAAGAAAAAGCTCGCCAGATAGCCCACGCCAAAAAGAATGATATGGGTGTACACCCCAAGCATATATTTGTGATGGGTGAAATTGAAATTCCCCAAATCTAATAACACTTTTTTCTGTCCGCCGATGTCGAATTTGGTCGAGGTCAGCATGGCCCAGGCGGTGAATAACACGCAGGCGGCGATGCCGATATAAAGCCCCTGTTTATTAGCTCGTTTGCTGAACAGTCCCAATAGAAACATGCCTGCAATGCCGCCTGAAAAGATGGCATATAATTCGAAGACGATGCCCAGCACCCCTTCGCTGCCAGCGAGAATATAAAGCGTCGCCACGAACATGGCGGCCAGTCCTGATACGATGACCAGAATTTTGCCCAGCATCAGTCGCTGCTTATCCGTGCTGTTCGGCTTGAAACGGACGTAATAATCCTCAACGCCGATGGCCGAAAGACAATTCAGATCCGAGTCCAGGCTGGAAACGGCAGCGGCAATCAATGCGGAGATGATTAACCCTGTTAATCCAACAGGAATCTGGGTCAAAATAAAATGTGGAAATACGCCTTCGGCCGTAACGTCTGGCGGCAATCCAGCGTTGGTGATTTTGTAGAAGGCATATAATCCCGTGCCAATAAACATAAACAACGTCCAGACGGGAACGCAGAGCAGCACGCCCATGAGCGATGCTTTGATAGCAGCTTTATCATTTTTCGCTGTCAAATAACGCTGGACAATGGTTTGATCGGTGCCGTATTTTTGGATGGCATAAAAGATACCATTCAATGCCATCACAATGAAAGTCAATTTTACAAAGTTAAAATCGTAAGGTCCAAAATCGACCTTGCCCGATTCCCAGATGGCTTGGAGCACCGAACCTGGTCCGCCAACGGGTTTAAATAAAATAATCACCACGCTCACCAATCCTCCCAGGATGAGCAAGAATCCCTGGATCACATCCAGCCAGATGACCGCCTCGATGCCGCCAAGAAAGGTGAGTACGACGATCGAAATGCCCAGAATCCAGAGGACGATAAAAACATCGACGCCAGTTAAATTGGCAAGAGCGATGGAGAGTAAAAAAAACACGGTTCCCATTTTGGAAAAATGCGCCAAAATGAATCCAAGCGAACCATACAGTCGGGCGAAGAAGCCGAAGCGCCGCTCAAAATACTCGTAAGCGCTCAGTCGAATCACTTTGCGATACAACGGCACAACAAACCAGATCAGAAAGATCAGAACGACGGGCACCATCAATCCCTGAACCAGCAGAATCCAGTTGGATTTATAGCCAGCGCCAGGATAGGCGAGAAAAGTGACGCTGCTGATGAGTGTGGCAAGAATGGACATGCCGACCGCCCAGGCAGGGATGTTGCCACTGGCCTTGAAATATTTATCTGTCGTTTTTTGTCGATGGGCAAAATAGACGCCGACACCGATCGAGAGGATGAGGGATATAATAATCACGATGTAATCTAAGACGGGTAAGGTTTGTTGTTGCATTTGGTGCTCCTGTGTTTAGCTTTTGTTTTTTTGCCCAACGGATAGATGAAGCCAACGGATTATTGGAGCGATGAGAAGTTGGAGTATAAAACGATCAAAAAACTGAAAGTAAAACTTGATGCCGATTTTATAGATCACCCAGATCCCCCCCTTGCTCCCCTTCAAAGGGGGAGTGATAGCAAGTCCCCCCTTTGAAGCCTGTGCCCGACAGGGTAGGGGATTTAGGGGGATGTCTTTAATTACAAAATCTCATCTAAGGATCAACTTATTACTCGAATACTCCAATACTCCAATACTCCATTACTCCACAAATCCATTACTCCAACTCTCCACCTCCTGCCATTTTTGCTGCATATTCAATCGCCATGATCATGCTATCAGGACTGGCGATACCCAATCCTGCGATTTCAAATGCTGTTCCATGATCGACCGATACCCGAATGATGGGGATGCCCAGCGTGATGTTGACGCCTTTGACGCTGGCCATGCTGCCCGTTTCGCAGCTCCAGGTAAAGCCGTCGAGCTTGAAGGCAATATGGCCCTGGTCGTGGTACATGGCTACACAGCCATCGTAGCAGCCGCCTTTGGCCTTGGGAAATAAAATATCGGGTGGCAGCGGTCCTTCGATCTGAATTCCCGATTTCTGGGCTTCGTGAATGGCGGGAATAATTTCGTTCTCTTCCTCCCAGCCGAACAGCCCGCCATCGCTGGCATGGGGGTTGAGTCCCGCTACACCGATGCGAGGGTTGTCAAAGCCAAATTTTTTCAGGGCGTCATGCAGCAGATGGATCACCTTCAAAATCCGCTCTTTTTTCACCAGATCGCACGCCTGCCTGACAGGGACATGGGTGGAGACATGGATCACGCGCAGATTTTCGGAGACCAGCAGCATGGCGTAATCTCTGGTGTTGGTGAAATGGGCGTAAATTTCGGTGTGCCCCGCAAAATGATGCCCCGCCAAGTTGAGAGATTCTTTATGAATTGGACCTGTCACCGTGGCGTCGATTATTTTTTCCGTTGCCAGCTCGATCACCTTCTTCACCGCCTCGAAAGCTGCATTGCCTGCCATTGCCGAAATTTTGCCATGCTCAAGCTGGTTCATGTCCACATTTTTCAAATCGAATACATCCATCGTGCCGAACTCAAATTTCGCATCGGCTACCTCGGAAACAGGTCGAACCTGCAAATTGAGCTTTGCGATATGAGTTGCTTGCCGCATCACTTCAGCATCGCCGATAATGATCGGCTGGCAAATTTCATAAATCTCTTTCTTGTCCAGCGTTTTAGCAGCCACTTCAGGCCCGATCCCTGCAGGATCACCCATGGTGATGCCGATAATGGGTCTCAATTTTTTTTTCATGCAATATTCCTCAAATTTTTTTATTCGCTCATTTGGACTAGAACCCAAATTTAAAAGGGTATCTTTGAATCCAATGCTGAGGTTCGTTTAGCACTGAGTATCAAACTTGAGGTTTTCAAATAGCGCCGTTTATCTTAAATTCCCCACGAACGATACCATGAGCTTAATTTCAGCGCGCTTATCGTGCCAGGCGTTCACCAGGCGAAGTGCTAATATTCGTCATGTAAGCGATTCATGTCGGGACCTGGTTCTTTGCCTCACTCTTCCTCAAAAATCCAAAAATTCAAAAACCTCGCTCAGTATCATTCGTTTTTGCTTGTGTTCTGACCAGGTTCAATGATGCTGAATTAGCTTAAGGGAATTTCGGAGGAAGATGACTATCAAAAGTGCTTTAACCTGAAATTCTAAAATCGAAATTTATTTTCTATGATGTCCTCGGAACACATGAAAATAAACTGAAAGCACTTTTCATTTTTTTCTTTCGTGTAGTTTCATGTGTTTCGTTGGCAAATGTTTTTTAGATTTCACCCCCATGATTCATTTTAGAAATTAAGTTTTGGGTCTCAGAAACGAAAGCGCTCAGAATTGTTGGACAAGGAAACAGAACTCACACGGAAAAAATCGCTTCGGAACTTCATTTCTGTGTCAGTTCCAATTCTGTCGGTGTGTTCCGCGGTCAAAGGGTCTTTATATTCCTCTGCTGTGGTTCAATTTAGAATTTTAGGTTTGAATTTTTGTGCATTCGACCTGAATTTAGCATCCCTATAATCCCCTACCAATTTGCTATCGTCCCTTATTGAAGACAGGCCAGCGAGGATGATGAAGGCTTTTCGATTCGCTATTTCGCTCGTCTGACGAAATAGGATCAGGCAAGAGCCAAAAAAACTGCTTCCAATCGCCCGCATTCCCTGGTCATACCAGCTATTCCAAAGCAAAAATGGAGATTTTTGGTCTATTGGACCATCTCCTCCAATTATCTGGAGATTAGTTCTATGGCTTCTCTGGCGATATGCGCTGCTGTTAAGCCAAATTCCTTTTTCATTGCCTCGTTAGATCCAGAACGACCGAACCGATCCCGCATGCCAATCCGTTTCACTCTCGCTGGAAATTTTTCGCAGACCACTTCAGCCACTGCTGATCCCAAGCCACCATAGACGCTGTGATTGTCCACAGTCACGATATGCTTTGTCTCTTCCGCCGCTTGAATAATATCTTGTTCATCAATTGGCTTGATGGAGCTCATCACGATCACCCGGCTGCTCACTCCTTTCTCACTCAACAGAGCAGCAGCGTTCAGCGTTTCCCCAATCAGCTCGCCATAAGTAATCAGCGTAAGATCATTCCCATGGCGCAACGTGAACGATCGACCCAGTTGAAACTGGTATCCTTCTGGAATAAAGCGCGGCGCGGGATCTCGGGCGACTCGCACGTATAGTGGCTGGTCAAATTCTGCGGCAAAGGCCAGCACTTGCTGCAGTTCCCACGCATCCGATGGATGGACCACATTCATGTGGGCCAGCGCTCTCATGATGGCAATATCTTCCAATGATTGATGGGTAGCGCCGTTCAAGCCAACAAAGATGCCGGGATATACTCCCAGAATTTTAACATTCAACCTTGGCAGGGCAATAGAGACCATCACTTGATCGCAGGCGCGTCGACTACAAAAGGCAGCCACAGTACAAACAAATGGCTTGAATCCTACGGTGCTCAGGCCTGCGGCTACGCCCATCATATTTTGCTCGGCGATGCCGACTTCAATGAACCGTTCTGGATATCGTTCTTTGAATGGCTTTAATTTCGAAGCGGGGTGAAAATCAGCATCCAACACAATCACATCTGGATCCCGTTGTGCCACTTCGATCAGGGTGGTTCCCAATACATCCCGAGGTGCAATTTGTTCTGACATCGATCTCCCTCCAATCATTGTTCTAACGCCTGATGAATTTCGTGTTCCGAGCAGCCCAGAGCGCGCAACGCTTCAATCGCTTGCTCGCGGCTGATATTTGCGGCATGACTCTCCCATTTATTTTCGAGCGGAGCAAAACCTCGCCCTTTAACGGTATGAGCGATGATGGCTGTCGGCTTGCTTTTGATATGTCGTGCCGTCGCCAATGCAGAAACCAGTTGCGACACTGAATGACCATCAACCTCCAGTGCGTTCCAGCAAAATGCCTGGAACTTCTCCTTCAGCGGATCCAACGGCATCACCTCTGTGGTCTCCCCGGATAGCGTGAAATTATTATAGTCCACCAGCGCCACCAGATTATCCAGCTTATACTTCGATGCCAGCATAATTGCCTCCCACACCTGCCCCTCGTCCATCTCTCCATCGCCCAAGATCACATAAACACGAAATCCCCGATTTCGCAACCTGGCGCCGATGGCCATTCCCACTCCAGCCGACAATCCCTGTCCCAGCGCTCCAGTGGTCATCTCAATGCCTGGGAATTCCCCCAGTTCCGGATGCGCCTGCATCGGACTATCCACTTCATAAGGATGGCGCAGCACCTCCTTATCAATAAACCCCATTTCTGCCAGCGCCACGTATTGCGCAAAACAGGCATGACCTTTCGACAGGATAAAACGATCCCGATCCTCCCATTTTGGATTGGTGGGATCCACTCTCAGCTCATGAAAATATAAAACCGCAATCATCTCTGCAATAGAGAGCGATCCGCCCAAATGGCCATAGCCGAAGCGGCCCATGATTTTGATCATTTCAATTCGCAAGCGATTCGCTCGCTCTTCCAATTGCTCAATTAGTGATGTGTTAAAACTCATCGTAACCGTCCCTCTTTAATTTTCATTGATCCCAGCTCATCAACCCTATTTAACTTTGTTCAACTTTCTAATGTGAAAGATGGTACCGAAAAATTAAACAGCCATATCTGCTAAATGCACAAAGTGATGCAAACCTCAAACGAAAAAATTTGCTTTCAATGCACTTTCATTTATTCTATTGGCAACTCAAGATAAAAATGCTCATTTTAAAATTTCAGGTTTGATTAAACTGCCTGATGAAGAGATAATCGCTTCCTCCTCAGACATTTGATCATTGATGAAACCGATCGCATCGGGCGCTATAACAGCTTTAATGTTAGTATAATTGAATCTGGAACTGATTTCGCATGTGAAGGCAGGAACACCAGGGCGCTATAACAGCTTTAATGTTAGTATAATTGAATCACTGATTACTTCATCAAAACTATTCCTTGCGATCAGCGAATCTCCAATCGGCTCTATTAGGATCGTAATTTGGATTTTTGGTCATTTCCTGAGCGCCCACCGCTTTGCGCCATTCATGCAGCTTTTCTCGCAATTGCGCGGCCAGCTCTGGCATCTCCTTGGCCAAATCTCTGGTCTCGCCCATGTCCTCTCGCACGTTGAACAGACTGACCTGATTCTCTTCATCCCATAAAGTAGCCTCATACCATTCGATCAACTTGTAGTCTCCAGCACGAACCGCACCAGCAGGCTTATATCCCTGATGATGGTAATGTGGATAATGGAAATAAATCGCATCGCGCTTAATATCTCCGGTCCCTCGAAGCAGTGGCAGCAGGCTGACACCGTCGATGTTCGCTATCGAATGCTTGATCCCCACCGCCTCCAATAGTGTTGGAAAGAAATCCATGGAAATAACTGGCGTGGTGCATTTCGAGCCCGGCTTCACCACACCAGGCCAGCGGATCACCATAGGCACGCGTAAGCCGCCATCGAAAATAGTGGCTTTTCCCATGCGCAGTGGATATTGGCTTTGCAACTGCTCCAGCCCTCCGTTATCGGACACGAAAACCACGATGGTCTTTTCTGTCAATTCCAACTCATCCAGTTTCTTTAATATCTCGCCAATGCCCCAATCCATCCGCTCGATCATAGCACCCATGATAGGGTTGTTGTGGGGCAAATCTGATCCAGGTTTCGCCTGATATTTGGCAATAAGGCTGGCTTGTTCCATGATCGGTCGATGCGGCACATGATGCGCCACGTAACAGAAGAACGGCCGATCCTTGTTCTGCTCGATGAACTGAATCGCGTGATTTGTGATTTCCACCACATGATGCGCATCCTTCTCTGGATCTGCATCCTCGGCCGGCTTGACATTCGTCAATACCACATCGAAGCCTTGCGAGCCAGGATCAAATGGACGGCCAGGCTGATAGTTGTAATCCGTGCTCAAATGCCACTTGCCAAAATGGCCAGTAATATAACCGTTCTCCTTAAGCACTTCTGCAATGGTCACCTCTTCCAGAGGCAAACAAGGCACCTGCTGGGGTGTGGTCAATTTCGCATAAGGAAAAGGACTCCCAGGGATGAAATCAGTCAAATGGAGGCGCGCTGGATATTTGCCAGTCATGATCGCCGCTCGTGTAGGAGAACAAACCGGAGCTGCAGCGTAAGCATCCGTAAATCGCATCCCTTCCCTCGCCAATCGATCGATATTTGGCGTTTCATAGAATTCCGAGCCATGATACCCCACCTGGTTGTAGCCCTGGTCATCCGACAAAATAAAAACGATGTTCCATTTTTTATCTGAATTGGATGAGCAGCCTTGCAACAATTTAAACAAAGCGCTGCTACCAGCTAAAGCAACAGAGGCTCTGCCCATCGTGCTTAAAAAATCTCGACGCTTCATTGACATTCGACTCTCCTTCAATTTGTTTCAAATCATACTCTCCCACGAAACATATACAAAAACACGACATACATTTTCCGTGTCATTTCGTGTATTCCGTGGGCTATTTTTCCCGATGGATAAAAACAACCCAACGGATTCTTTTTTGACCCAATCTAATTTTGAATCATTGCTTGATTACTTTATTAGATCGTTAGCCAATCACCCAATTGCCAAATTATCCTATTACCCAATCTAGACGAACCAGAACCAAAAGATGCCTGACCGCTAATTACACGAAATAAACCAATTTCGCTAATAATGAATTCGTGTAATTTGGAAAATTAGCGGAATTCACGGTCAAAATATTTTTGATCTTTGAGCTAGATCTGAACTTTTTAAATACTATTTACCCAATCTGGACAAACCAGAACCAACAGATGCCTGACCGCTAATTACACGAAATAAACCAATTTCGCTAATAATGAATTCGTGTAATTTGGAAAATTAGCGGAATTCGCGGTCAAAATGTTTTTTCTCTTTGGGCAAGAACTGAACTTTTTAAATACTAATTAACCAACCTGGACGAACCAGAACCAAAAGATGCCTGACCGCTAATTACACGAATTAAACCAATTACCCTAATAATGAATTCGCGTAATTTGGAAAATTAGCGGAATTCGCGGTCAAAATAACTTTGCTCTTTGGGCAAGAAGTTAAATTTTTCGATACTGATTACCAAATAACCCAATTACCCAATCAACTAAACGCACGCCATCAACCCGCCATCCACAAACAGAATATGTCCATTCACATAATCCGATGCCTTTGACGCCAGAAAAACGGCGGCCCCGATTAACTCCGCTGGATCGCCCCAACGATTGGCAGGGACACGAGAGCAGAGCCAGGCATCGAATTTGGGGTCTTCGTACAACGCTTTCGTCATCTCGGTTTTGAAATAGCCTGGAGCAATGCCATTGACTTGAATATTGTATTTGCCCCAATCGGTCGCCATGCCTTTGGTCAGATTTCGGATGCCACCTTTGGAGGCAGTATATGGTGCAATATTAGGTCGGGCTAATTCGCTTTGAATCGAGCAAATATTGATGATCTTGCCTGCCTTGCGTTTGATCATCCCCTGCACCACGGCTCTGGCAACGAGGAATGCGCCAGTCAGATTGATGTCGATCAAGCGGCGCCAGTCATCCGTGTTGAATTGCTCTAGCGGCGCCCGAATCTGGATGCCTGCGTTGTTGATCAGGATGTCGATGCTGCCGATCTCGTTTTCGATAAAGGCGATCTGCTCATTGATTGCCTGTTCATCACGAACATCGAAGAGGACGCCATGGCTGCTGAAGCCAGCGTTTTTCAATTGCGAAACGGCGTCATCAAGTCTTTGCTTTTCAATATCATTCAAGACAATGGTGCAGCCAGCTTGAGCCAATCCCCTCGCCAGAGTCAAGCCAATTCCTCTGCCCGAGCCTGTGATCAATGCCAGTTTTCCTGTGAGGTCAAATAGATTGGTGCACATGATTTTCCTTTTCATATTTTAAGATTTTTATTCATACCCTTTTTATGCCCAACGGATAGATGAAGCAAACGGATGATCTTGATTTTAGATTTACGATTTCGGATTTTAGAATTTATTGGAAAATGAAATTTTGCAAAAGAAATTTTATTAGAGACTATTGAACGATTATATTTTACTACTTAGTCAGATTTAATTTTGACATCCCCCTAAATCCCCTACCCTGTCGGGCACAGGCTTCAAAGGGGGACTTGCTGTCGTTCCCCCCTTTGAAGGGGGGCCAGGGGGATGTTGATCGGTTCAAAAGCAGCTATTTCACTAATCTGACTAAGTAGTAATACAATTTCCTGAGTTTAGATCGAAGCACATTTTATCACTTGATAGTAAACTGGAAATTCGTAAATCTAAATTCTAAAATCGAAATCCGTTGGGTTGTTTCAATCCGTTGGGCATTGCATTAACTTGAAAGGATCGTCTTGATCGAAATTTGATTTTTGAGTTTTGAAATTTATTTGTTTTTTGCATTTTGTCGTTTGAGATTTAGGCCTTCATCACTCCTCTCCACGTCCACAGCTTCGCATCAGGATTCCTTTGGCCAATCACAAAGCTCAAAAAATATCCCAGAATCAGCGTCACAACAAAAGCAATCGTGGCGGGCCAGAGCACGCCCACCATCAGCGATTTGATGTGGATCATTTTGGCAAACACGCTAAGCGATCCCATGGCAAAGCCAATAAAACCGCCAATCAGAGCCGCAGGTGCCGTGACTCGTTTGGTGAACATGCCGAGACAGAAAACGCCGAACAGCGGTCCAGTGAACATATTGATCAGCTTTTGTGAGTAGACGAAAATATCGCCCAGCTTGCCCACATAAAGAGAGAAGAAAGTGATCAGCGCACCAAGAACAAGCGTAGACACACGAGCGATGCGGAGACGCCGTCGGCGTTCGGCTTCTTCAGTATTGACTTCGTCCAGATTATATTTTTTGAGCTTGAATCGTGAATAGAAATCATTCAAAATAGCGGTAATGCACGAGTTCAGCCCTGAATCCAGGCTGGACATGGAGGCGGCATAGATAGCGGCGATCATCAAGCCCGTGATGCCAATGGGCATCATGTTGGCGATGAAATACGGAAAAATTTGATCGACCTTCAGGGTCTCTGGAAAGGCATGATATTTTGCCACGACAAATAATCCCGCTCCGATAGCCGAGACGGAAAACACATAAAATAAATAAGCGAGGCAATTGGTGAGGAATCCCTGGCGACTCTTTTTCAGCGATTTTGCTGTGAGATAGCGCTGCACCATGGCCTGATCCACACAATAGTTACCCATCTTTTGGACCGTGTAGGTGACGATCAACGATAGAATCGTGATGTCCGTGTACAGGAAAAATTTCATCTTCCCGAAAAGATTCGCCTCGCCGAAGCCTGGAATATTAGCGCTCATCGATGTCTTTCCCGCCGCTGCCAGGCTGCTCCAGATTTCAGGCAGCCCGCCTGGGATCGCCAGGATAATGACCACCACGCCCGTGATCATGCTGAGAAACATCACGAACGAATGCACCACATCGGACCACATGATGGCACGAATGCCGCCGAGCGATGAATTGACCGTGGTCATAAACCCGAGCACCAGCGCCGAAAGCAGAATGGGGATTTTGCCGTTGGTCACCACGTTCAAAACCATTGAAGGGACATAAATGACTGCCGCCATCCAGGTGAGCCGCCACAAAATAAAAATTCCGCTGGCTAATGCCCTGACCGAAACGTTGAATCGCCGCTCCAAATACTCATAAGCCGTATAGCAATTCAATTTGTGGTAGAATGGCATAAAGACCCAAACCACGACTGGGAAGGAGAGCGGGATCGCCATCGCCATCCAGAGATTGATGATGCCATATTTGATGATGCCCGTCGGGAAGGCCATATAGCCGACGGCGCTGGTCAGCGTCGCCATGAGCGATAGCCCGACCGCCAGCCAGCCCATGTTCTTCCCAGCCAGCAAGAAGTCTTTGGTGGATTTGTTCTTTTTGAATAAATAGATGCCAATGCTGATGATGCTGGAAATGTAGCAGATGGCGATAATGATGTCAATCGTATGTAGCCCTGGATGGGTCATTCCTTCCTCCAAATGTTTTTGTAAGCATTTGACGGAGTGCATCGCCTTTATGCGATGCACTTGTAATCCATTATGCGATGCACTTGCAATCCATAAAGGGATTGCACTCCGACGCAATACTGCAATCTATTTCAATCGATATTCCGAGATAATTTCAAACTCCACATCTTTCAAATCGCCCAGGTCGCCCCAGACAAATATTTTTTGACTCTCAGCGTTTTTAATAACGCCCCAGCGATCGCCCACTCGAATCACTCGCCATGCCAGTTGAGCGCTTTTATCGAGTGCTTTTTGAAGGGTGATCATGGTCAAAAAATGAATTGGATCAAAATCAGCGGACAGTATTTTCCCTTTGATCACATCTTTGACAAAATTTGGCTCCTGATCGTAATTCCCCGATCCCTCGAATCCGCCCTGGATATTATTGTTCTGAACAATGGGAGGTTGTCCATCATTTTTCTTGATTAAAATCGGCTGTTGTTCGTTCTCACGCAAAATATTCATTCGGATCAGGCTCGGCATAAAATAAGAAAATCGATTCTCGATCATCACGGCTTCGCCGCCCAGGTTGTGCATGATGATGTTGTTTTCCAATTCCATGTAGGAATCGACGCATTGAATGCCCCCGCCCGAAAGATTTCTCACAATTCTATTATCGATGATTCGGGCCCGTCCCTCTTTGCTCAAGCGGATGCCGCCGACGCCTTTGCCAGGCGCCCAGTTGCCCGCAATGAAATTGCGCTGAATGAGCGGCTGACCCATGCGCATCGTGTAAATTCCGCCCGCATCATCATCGGCGATATTGCCGATGACCCAATTGGCTTCGATGAGCGGATCCGAATAAAATTCATTGTAGATGCCGCCGCCATCGCCTCTGCCCCTGGCCTGGTTATTGGCGATGATGTTATTGCGAATAATTGGGCGGGACTCATAAGCGCAGGAGATACCGCCGCCGTTACTGCTGCGGGTGCGGTTCCAGTCGTTAATTCCAGCAATATTGCCGATGATCACGTTATTTTCAACGATCGGCTGCAGCACTCCGACCTCCATTCGATTTCCTTTGATGGTTTTCTCGGCATCCCCTGATAACCGCAGCCAGCCATAAAATGCAATTCCGCCGCCATTGCCGACCGAGGTCTGATTATTGGCAATAACATTATTCCGAATAATCGGCATGGCGTTGTACAGGCTGGCGATGCCGCCGCCATGATGGCCTAGCTGATGGATGCGGTTATGATTGAAATCTGCTGGCTCAAGCACGAAATTATCGAGGATGAAATTATTGGAAATGATCGGCGAGGTATCATCACAGAGAATGCCGCCGCCATGGGTTCGACCTAAGCCATGTTGAATCACAAATCCATCGATGCGGGCATTGTTGGCGCCCACCACAACACGACGGACACGTCCGCCATCGAGTATGGTTCGATGCTGAAAAATATCCCGCTGCCAGCTTTTTGGATCGAATCCGCCAAAGAGATCGACCCATTCTTTCATGACGATCGTGCCCGAATGGTAGCTCCCCTCTGCCACGAGCATGGCGATCTTTTTCGTTTCGGAAGCATCAGTGATCTTGGAGAGGGCAAAAGTTAGGGTTTGCCAGGGATTTTCTTTTGAACCATCGCCGATTTTATCCGAGCCATTCTGAACAGAGATGTAAAAAACCTTATTATAAACTGTCAGATCAATTGCCTCAGTTTTTGGCCCGATGGATGGGTTGTCTCTGGCAATGATTGGGTGGGTGAGTAGAAAAAGAGTAACAGGCAAAATTGCAAGAATAGCACTGATCGGTTTTCTCATAGATTTTCTTTCAATATTCAGGCTTATAAAAGCGTAACAGGAATCATGCTAATTCTGATTCCTTCCATTGTTGTTTCACTCAGGTCTTTTTGGGTGATTACTTTTGCCTGATTCAAATGATTTTTTTTACAGAAGCATATCAAATATCTCAAATCCTGATGGTCGATCTGTCGCTTAAATTTCACTTCTATAGGAGTGATTTCATTCCCTTCAACGACAACAAAGTCCACTTCCTTATCATGATCACGCCAGAAATAAATGTTCTGAAATTCAGTTTGCAGGAGATTGAAAACATAAGTTTCTACCAATGAACCTATCATCGTTTCGATTAATGGATTTGTCGGGGTTAATCCCATTAAAGCATACGTCAGGTTTGGATGAGAGACGAACACCTTTTTATTAGTGCGAAGCTGTTTGACAACGCTGGCGGTGTAATTATAGACGATATCGATTAGATAGGATTTCTTTAAATAAGAAAAATAATTGGTGATCGTCTCCCGATTCGCACTCAAATTTTTTGCCAATCCCTGGAAGTCTAAAAGTTTGCCAGTAGCGCCACCTGCAAACTTTAAGAGGCCCAATAACACATCTTCTCTTTTGATATCAAAAAATTGAATCAAATCAAACCTGGCAATCCGAGCGATGACCGACTGATTCAAATATTCGAGCACAAAATTTTCGTCTGCTTCTTGAATAATTTCTGGAAAGCCCCCCTGAAACAAGAAACGAGAGAAAAGTGCATTCAGATTTTCCCGATACAAAATAAACCATTTTTCATCGATTTTAGCTTGATTAATCAATAGTTCTCTCAAGCGAGCTTCTGGCAGATCGAGATTGGCCTCTGTTAAGCGTAAGTACTCTCGAAAACTCAGCGGCGGCACAAATATTTCTATCAACCTTCCTGCCAGACTTTCAGTCCCTTCTTGAGAAATAAACAACGATGCCGAGCCAGTGACGATAAATTTGATGTGAGGAGAGGCATCATAGAATCTTTTCAGCACAGCCTGCCAGAGAGGAATATACTGGATCTCATCAAAAAAAATATAAACCTTGTGGTTGAGCTCAAATATCTTCGTCACCAAAATCTGCTCGATATATCCTTCGATGACCTCTTCTAAAATTTGTGGATTTCTGGCGATCAGGGCTTCGTCGAATGAAAAATAAAAAATATGGGCTGGATTAATAGATTGAGTTAATAAGCGACCGATTAATTGCCGTATCATGGTCGTTTTGCCAACCCTGCGTAATCCTGTAATGCCAATAATCTGTCGTCTGGATAACTCAATAAGCATCCTGTCAAAATAAGTTCGATGCGACCAGGATGCTTCGGGAAAATTGAATCCGCTTTTCACCCACCAGGGATTCTGGTTCATTATCTCCTTTAATATTTCATCCCGCATAACGGTTACCTTTGTGCTGGTTAGACTGGACATAATCGTTAGTTTAACCAAAAATACGACAATTTAAAGGCGCTGTCAAGAAAAATTTGACATGGCTAAAAATAATTATTTTCACTTCCGCCAATTTCATTCAAACTCAATCTCCACCATCTCCAATATCGGCGAATACGCCCCATTCTCCGTATCAAAAATCGCTTTGTACTGAATCCATTTTCCATTCGGAATGGATGCGATTGCCTGATCCCACTCGGAAAAATAACTCCCAGCGCCATTGGCGCCCAACCATTTCGCCCTTGCCAGCGCCGATTTCGAATTGGCTACCCGCAACTGGAATTTGATCGACGACCGATGCGGCGTTTCGCCCTGCCATCTTAATCGGGTTGGCTTTTTGCCCTGGCATTCATAGGCCGACGACACGTATTCGAACACAAATTTTCGATCCCGAATGTGCCCCAGATCGACGCCGACATCGTAATGAGCGCCGACGCTGGGGATTTCCAGCCGATTATGCTCATCGAATCCAGTGGCGCCCCCCCAGTACAAAAACGAATTGGTGTGATGATCACCGAAACTGCCGATCTCATCAAAGCTGCCATCGGCACGGTGGCAGAAAAAGAAAACGTCCTGAAAGCCATCTCGATTGAAATCGCTGACAATAGAACCCGTGCCGCCATCGGTGGGCAGTTTGATGGAGTGATTGAGATCGTAGCCTTTCTCTCCCCCCAATAAAATGGTGGAATAGCCAGACCGATGGCTCTTGCCCTTGTAAAACGGGCAGACCAGATCCAGCCAGTCGTCGCCATTCACATCAGCGATGGTCATGGTTTTCGCCTGGGCTGGGATGGTCTGGGACCTGGCTTTGGGGAACGTGCCATCTTTTTGCTGATAATAGACCAACACATTTTTGTCATGGGCAAAGGCAATATCGAGCAGGCCGTCCTTGTTCAAATCTGCCACGCCTGGATTGGCCGTGCCATTGCTGCCTTCGATGCGGATGCGCCTGACGTCACTGAAATTTCGGGTGCCATCGCCCAAAAAGATCGAAGCATCGCCCCAGTCCCGCTGTTGGCCACAAACAAGGTCGAGATAAGCATCGCCGTTGATATCGCAGATCGCCATCGCTCGGGTGTCGACAATCGGCAACTCGGTTCGCTCAGTGACCGTCCAGCCATTCGCATCGCCCCAGTAAATGAACGAGCCTGGCTGCGGTTTGCCGTCGGGCAATTTCTGCCTGGAATCCGAGTTGGACACGATGATATCAAGATAACCATCTCGATCCAGATCAGCGACCTGGACGCCGATGCCACCAAAGCTGGTAAGCCCTGTCATGCGCCAGGGATCAAACGTATTCTTTTGATTCCAGTAGATCCAAACTTCATTGGCCAGACGTGTGACTTCGCCCCGATTGACGATCAGAACGTCCACCTGACCATCATCATCCAGATCGGCAAAGGCCTGCTCATAAGCCTCTCTGCCTGGCAGCTCGATTCGATGGTCGACGGAATAGAGACCCGCCTTATTGCCAAAATAGAGATAATTGGGATCGTAATCGCCACGGGAGTTGCCCATCATCGAAGTGATCAAAATATCAAGATGACCATCGCCATCGAAATCGGCGATGGCATTGCCCTGGGCGCCGTGCTCGTACAGGCAGGTGCGTCGGGTGAGCTGAAAGCCATCGGGGCCGTTCCAGTAGATGAACGACGGCACTTCGTAGGAATAATGCTCCTGAAAATTGCACACCAGCAGATCGATCCAGCCATCGTCATTTAGATCCGCTGCATTAGCGCCCCAGGCGCCGATGGTTTGAATCGATTGGCGATTTTCTTTTTTAAAGCCATCGGCCGAGCCAAAATAGAGATAGGAATCGATCAGGCGATTGGCCCGATTGGGATCGCCCGTCAATGAATGCTGGTGATTGGTGAAGAACACATCGTTATAGCCATCATTGTTGAAATCCCGAATCACCACATCTTTGGCCGTGTGGGTCTCGAATTCGATTCGTCGGTCAGATGCGAATTGGCCCGCTCGATTCAAATACGCATAAGAGACATCGCCCGCTTCATTAGCGAACACGACATCGAGCCACCCGTCGTTATCCACATCGCCGATCTTAACCGCATGAGCTTTGTGGGTCACCAATTTCGTTAGCGATGATTCAGAAAAGCCGCTGGCGCTGCCGTAATAAATAAACGATTCCTCCCCTTCGCCATTGGCAAACACCAGATCGAGCCAGCCATCGTTATTCAGGTCAGCGGTAGCGACATCGGTGGCGCCCCTGGTCATGATATGGGTGAATTGCTCTCGATCGAAGCCATTTTCGCTGCCCCAGTAAATTCGAGAGGGCGACAGGTCCTGTTTGTTTTTATCTCGATACTCCCAGAATCCACCTGAAAAGGCGAACACAATATCTTTGTACCCATCGTTATTGAAATCGCCGATAGCTGGCTTCTGAGCATTGGAGCTGGGCAACGTGATTCGTTCCTTGAAAGGAAAAAACGCCCATTCGCCTAACTGCTTTTGATAGTTTCGATCCTTCAAACCACCGTAATAGACGAAAGATTCCATCTCGGTCCAGGTGCCATTGGAATAATTTGCCACCACCAGATCCATCTCGCCATCATTATTGAGATCATCCGCAGCCACCCACATCGGTCCATCGGCAGGAATGTAGCTGTGATTTTTGATGCTGAAATCCTTGCCATCGCCCCAATAAATGGACATATCCAGCATCTCCACCAGCGGATGGGAATTGACGCAGAGGATATCGATATGGCCATCGCCGTTCACATCCCAGCGATTGATGGTCTGGATTCTGCCCGCCCTGGAAACGTACATGTTGGCGCCCGCATCATCGAATGTGCCGTCGATGAAATCCTCAAAGGTGGATTCTCGCCAGATCGTTTGAGAGATTGCTGATGAGGCGATTATAAGAATGTAGATCATATAAACGAATTTGGACATCTTTTACCTTTTAAAAAAATCTCAAAAATCAAAAAACAAAATACAAACAAATTTCAAATTCAAATATTCAATGACCAAAAAGTTGATTGGCGCATTCCAAGTTTGAAATTTGAACTTTTGGAATTGGCAATTATTTGGATTTTGTCTTTTGGAATTTGAATATTCCAAAGTTTATCTTGACAAAATCAAATGAGTTCGATATATTCTGCCATGAAACTTTCATTCAGCATAGACTATTTTCCTGACGGCGACATGTTGTCAGTTACATTCGGCGAAATTGGTCGCAAAGGCCAGGGTTTTGAATTGAACGATCATATTTACATCCGAATCGACCAGGAAACCCACCAGCCGTTAGGATTGACTTTTTTAAGCTATTCAAAGTTGATCAAATTAGGCGAAATTTCTCTATCTTTCTGGAACGATTTTTCATCTGAAGCAAAACACATTCTGGCAAAAATTCTACAAAGCTATCCTGTCAATTTATTTTTGAGCTTGAAAAAAGACACCATCGATACGATTCCAGTCAGCGCTTTTCCTGATGCTTCGATTCAAAAACTGATTGCGGCCTGAGTCTTTTCTGAACAATTTATTGTTAAGCCTCCTATTTTTGCTTTTAAATGACTTGAATTCCAAGAAAATCTCAAAAATCAAAAAACAAAATACAAACAAATTTCAAATTCAAATATTCAATGACCAAAAAGTTGATTGGCGCATTCCAAGTTTGAAATTTGAACTTTTGGAATTGGCAATTATTGGATTTTGTCTATTGGCGTTTGGAATTTTGCTCAAAAAGGTCATTCAGCTTTTCCACTGCCCTTTGATATTTTTTTCTATCCATTTTTTGCAAATTGACCAGCTTCCACTTGACCGCAGGAAACTCTTCGATATTTTCCAGTTCCAATAAATCCCAAGCTGACATCGCTTGCTTAAAATAAAAAGTATCGTTCATACATCTCTCTCGGGCAGCACGGTTATCAAATATTTCGGATCCAATTTTCCACTCTTTATGATCATGCGCTTTCCAGTACCCAGGTCAATCTTATCGATATCTAACTGATGTAACCAATCATGATGATGTCGTTCCGCAAAGTACAAAAATAGCCGTTTGACTTTTATTATCAGGCAATGCTCCAATAATTTTTGCACCAATTGTGGTCTTAACATCGCTAAATTTTCCATGATGTGAGAAGCTTCATCAAATCCTTGCTGGTTGGGGATATGATACATCATTTCTAATGCGGCACGTTCTGGCGAAGAGACCAATATCGTGAATTCTTTATGAGCATATTCCACAAAGCTTTCAGGTAAGATGTCACTGAACAATTTCGCTGGGGAATAGCGCATTTCAGTCCCCCAATTATATGCTTGGAACCATTTAGGAAGTCGCTCTCCCCGCAGGCCGAATAAATAGATGACTGGTAGTTTTTCTGCAAGGTAATGGGCATAACCCTGCAATTGCAATGCGGTTTTGCCGCCTGGATGCGTGCTAAATCCTAATTGATTCTGCAGAGCGAAAAGAGCTCCGTACCAATCAACATTATCGCCAGCCAATTTGTATGCTCCATATCCAATCGATTCTATCCACCCGCTGGATTTATACGAATGGATCAATTGGGTGCTGAATCCCTTTTTCACCAAGTAGGAATGGGTGGCGACCACTCCACTTTGCCACTCTTTTATGAGTTGACTGATTTTTTGGGGTTGGTAGTTTGTCATCGTTCAATTTGGTTTAATAATAATGATCAATGTCAAATTATGCTTTATATTAAGCACCATATTTAAACCAATCTATCTTTTCATAGTTTCTTTGTAAAAAAGAACCTCCGTTTTTTAAAATGATGTTTCAAACCATTCAGCTATAACTTATCCTGGGTTT
>FWWM01004938.1_pt1 | contig 30201 bp, 22 predicted proteins | sample 2228351 | NCBI WGS metagenome assembly FWWM01 (sample SAMEA103939774, study PRJEB20133) | metagenome | reverse complement strand
CGACAAAATTGGGACACACCCTTTTCTTCGCATATTGCCAGTGTGCACTCAAATCCTGTCAGGAAACACCCGCCGCTTTCCTCGCCAAATGCAGCCACGTCAAAAAAATCTGCGCAATCTGCGCAATCTGCATAATCTACGCAATCTGCGTAATCTGCGCAATCTACGCAATCTGCGCAATCTGCATAATCTACACAATCTGCGTAATCTGCGCAATCTACGCAATCTGCGTAATCTGCATAATCTGCGCAATCTGCGCAATCTGCGTAATCTACGCAATCTGCGTAATCTGCGTAATCTGCGGATCCCTTTCGCCTCACCTTTGCCTGACTCTGCCGACGCGCAAGAGACCTTAATGTTGTATAATTTTGAAAATCAGGTTGCAGAACAACCTGTCTCGATCGATCCCTGCTGGCCGGCCTTCCTGCTCCGCTGTCGCTCCCTTGCCGGATCTGCCCGTCCCGATTGACCTGCCTTCCCGGAGACCTCCCATGCCCAACTCCTTCTCCCAACCCATCTCCCTCCCCTGCCCCCGCTGCGGGGCGACCCTGCAGGCCGAACTCTACCTCATCATAGACATCGCCGAGCGCCCCGACCTGGTGGAGAAAATCAAAGACGGCACGATTCACGAAATCGTCTGCCCGAATTGTGGCCCCATCGGCCAGGCTGATGCCCCCCTGCTGATTTACCGGGCCGGGGGTGAGGTCTTGCTCTTCTCCCCCGCCCAACAGACCACCGACGAACAGGACCAGGAACACGCCCGCGCCCTGGTGGCCCGCCTGCGCGAGACCCTCGGCCCGGCCTGGCGCAACGACTGGCTGGCGCGCGGCCTGCCCGGCGTGCCCCGTCCCCTCCTGCCGCTGGCGCTGAGCGAAGACCCGCAGCAGGCCCTGGAGCAACTCCAGCAACAGGCGGCACAAGCCCTGGAACGCCTGCGTCACGAGAATCCTGAAGAATTTCAGCAACTGCAGGAGCAGGCCCGCCGCCTGACTGAATCCATGCCCCTGCTCGAGACCCTGCAGCAATTCATCCAGGCCGACACCTGGGATGAGAGCCAGCGCATCCTGGAAGCCCACCCGGAACTGCTCGAAGACCGCACCCTGACCCTGCTGGACGACTTGATCAAAGGCGCGCAGCAGCAAAACAACGAAAACGCCGTCAGGCTCTTCCAGGAACACCGCGCCCTGCTGGAACGCTGCCGCCAGGTAGGCATCCCCCGCGCCTTTGCCGAGAAACGCCTGCCGCCGGATATACCCCCCGAACTGCGCGAAGTATTGCAGGAACTGGCCCAAAGCGGCGTCGAAATCCGCTCGCTGGAAGACCTGGAACGTGCCTTGCAAGACCGCCCCGACCTGCAGGAAAAACTGGCCCGCGCTATCGGAAACCACGCCGAGAGCGAACTCCAGCGCCGCTTTCAGGAAACCATCGCCCTGCAACAAAGAGCCGAAAACCATCCACACCTGTGGCCCGAAGTGCTGACCCGCTGGCAGGCGCTGATTGAGGACGCCCGGCAACAGGGCGACCCGATGCTCGCCGCCAATGCCAAAGGCAACCTGGCCAATTCCTGCCTCAGGCTCTATGAAATCAGCGGTGATGAGGCCTGGGCCAACCAAGCACAAAGGTTGTTTGATGACATCGGTCAGATCTTCACCCGCGCCGCCCATCCGCAAGCATGGGGGATAACCCAGCACTCGCTGGGCACCCTGTTCCTGAGTCGCTACGAGCGCAGCGGCGAGGAGGCCCACGCCCAGGCCGCCCAAGAACACTACCAGAACGCCCTGGAAGTGCGCCGCCGCGAGACCGCCCCGTCCCACTGGGCAACCGTGCAGCACTCGCTGGGCAACCTGTTCCTGAGTCGCTACGAGCGCAGCGGCGAGGAGGCCCACGCCCAGGCCGCCCAAGAACACTACTGGGCTATCCTTTCCCAACACAAGACCTTCCCCCTGCCGCTCGTCTTTCCCTTCCGAAGTCATACAGCGCTGGCCCGTCTGCACTTCCGGCGCAAGGATTGGGCAGGGTGTGTCCGTCATTTCGATCAGGCAAAGGATTGGCTGGCACAATTGCTGGCCCCACAAATCTTTCGGCGGGGCAAAGAATCCTGGCTGCAAGAGACCCGCGGCCTGCCGCCCCGCGCCGCCTATGCCTGCTGGAAGACAAACCAGCCCGAGCGGGCAGTTGAAGCCCTGGAATCCGGCCGTGCCCGCCTGCTGGGCGAGGCCCTGGAACGCCAGCGCCGCGACCTGGAAGCCCTGAAGGAGAAAGGCCGCCCCGACCTGCTGGAACGCTACCGCCAGGCGGCAGAACGCTATGACACCCTGCGCCAACAGGTCGGTGAAGCCCCCGGCCGCATGGAGCAAGCCGCTCCCCCGCGCCCGCCCGACTGGCTGTCCCAGGTCGAAGCCGCCTACAAAGAACTGGACGCGGTCATCGCCGAAATCCAGAAGGTGCCGGGCTACGAGACCTTCCTGAAGACCCTGACCGCCGGGCAAATCCGGGAACTGGCCGCTGACCTGGGCGCGCCGCTGGTCTATCTGGCCGCGACCCCGGCGGGCGGACTGGCGCTCACCGTCACGGCTGAAGGCATCCAGGCGCAGGAACTGCCGGAGTTGACCGATACCGACCTGGCTGAGCGCGTCCAAGGCCCGGCAGATGACCCCTCCTGGGGCGGCTACCTGGGTGCCTACTTCGCCTGGCAGGCTGCCAGTCAGGCCCTGCGCGAAGCCGAACGTCGCCGCGCTGCCCAATCCGAACGCCAGATATTAGAAGCCGCCCGCGATCAGGCCTTCCAATCCTGGTTGACAACCCTGGACGCGACCTGCGCCTGGCTGGGGCAGGCGGTCATGGGTCCCGTGGTGTCTGCCCTGGGCGAAATCGCCCCGCCCGAATCGCAGGTCATCCTGATCCCCGGCGGCTGGCTGGCCCTGCTGCCGCTCCACGCGGCGCGGTTGGACCATAGACCACAGACGATAGACCATGGACCATCGTCCACGGTCCACCGTCCATCGTCCACGGTCCACGGTCCATCGTCCACCTATGCCCTCGACCACTACACCTTCACCTACGCCCCCGGCGCTCAGGCGCTCTACCATGCCCGCCACCAGGCCCAGAGCGCCCCGGCAGAGACGCTGCTGGCGGTGGAGAATCCGCGCCGGGATTTAGCCTACACCCCCCACGAAGTGGCCGCCGTGCTGGAGCATTTCCCCGACCGGGGGCAGCGCCTGGCTGAAAAACGGGCCACCCGCCAGGCGGTGCAGGATGCCATTCCTCAGGCGAACGTGCTGCACTTCTCCACCCACGGCCAGGCCGGGTGGGGCCAGGCCGAATCCGCCCGCCTGTTGCTTTCTGATGGCGACCTGACCCTGCGCGAAGTCTACCGCCTGAAACTGGACCAGGCCCGCCTGGCGGTGCTTTCGGCCTGCGAAACCGCCCTCCCCGGCCTGAAGAACCCAGACGAGATGGTCGCCCTGCCCTCCGGCTGGATGCAGGCCGGCGTGCCGGGCGTGGTGGGCACGCTGTGGTCGGTCAACGATTTGAGCACCGCCATCCTGATCGCCCGCTTCTACGACCTGTGGCGTGGACGGGGCCTCCCCCTGCCGCAGGCCCTGCGCCAGGCGCAACGCTGGCTACGCGAGAACACGGTGGACGAGATGAAACACTTCTTCAAACAATACCTGCCCGAATTCCGTTTTCGCTTTGCGCCTCAGGTGGCGAGCAACCTGTTCCAGACACTTTCCCTGGGCTACGATCCGAGCGACCGTTTTGATCATCCCTACTTCTGGGCCGGGTTCATCTTCGTCGGTTTGTGAAAGGAGATGCGTATGAGTGCAGCCCGCCGCAACCCTGTTCTCTATGCCGTGCGAAAACTGTTGCCTTATCTGGCCGATCTGGTGGGGCCATCCCAGGCGAGTGCCCTTGAGCCTGAAATCCGCTCCCTGCTGCGCCGCTCCCGCCAGGGTGAAGCGGTAGATAACCTGCTGCTCGATCGGCTCACTGCGCCCACTGCTCCTCGAGCGATACGGCTGTGGTTACAGAGCGCTGTGCTTCTTACCCCGGGTATTTCGTCTTCCAGCCGTGGCTACCAGCCCCTGGGCGGTGACCCCTCTCTGCCGGCCCGCTCCTGGGTCTGCCCGATAGAGGGATGCTCCTTCACCTGGTATCAACCCAAAAAAGGCGCGCCGATCCCGCCCTGCCCGCGACATCAACAACCGCTGGTCCCCCGGCCGCCCCGGCGGGAGGCCTGATATGTTCTCCACTTTCTGGGAGAACCTGAGCGAACGACTGGCCCAAACCTGGCTGGAACGTCTGTTCGGCCCGTCCTTCCTGTTCTGGGCCGGTGGACTGGCCCTGTGGATCGGACGCTACGGCTGGCCGTCTGTGCTGGAGACGGTGAACGATCTGCCCTCTCCCCTTCAGGTGGCTCTGCTGATCGCCGGCCTGCTCCTGGTGGCCGGCAGTGACCTGCTTCTGGAAACCCTCGACCTGCCCATCCTGCGCCTGCTGGAGGGTTACTGGTTGCATCCTCCCCTGGCCTGGCTGGTGAACTGGCGAATTGGCGTACAAACCCGGCGCTATCAACGTCTACAAGACCACTGGCAATATCTCAAGGGGCGGGAGGATCACCTCTCGCCGGCGGAACGTCAACAACTGGGGTGGCTGGAGACGGAGATGCTGACGTACCCGGCTGACCCGGCACACTTCCTGCCTACCCGACTGGGCAATCTGCTCCGGGCGGCGGAGGAGGTGCCGCGCGAGCGGTTCGGCCTGGACCCGATTATCTGCTGGCCCTACCTGTGGATTCTACTCCCCGAAGCCGCCCGCCAGGACCTGATCCAGGCCCGCCTGAGCCTGGATCGGGCGGCGCAGAGCATGGTCTGGGGAGGGCTGTTTCTGGCCTGGACGTGGATTTCTCCCTGGGCGGTTCCGATCGCCCTGTTCTGGCTGTGGTGGGTCTATCGGCGGTTGTTCCGCACGGCCCGCGTGTTTGCCGATCTCCAGGTGGCGGTGCTCAGCCTGTATCGCTGGGAACTGTATCGCAGTCAACGCTGGCTGTTGCCTGCCAGCAGCGAACAGGAGGTGAATCTGGGTACACGCCTGAGCGAATTCCTGGGGCGCGGCACGCTGGATGAGCCGGTCCATTATCAGTAACGGCGCGGGGATACAATCCGCTGCGATGCGTACCGCCAGGCTCTGACTGGTGAGCCGTGAATCGTACCGCCAGGCTCTGCCTGGTGAGCCGTGAATCGTACCGCCAGGCTCTGCCTGGTGAGCCGTGAATCGTACCGCCAGGCTGTGCCTGGTTTTACCGACCGAAGGTCGGCGGTACGGTTTGCCTGGCTTTACCGACCGAAGGTCGGCGGTACGGTTTGCCTGGCTTTACCGACCGAAGGTCGGCGGTACGGTTTGCCTGGTTTTACCGACCGAAGGTCGGCGGTACGTGTGGGCCGACCAAAGGTCGGCGGTATCTGTTTGTCCAAATCGTACCGCCAGGCTGTGCCTGGTACCGACCACAGGTCGGCGGTACGGTTTGCCTGGCTTTACCGACCAAAGGTCGGCGGTACGGTTTGCCTGGCTTTACCGACCGAAGGTCGGCGGTACGGTTTGCCTGCCTGGTTTTACCGACCGAAGGTCGGCGGTGCGGTTTACCTGGTGGTGCCGACCATAAGTCGGCGGTACGGCAGGTCGGTGGGTACAGGTCTGTCAAAGCAGATCACGATAAGATTGTGCCACAAAGGTATAGGGCCAGTCTTGCCAACGATCTACCAATCCTGCTTTGACCGGGTTGTTCACAATATAGAACAGAATTCGTTGGAATTCGTCGTTGCTGCGTACCACGTGGTCGTAACTTTCACGACCCCAAAATCGGCCCGACTGTCCCAAAAGTTTCTGGCAGGCATGACCTGTGCGCCCTTTCAAGAGCCAGAGCGCATAGGTCAAAGCGGTAAAGGATATGTTTTTCTTGCGAGCAGGTGGGGCTGGAATGTCCTGAGTATCTACAAGAAGGTGAACGTGATTGGGCATCAGGCAGAAAGCGTGCAGGTGGTAGTACTGGGGATGAAGAGCGTGAATTTCTTTCTGAACGATGTCTGCTAGTTGTGGCCTGGCCAGCCAGCGCGGGCCTTCGGCTTTGTCCAAAACGCGTTCAAGCCGTACATAGGCTTTCCGATAGAGATCATAGGCTTCTTGTGTCTGCTGACTTGCGGGGATCGAGTAAAGTCTTTGTCGTGCTCGCTCGTATTCTTTCTGGAGAGTCTCTACAAAGGCTTTGGGAAGCGATCCTTCCAGGCGGAAGGTCACGAAGAAAGTGGCATGGGGAGGGTGCCAGTGTGGCAGACGGCGACGATAGAAGTCACGGTCGGTCATTGTGTAAATTTTATCCTAAACTTGTATCCCCGGGCCGTACCGACCACAGTCGGCGATGCGGCTCTGGTTTTGCCGATCACAGGTCGGCGGTACGGTCAGGTCAGTGTTCATGGGGCAGGATGGCAGTGGAATTCAAGGGTGTCAGGATGGCAGTTCAACGGCCGTCCTGACTAACCCTCCTCCTCGTCCTGACACTCCTGATACTGCAGTCCCGACCGTTGACACCGTTCGGCAGTACCTGTTCGTTCATTAACCTCAGTTCGGGATAAGAAATTCTGACCGCAGAGCGCGCGGAGAACGCAGAGAGAAAGACAAAGGAACTCTGCGATCTCAGCGATCTCTGCGGTAAAAAACGGTGAGTAACGCTTATCCCAAATTCACGTTTCATTAGAAAGGCCCTGACAGGCGGGTGTAAGACTCGCCCCTCTGGGGGAGTCGTCATGGTACATGGTAGAATAGGCATATCCCCCTCGAGGAGAAGGCGATCCCATTCCCCTTGCCTGCGTGAAGCCTCCATGCCTCCTGTACTCTACCTGATCGATGGCCATGCCCTGGCCTATCGCATGTATTTTGCCCTGACCGCCGGCGTTTCCGCACCGCAACGCTGGCAGACTTCGCGCGGCGAGCCTACCGCCGGCACTTATGGCTTCGCTCGCGAACTGGTGCGCATTCTAGAGCAGGAGCAGCCCGAGTATCTGGCCGTGGCGTTCGATACCGGGAAGACGTTTCGCGATGCGCTCTACCCTGATTACAAGGCCACTCGCGATAAGATGCCCAGCGACCTGGGGCCGCAGATCGAACGCATTCGCCAGGTCGTGGATGCCTTTCAGATCCCGCGCCTGGAAGTGGATGGCTATGAGGCCGATGACGTGTTGGGCACGGTGGCCCGTCAGGCGGCTCAACAGGGTGTGGGGGTCAAGATCATCACCGGTGACCGTGACCTGTTGCAACTGGTGGGCGATCGCATTGCTGTGTATGTGGCCGGTGACGATAAAACCTACATCACCCCTGAAGATGTTCAGGCCAGCAAATTCGGCGTCCGTCCGGAACAGATCGTGGATTACAAAGCCCTGGTGGGCGACCCCTCCGATAACATCCCCGGCGTGCCGGGGATCGGGGAAAAGACTGCCCTGACCCTGCTCAAACGCTTCGGCACCCTGGACGAAATCTACGCCCACCTGGACGAGATCGAACCTCGCTGGCGAATCAAACTGGACCAGGGGCGGGAACTGGCTTACCTGAGCCGCGCTCTGGCGACGATCCGCACGGACCTGCCCATCCATCTCGATCTCGAGCGGGCCCGGGCCCGTCACTTCGCCCCCGAAGCAGTGATCGCCCTGTTTACGGAACTGGAGTTCAAATCGCTGATCGGAAAGGTGCGGGGGTTGAGCGGTTCTTCGTCCGCCGCGCAGGCCGGGGGTCCAGGAGGAAGCGCCGGCGGGGTGGAGCAGTTGAGTCTGTTCGAGCCGCCTCCCACGCCGGTGCAGGTGCGATCCGTCAGTGGGCCGACCTCCGTCCGCCTGGTGGATACGCCGGAGAAACTGGCGGCGCTGCAGGAGGAGTTAAGCCGGGTGTCCACGCTGGCGTTCGATACGGAAACCACGTCCACCGACCCGATGCAGGCGGAGGTGGTGGGGTTGGCGCTGGCGCTGCGGCCAGGGGAGGGGGTGTATATCCCGGTGGGGCATCGCCCGGGTGGGAATCTGCCCCTGGCTCAGGTGATCGAGGCCCTGCGCGGCCCGTTGACCGATCCCCGAATTGGGAAGGTGGCCCATCACGCCAAGTATGATTTTATCGTGCTGGCCCGGCAGGGGGTGCGGGTATCGCCGTTGACGTTTGATACCATGCTGGCCGAGTTTATTGTGGACCCGGCTTCACGCCATCTGGGGTTGAAGAATCTGGCTGCGGCGCGCCTGGGGATCGAGATGGCGCGTATCGAAGAGTTGATCGGCAAGGGGAAGAAGCAGGTCAGCATGGCCGATCTGCCGGTGGAGACGGTGGCGCCTTATGCCGCCGCCGATGCGGAGGTCACGTTGCGGCTGGTGCCGGTGATGCAGGAGGCGCTGCGGCAGGTGAATGGGGAGCACCTGCTGACCGAGATTGATCTGCCGCTCACGCCTGTGCTGGCCGATATGGAGATGACCGGGGTGTTGCTCGACCTGCCGTTTTTTGCGCGTATGTCTCAGGAACTGGCCACCCGACTGCAGGAGATCGAGCGACAGGTGCATGCTCTGGTAGGTCGCACGTTTAACTTGAATTCCACTCAGCAGTTGTCGGAGATTTTGTTCCGTCATCTGGGGTTGAAACCTGATCCGTCATGGAAGACCGCCAGCGGGTTTTATTCCACCAGCGCCGAGGTGCTGGAGGCGCTGCGCGGTCAACACCCGGTGGTGGATTGGTTGCTGGAGTATCGCGAACTCGCCCGGCTGAAGTCCACTTATGTGGATGCCCTGCCCCTGGCCGTGGACCGGGTCACCGGGCGGGTGCACACGTCGTATAGCCAGGTGGGAGCAGTGACCGGGCGGCTTTCGTCGAACAATCCCAATTTGCAGAATATTCCGATCCGCAGCGAGGTGGGGCGGCGGGTGCGCCAGGGGTTTATTGCAGCGCCGGGGCAGGTGTTGCTCTCGGTGGATTATTCGCAGATCGAGTTGCGCATTGTGGCCCATATGGCTCGTGATGAGGCGATGATCGAGGCGTTTCGCCGCGGGCAGGATATTCATGCTACGACGGCAGCGGTGATCTACAACGTGCCGCTCGATCAGGTGACTAAGGAGCAGCGTCGTCATGCCAAGGCGATCAATTTCGGCCTGATCTATGGCATGTCGGCCTTTGGGTTAACGCGGGCGACCGATCTGACTCTGGCTGAGGCGGAGGAGTTTATGCAGGCGTATTTCCGCCAGTTCCCTGGGGTCAGGCGTTATCTGGAGGAGATTCGGGAGTTTGCTGCCGAGAAGGGGTATGTAGAGACGCTTTTGGGGCGTCGCCGCTATTTCCCTAACCTGAAAGGGCAGCGTAATCGCAGTTTGCGCAACCGGGAGGAGCGCGAAGCGGTGAATGCCCCGATTCAGGGCACGGCCGCCGATATTATGAAGATGGCCATGATCCGCATTCCGCCGGCCCTGCAATCGGCTGGCCTGCAGGCCCGCATGCTCTTGCAGGTGCATGACGAACTGGTGCTGGAATGTCCGCAGGATGAACTGGTCGAGACGGCACGGGTGGTGCAACAGGTGATGGGTTCGGTGTATCCGCTGGCTGTGCCGCTGGAAACCGAGGCCCGGGCCGGCCAGAACTGGGGTGAAATGGAAGTTCTTGGGGTAAAATAACAGCCATGCCAGGACGAGAAGATGTCTTTCAGCGCTTCATGAAAGAAGGCCATTCGGCCGCCTGGGATCAACAGTGGGAGAAAGCAGCCGCCTGTTATCAGGCTGCTTTGCAGGAGTTTCCCAACCATCCTAAAGCATTGAGCAATCTGGGGTTGGCGCTCTCCCAACTGGCGCGCTTCGAGGAAGCGTTGCAGGTCTATCAGCGCCTGGCTCAGGTCTCGCCCCAGGACCCGTTGCCGTGGGAACGGGTGGCACAGATTTCGGAGCGCCTCGGCAATTTGTCCCAGGCGGTGGATGCGGCCATGCGGGCCGCCGAGTTGTATCTGAACCAGCGCGAGGTGGAGAAGGCCATCGAGAACTGGACGCGCGTGATCACCTTGCAGCCGGAGAATCTGAAAGCCCATTCTCGCCTGGCGGTGGTACATGAGCGGCTGGGACACGTCAAGCCAGCAGTGACCGAGTATCTGGCGGTGGCCAGTCTGCTGCAGCGCCAGGGTCAACTGGATAAGGTGGCCGAGTTGATCCGCAAGGCTCTGTCGCTGGCCCCAGATAGCCCCGAGGCCCGCCAGGCGCAAGCCCTGTTCCAGGCCGGACAATTGCTGCCCAAGCCAGCGCGACAGAAGGGTGGAACAGGGCCGCTGGTCATGTCGCAGATTCGGCAGTTAGAAGCGCCCAAACAGTCGGTCTCTTCGGGCCTCGACCCGCTGGCAGAGGCACGCAAGAAGGCCCTGACCCATCTGGCAGAGATGCTGTTTGAGTATAGCGATGAAAGCCCGGCGGCTCAGGAACGGCGCGGTCTGCAGGCCATTGTGCGCGGCACCGGTCAGCTTGCGTTGGAGCAAGCCGAGCAGGCCAGGGTGGTACTTCATTTGGGACAGGCCATTGATCTGCAAACCAGAAATCAGGATTTACAAGCCGCGGAAGAACTGGAAAAGGCCATGGAGAGCGGCCTGAAACACCCGGCGGCTTTTTTCGACCTGGGATATTTGCGCTTCAAGAGCGAACGGCTGGAAAGTGCTCTGCGACATCTGCAGCAGGCGGTTCGGCATCCCGATTTCACCCTGGCCTCACGCCTGTTGATGGGGCAAATCCTGTGCAAAATGGCGCGTTACCTGGAAGCGGCAGTGGAATATCTGGAAGCCCTGAAACTGGCCGATTCTCAGACCGTCGCTCCAGAGTTCGCGGATGAGATTCGCCAATTGTATGAACCGATCCTGGAATCTCAGGCCCGGCAAAAGGATGAAGGTCTGTGCAAAACTCTGTGTGATAACGTGCACCAGATGTTAATGCGGCCGGATTGGCGCGAACATTTGAACGCCCTGCGCCAGCAATTGCCCCAGGCCGAAGGTGATATGCCTGTCCCTCTGGCCGAACTGGTGATCCAGGCGCAAAGCATCCAGGTGTTGGAGGCAGTCAATCGGGTTCATGCCCTGGCGCGCCAGGGTCAGTTGCGTTCGGCTATGGATGCGGCCTTCGAGGCGCTGATCCAGGCGCCGCAATATTTGCCGCTACACGTGCTGATCGGGGATTTGCTGGTGCAGCAGGGGCGCATTCCCGATGCGATTGCCAAGTTTAACGTGGTGGCTCAGGCCTATAGCATCCGTGGTGAAACCCAACAGGCGATTACACTGTTGCGACGTGTGATTGACCTGGCGCCGATGGACCTGGCTGCCCGTTCGCGGTTGATCGATCAGCTGGTGGCGCGGGGTCAGATCAACGAGGCGGTGCAGGAATATATGGAACTGGCCGAGATTTATTATCGCCTGGCCGAACTGGATATGGCGCGTAAGACCTATACCACTGCTCTGCGCCTGGTGCAGCAGGCCAATGCCGATCGATCCTGGAATGTACGTATCTTGCAACGCATGGCTGATATTGATATCCAACGCCTGGATTGGAAGCAGGCCGTGCGCGTCTATGAGCAGATCCGCACCCTGCGTCCGGAGGATGCCAGCGCTCGCAAGCAGTTGATCGCCCTTAACCTGCGTCTGGCGCGGCCAGAACAGGCCCTGGTCGAACTGGAGAACTATCTGGCCTACCTGGAGACCAATGGCAAAGTGAACGATGGGGTTGCGTTCCTGGAAGACCTGGTGACGGAGTATGGCGATCAGCCTGCTCTGCGTCGTTCTCTGGCGGCCCTGTATGCGAAACTTGGCCGTGTCAGCGATGCAATCGCTCAACTGGACGCCGTCGGCGAACTTCTGTTACAAAAAGGGGATCGAAACGGCGCAGCCGCAATTATTCAGCAGATCCTCAAACTCAATCCGCCCAATGCCGAGGCTTATCGTCAGTTGTTGACTCAGATTGTGGGGCAATGAGCCGACCGGCGTCGAGACTGGCCGGGCTCACTTTCTGCCTCGATGTTTAGAAGGCAGCCTTTGCTTTCTCCGGGAGTCGATCTCCAAAGCCCCCAGGACCTGCATTCCGGGAATTGACATGGCGGAATCGTCCTTTCCATTCACCTATCGTATTGCTGATCTGCATGAATCCGAACGTCCCCGCGAACGTCTGGCTGCGTTGGGGCCCCAGGCCCTGACCAATGCGGAATTGCTGGCCATTCTGTTACGGGTGGGCGTGCAGGGCGAGAGTGCGGTTCATCTCGGTCAACGCCTGCTGAAGACCTTTGGTGGCCTGTCTGGCCTGCATCGCGTGCCGTTCTCTGAACTTCAGAACCAGCGTGGGGTGGGTCCGGCGAAAGCCGCTCAGATCAAAGCCGCCATCGAATTGGGACGACGTCTGGCGATCGAGTCCCCCGAAGAACGGCCAGCCATCACCAGCCCGGCCGATGCCGCCGCTCTGGTGCTCTACGAAATGTCGGGTCTGGAGCAGGAACATCTGCGGGTTATGCTGCTCGATCGGCGCAATCGCCTGCTGGAGATCGTGGACCTGTATAAAGGCTCGGTCAATTCCTCCCAGGTGCGGATTGGTGAAGTGTTCAAAGAAGCCATTCGTAAAAACGCTTCGGCGCTGATCGTGGTGCACAACCATCCCAGTGGCGATCCAACTCCCAGTCCGGATGATGTTGCCGTGACCCGGGCCCTGATCCAGGCCGGCAAATTGCTGGAAGTGGAAGTGCTGGATCACCTGATCATCGGCCAGGGGCGTTGGGTTTCGCTGAAAGAGCGTGGATTGGCGTTCACTGGCTGAATTCGCTAACGGGCTTTCCTGTAGCAACACCAGGCAGGCCGGCACCTGCGTCGCAGTGCTATTTTGCTAAAGTGTTCCTGAAAAGCAATTTCAAGGTCTCACTGCATAGAGCGTAGCCAAAGAACATTGTCGGCATATGCCATACGATAGCAGTCATAAAAGTATGGAAAAAGGCATGGGATTTGAAGATGACCAGCCAGGATAGGGGAGAGAGAAACGAAACCCATGTGGTGATGAGAAGAGCATAATAAAGAGGGTACGCGTTCCATACTGGCGCGTCGCCCCACAGTGTTCTTATTCCCAGAGCGGTTACTATGGCAAACAAAACGAAGATGTGCGTGAAGCGCACACCCGGAATAATAGCACTCTTATGAGCGATGGTTGATATCACCTCTATCAGATTTGCCTGATAGCCTTCGATATAGGGCACTGATAGGGCTGGATCAAACGGAATCCCAAAAGTACGGCGCCCTATGGTGCCGACAATATGATAAATTCCATCGTAGAACCGGCCGCTTAATGAGCCAATTTGCAAGGAAACTCGTATTTAGACAAAGTCATCAAAACCGCTATATATGGTGGTTGTAGTATCAAACTTACCGCCATATATAGGGGTAAAACGCGTTTTGTCTAAACTCGAGAAGGAAAGAATAGTAAATGAAATGGAAATGCCTAGAGCACAGGCAATCCCTGTCAGCAAGGTGCGATGAAATAAGCGTCCCAGCGTCCATCTGTCGCGCAGGGCATAATAAATCAGGGAAACCATCACCATCCCTATCGGTAGAAGCATGAAGTCATAGCCACTAAAGAAGCCCTTGAAAAAGATTAGTCCACCGATGATCAGGTAAAAGAGGCGTTCATTCAGACTGTAACCACGCGACTCACGGTCTAGCAGAAAGAGCGCAGCAACTATTGGTAAGAAATAGACCCAGATTGAGAAAAAGAGAAGGCGTCCAAAGAGTGTGAGCCAGCGGGAGAGAAGGCTGGTGACCAGAACCGTCACTGCCGTGATCCAGCCGAACTGGAAGTAAAACCAGAGAATGAGAGCAGCCAACGTAACAGCAGTGAAGAATGCTGTCATGGCGCGAAACAGGCGCAGGTTAGTCTTGGGCGAGAAAGGGCTGATCCCATCGAGCAGACTGAAAAACCAGGCCTGCCCACCGCTCTGGGATTTATAGGGTAGATAAGTCTGAAAATTCCCCCTGCTCAGATATACGGTATACTGATAGTCGAATTCTTCATCGCCGAAGATAGGTCCAGGCACATCTCCTGCGCCAAGGAGTGCTCCGTCGGCAAAGAATCCGCTCTGTCGTGTCCAGACCAGGCGGCCAATAACCAGGCTTTCACTCCCCTTGTTAAATGATACAAAGTCCGCTGCCGGTACTAAACCCAACAGATTGCGGTCAAAGTTCAGGAAAAGAAGGAGGGCGGAAATGGAAAACAGGATAACCGATTGAATTCGAGAAAGCATCTTGTTCTCCGCTTTTGACAATCTATCTGTTCGGCTTCAGAGGATTGAGTATGATTGCAGATTATAGATGTCATAAATGCACATAAAAGTTTGTTTGTACGGGGATCCCTTGTCAGGGGATAATCATGCGAACACCAGGAATGGTTCGTAGTACACTAACTATCAAGAAGGAGAGTAAAAATACCACCAGCGCAGTCAGTGGGATGAACAACGCTGGATGACCCATCCAGGCATACAGGCGAAAACCGAAAGCACCTTTACGCAGCAATTCTATTACAAGAATATGTACCAAATAAATGCCAAAACTAGATGCAGAAAACACACGCAATAGTTTTAGAAAGCCTCCGTTTATTCTTTGACCAAAGTCCTTGAGCAATAAAAAAGCACATACTGATGCGAGAACGGTAGGGAAACTGAAGTAACTGTAAAGAAAAAAATCTATTCTCTCTGCGCCTGCAGAGAGGAATATGGTGCCGAAAAAGATAGCGAATACTGAGCATAAGACTCCCCATCCGACCCACCAAAGGGTGTACCTGGAGAGGCGTATCTGAGACAGCCAATATCCCAGCACGAAATAGCCTATATAACCACTTGCTACTGGTATCTCAAAAGCGGTTGGTGAACCAAATAATCGTTCAGCCAGCTCGGTAAGGGAAGTACTGGCTAACCACAGCACAGTAAAGTATGCCAGATCAAGATGTGAGGCGCTCGAAACCAATAAACGCAGCAATGGAGTAACCAGGTAAAGGCCAGCTAGCACATACAAGAACCACAGGTGAATTTCCAGGTTTCCCAGATATATCGCCTTGAGCACAGATAAGGTAATATGCAATGCATTCATACTTCCATTTCGGTAGGCTTCTACAGACCAAAACAGATAGAAAGCACTCCAAAACAACACAGGAACGCCTACTTTGACGAAACGTCGCCACAAAAAAGCGGTGATTGGCTCCTGTCGGCCAAGCAGCAGAGCGCCACTAATCATGAAAAACAATGGTACGCTCATGCGTGAGAATGAATCGTAAAAATTAGCGGCAGTGATGGATGAAGGCGGAAGCTCATCCTTGAAAAAGATAGGGTAAGATACATGTATCAATATGACCTGAAAGCTCGCCACAACGCGGATCAGGTCCACCCAAACCCAATGGGTGGGTGTAACCACAGAGTGAGAACGAGAAATATCCATTTGAGAATTAGCCCCTTCAAACCCTAAATGCTCCGGCGCACTTCGAAATCAGGGAACTCTCCTGTAGGCTCCTCCCACTCTATCCTCGATTCGACCACCCGCGCCGCCCGAGGACCTTCCTGCATCCAGTGGAGGAAGCGTTCGATGTTCGCACGTTCTCCTTCAGCAACCGCCTCAACCGTGTCCTTCCCCACATTGCGCACCCACCCATGCAGGCCCAATTGCCAGGCGATCGATTCGGCATAGGCGCGAAACCCCACACCCTGCACCCGGCCTCTGACCCAAATATGGGCTCGCACGATCTCGCCTTTCCTTTCTTCCATACTACACCATCCTCCTGTCCGGCGAACGATTTTCCTTGCGTTCCAGCAAGAAGCCTACTGCTCCCCATATTGGCACCAGCAACACCAGACCCAAAATCAACAGATAAGGGAACAAATTGATCAACACCACCTGCGTCCGGTTTTCTCCCAGAGTGGTTTCTCGCCAGCGTTTCTCCAGCGTGTGGAGCGGTTGCTCCAGGGCGCGGCGTGCTCCTGTCTCGCAGTCCATGCCGTCGGCATAGGCGGTTATCAGAGCATACAGCCCGGTCAGGCCATAGTGCTCGATCAGAAAACGGACGAATGATTTCGATTGCCCATAGGCCAGAAAAGCCCGGCCCATATCTGGGGGAAATGCCGCACACAGTTCCGACATAGTCAGCAACGAATTCGACGCCGCCGCCATCTTTACGGCCGCATCCATATCCGGGTCAGGATACAACTCGGCATTCATCGCCAGTCCCTCCCGCAACCAGACCGGCAGACGGTCATAACCGACGCCAGTGGCTCGAAAGAGCAACACGTGGGTCAACTCGTGGGGGATCTGGCGTTCCAGAGTCAACTGCGGAGGCAGGCCCGGCTCCAGGGCCACCAGGACTACACCCAGTTTCGGATTGGCATGCCCGGCCACCCAACTCTGTCCACCCAATGCCAGGGCGCTCTGCAAGTCCAGCGGTGAGGCGTAAAGGTAGATAGCGATCGGCTCATCATTGCGTATGGGTACCAGCCAGCGCGCCGCTTCCAGGCTGCGGCGAGCCACGTCCAGGGCAAAAGCGCCAAACGTGGCATCCCCTTCATACCAGAGCACGCGTAGCGTGCCGTCGCTGCGTTCCTGCCAGGTGAAGCGGTTATCGGTGTATATAAATTCCTGCGCAGGGCTAGAAAACCCGCTGCCGTTGCTCAGCGTCACCTCTACGCGATACACAATGCGGCTAAAAGGTGGCAACAGATTTTGCTGGGCATCATACCGAAAGGTGGCCGTTCCATCTGGGGCCAGTGCAAGAGGATAGGTTTGCATCCGTTCCCCTGGGATCCCGAAGGACACGGTTGCACTCTGAACGGGACTGAAAGCACGGACGCGGGCGAAAAAGCGGATCTCCTCCCCAAAGCGATGCTCCACCCGCAACTCCACCACCTCGCCTCCCTCCTGACCCGCGGCCAGCCGCGGCCACCCGATCAGGATCGCCAGCCCCAACACGATCATTCGCAAGATCGAAGAACGCTTCATTTCCCCAAATATACCAGCAACGGCGTCAGAGTGAGAGGGCTAAGCAGGGTACTCAAAAACACAATAGCGGTGACCAGCGACGAATTCAGCCGGTATTCAGTAGCCAGCACCGTATTGGTCACCGCAGCCGGCATGGCACTTTCCACCAGATTGGCCTGGCGGGCGGCACCTTGCAAGCCAAACAGGATCGCCAGCAGAAATCCCACCAGGGGGCTGATCAGCAGGCGCAAGCCGGTGCCCAGCATCAATGCTCGCAGGCTATGCGACCATTCCACGCGGGCCAGTTCCACCCCCAACAGAATCAGCATCATGGGGATGGCGCCACCAGCCGCCAGGTCGATCGAGCGTTCCAGCGGCAGGGGCAACTGCACCTGGAGAGGATTGAGCAGGGCGGCCAGAACTACCGCATACACCGTGGGGACTCGTAACAACCCCTGGGCGGCCTGTCCCAAATCCAGGTGACCGAGCGAGGCGATCAACACGCCTGCCGTATTAAACAACACTGCACTGGTGACAAAGAACAATGTAGCATGTGCCAGAGCCTGTTCTCCGAACGCAAACGAGACCAGGGGCAGGCCGTAATTCCCTGTGTTAGGGAACATTGCCGTCAGTACCACAGCAGTGAGCGTGAGACGATCCAGCCCGGCCAGCCGTCCCACGATCCACGCCAGCAGGGCCATACTGGCGAAAACAGCCACCGTAAACCCGATGGTGCGAGCCATTTCGCGCAGCGGCAGCCCGTTATGCATCAGCAAATCAAACACCAGCAATGGGCTAAACAGATAAAAGATGACTCTCCCCAGGGTGCGCGAGTCAACGGAAAACACCCGGCCCAGGAAAAAGCCAGCTGCCCCCAGCAGCAAGACCGGAAGCAGGTTGTTGGTAAACGTAGAGAACAGTGCCGGCAGGAACATGCTAACTCACAAACGAGCAGCACGAAACGGGTCTGTCGTGCTGCTCAGGAGATCACACCTCAAGGTGTGTTTTCCGGTCTGGATCAGGCGTTCCCTTTCTTCTTTGATTTGCGAGAAGGAGATGACTCCCGGTTGTCCTCGTCTGGCTCCACATCCAGGTCATAGGCCATCAAGTCAAATCGCCCCATATCTTCGGTGAAAGCCAGGTTATCCAGAGCGTCCTCCAGAAAGGCCATCTCCTCTTCGTCATCGGTCTGGTCGAGCAGATTTTCCAGATACTCACGCACATCCTCGCCGCCGATCTGGGAGAGTGACCAGACAATTGCGGCCAGGATATCTCCATCTTCCTCTTCTTCCAGCATCTGCAACAATGGGCGGCGCGCCTCTGCCAGCATCAAATTACCGGCCGCTCGCACTGCCTCCAGGCGCACCAGGGAGTCATCGCTCAGCAAGAAGCGCAGCACTTCTTCGCCCCACTGTTCTGGATCGAAGGAACGACCAATGGCGATCAAGGCACTGGCCTGCCAATCGGGGTCGTCTTCATCCAGGGCGGCCTGGATCAAGGGAGGCACTTCGGGGCGCGAGGAATATCCCAACGATTCCAGCGCCCGGCGGCGCACTTCAGGGAAATCATCGCCCATGGCGGCCAGCAACGCCTCTTCGGCACGACGGTGCAGGGCAACGGGAATTTCCTCCAACTCGCCTAATTCGACGAAGATATTCATCGCCTGGGCCGCCTCGGCGCGTGCTTGGGGGGAGGGATCGTGAGCCAGAATATTCTCGTATACAGGCAGCAGACTCACGTCATCACATTCCGAGAGCAGGCGCAAAGCCCCAGCACGCACAAACGCATCGGGATCGTTGAGCAAAGCACGGGCAAAGACATCAAACGAAACCAGGCTATCCTCGCTCAGCAGAGCATCCAGGTCATCGAGTAGGGCCCGCTTGCGTTGTAGAGCGACGCGTGGCCAGGCCTGCATCAACAGGGCCAGCGACTCGGGGTCCAGGTCAGAGAACTCGGCCAGATAGCGCCTGGGGAACGGTCGCTCGGTATCCAACAGAGCATTGATCACGGTTTGGAAAGGGATAGAGGTCATGGCGCAGATAGAGTCACAGGGTTCAGGAAGTCCATAATATTGATATAGATCATGAACAGGATGAGCATGATCATTCCCACCGCGTGAACAGCGTTCTCGAATTGATGCGGTACTCGTCGACGCGTGATCAGTTCCGGTAACACGAAGAGAATACGCCCGCCATCCAGGGCAGGGACGGGGAGCAGGTTGATCAACCCGATCGAGATGGTGAGCGAAGCGATCAGATAGAGCGTGCTATAGGTGGGCGAGATCGGGGCCTGCGAAGACAACGCCTCTTCACGGCTTTTCATGTCAACCGTGACGGAGAAGTTGAAAATATCGTAGATGCCCTTCAAGCCCACGAAGCGCCCCTCATCTGGGGAGAGCCGCCCGCGCAATAGTTGTGCTGGCAGGAGCAATAAGGCTCGCACCTGCTGATACACGCTCAGACCAGCATAACGAACGACTTCGCCTACCGAAGAGGGCGGGACGATCTGCTCGCTCATTCGAATTCCTAATGGGCCTTCGCCTTCAGGGGGATGGGGGCGGGGAATGGCAGTGACTGTGACTCTCTGATTGCCTCGCTGCAGCACAAAAGTCACAGGTTGACCCAGGTGTGCGCGGATGACCTGGCTCAGCATATCGAAGTTCTCCACGGCTTGCCCGTTGGCGTAGAGCACCACATCTCCGACCTGCATGCCGGCGGCCTCGGCAGGCGAATCAGGGGCGATTTCGGTGAGCATTACCCGATTGAAGTTGCGATACCCATCGCGTGACACCAGAAACAGGAAGATCAGGAAGCCGGCCAGCAGATTCATTGTCGCGCCGGCGATCAGAACTACCAGTCGCCTCCACGGCGCTGCCGCCGCCAACCCGCCGGGAACGCTCGGATCGTTTTCTCCCTTAGGGCGGACAAACCCTCCCAGGGGAAGCCAGTTCAGGGTAAATTCCGTCCCTGGGGAGACGTCGTGGAGCAGGCCGTCGAAACGGTAACGGCCATCCGGCAGCGGGGTTGGTTCGGGAGGCGTCTGTCGCAGCCGATCGGCGTCCAGAGGGGAGAAATCCAGCGTCTCGACGATCCAGTGTTCTCCCTGGCGGCGCGCCAGAACCGTTACGCCACGCTGGAGCATATCCAGCGGGTTGCGTGGGAAATCGAAATTGGGCGGCAAGTCCAGCGTATAGCGGCCCAGCGTGATGCGACCTTTAGATCGCCAGAACCTCCAGGCACGAGGGGGCAATCCAATCCCAAACTCTTCTATTTCAACGCCCAGAGCCCGCGCAGCCACATAATGGCCAAATTCGTGGACCAGTATTATGCCCACGAAGGCCACGAAGAAGATGAAACCGGCTAAGAGTGAAGTATCCATCTTGCTCCTTACGCTAACGAAAAGAACGCGCCGAAGCGCGCTCTCATTATATCTCGTTTCCAACAAGGAGGGTTAAGAAACTCTGAGAGAGTTTCTCAGACCATCGCTCAGGGGCACTGGATGATTCCCTGCGCCCACAGGCATCCTCCGCATACTGGCGGGATGTCATTGCCCAGGCAATCTTCCAGATTGGCTTCTGAGAGATCACATCCACCGCAGAAGGTGCAGGGTGCAAAGACAAAATTGTGTAATCGTTCCCGATAGGCTATATATTCCGGGTCAAGCCACAAGTCCTTCAGCGAACGTTCATGGATGTTGCCAATGACGTGCCGTTGATTAATGCGCGGTTTGCCGTGCAGGTAGGTTTTATGGGTGTGCATCAAGGGCCAGCAGGGGCTGATATCGCCGTTCCAGGCGATAGACATCGTGCCGCTTTCCACAAAATTGCAGGTGTCATTCGCTCCGCCCCAATTGTTGCCCGCATAAGTGATGTTCAACTGGCTATTGAAGATCTGAAAGAGAACCTCCTTCGTATATTCATCAAAGTCCAGTTTCGGCAGGTTGATACGTGGCAGATGAGATGCTGACAGGTAGGCAATGTTGTTAATGGCGCGAGCATATAGAATTTCCTGCTGCATATCTGCCGTAGGGGGCTGGAGGTTGCTGACCGAAAAATATTGGGCTTTGACCGACCGCCCAATGCGGATGACCTCAGGTAGATCGGCAATGTTGCGCTTCATGGCCACAAAGGCAATGCCGATCTCTGGCTTGGGAAAGTGACTGGCCGGCCGCAGGCGGGCAAACCGCTTCAGGTTGGCCAGGATGTGCGGGAGTTCTGCTCCCAGACGCACATCGGCATAGGTTTCGGGTCGAGCCCCATCTATCGAGACCCACAAAACATCCAGACCACTCTCGATCAATTTGCGGGAGATGTGCTCGGTGAGAGTGGTGCCATTGGTGATCAGTTCTACCTTTATCCCCAGCGCTTTCACCTGTCGTATCCATTCGATGGTCTTCGGATGGAACAGAGGTTCGCCGATCCCACCGAAGTAGACGTTGGGGATCGGGGAGAACTCCTTCAAGCCTTCTAGAATGCGCTTGAAGGTCGCCTCGCTCATCCGCCCCATGGGTTCTTCCCAGGCGTTGCGAAAACAGGTGATGCAATCCAGGTTGCAGGCGACGGTGGGTTCAATATACACTTTGGTCAATTGAGTGATGGGCCGATGCAGACGCAGGAAGTTTTCCCCCTTATCCAGTCGCACCCTGGAGCCGGGAGTCAGCCCATATTCCTGCGCAATTTCCGCCGGGATGACCAGGCGACCCTGCTCATCCACTTCGGCCCAGGCGGCGGTGGGTTTGACGGATAGAAACACAGGACTCTCCTATACACCGTTAATTCCTGATCATTTTAGCCGAATTTCTCTCCCGACTGGAGTGATAAACGTTACCAGATTCCACAGATGATGATCGGGATCGACTCGACAGGCGAGTTGCCTCTATATGGAGCGAATCCTGTTTCAAATCGCTGAGAAGGCAAATGTAGTTTCCTGGCTTTTCTTGCCCTTGCGGCGATTGTTGCCGTCCATCCCTGCGACAGCTCTTGTGCAAGAGACTATCGCAGGTATACCGTTTACACGATGGCCGCCAGGGATAGACCCTCAGGGGCGGATGACCAGGATCAGGAACAGGATGCTGGCGATCAACACACCCACAAAGATAATGGCCGGGGCGGGATTGTTCTGTTCCACCGATTCGATTCGAATCGCTTCCAGGGATTTAAATCCCAACAGGCGCAACACGCCCCATACCATCAGGCTGGACAATATGGCGATCACCGGCCCCCAAAAGGCGATCATGCTCAAAATGCGCGGCAGGGCGGCGAAAAACGCCTGCCAAGAGGCGGGTGAGGCCAGATAGGATAGCCCCTGGCCGATCAACAGGCTCAGGAGCAACCACCAGACCAGGGCTGGGATCTTTTTCATGCCAGTGACCTCCGGATAAAGGATAGACTTGCTATGTTCTCGTATGACAGGATGGATTCAGGTTTGCCGGGTTGCTTTTTTTAACAAGGCGATAATCCTGGTCTCTTCCTCAGGAGTCAACCCCTGGATAGCAAACGCCACCGGCCACATCAGGCCGTCATCCAGGCAGGCCGCATCAGTGAACCCCAGGGTGGCGTATCGGGTGTTGAACTTGTGTGCTCCTTGAAAGAAACACACCACTTTGCCGTCCTGATCCGCATAGGCAGGCATACCATACCAGGTTTTGGGTGTCAGGGCAGAGGCGTGGGTGGTGATCAGGTCATGAATCCGTCGAGCCAGAGCACGTTCAGGTTCAGGCATTTCGGCAATCTTAGCCAGGACTGCCGCCAGCCCATCGGTTCTTCTGTTCTGGGCTTTCCATTCCTGCGCACGTTCTTTCATGGCGCTTCGTTCGGCCTGGCTAAAGCCGCTTTCGGTCATGCGTCGCCTGGAGCGGGAGGAGGGCGAAGAGGTCATTCTTTCTCCAATCGAAATCAGATGAGGTGTTCCACCGGGATCACAGGCTGAGATATCTCTCCGACGTTTCAGAGAGCCAGGGCGATCTCTGATACACCCGGCGTTACCTTACACTTCCATAGCGGATGTCCTGTTTCTGGATCTGGTATCCAAACCAGAGCATATCCTGGGCGGCGCCACCAGCGCGATAATCTTCCAGCAACAGGTGGGTGAGACCACTTTGGGCATACAGAAAGCGGGCTTCGGCGCCTCGTTGCAGGTGCAGGCCCTCTCCTTCTGTGAAAATGACCTGCATACGGCCAATATCTACCACGCGCCAGCGCTGCCCCTGATATTCAAATTCTACCCGGCCCATCTGATCGCTCTGGCCGAAGGCACGTGCATAGGGAAGAAAATAGCGTTGAATGTGCTGATCGTTGACCATTTGGAAGCGATCAAACAGATAAAATCGATCCTGCCAGTTGAGCAGATAAGCATTGTTGGGCGTGCCCTGCAGAGCGAAGCCGGCATACAGATTGCCGGTAAACGTCCAGGGGATATTGGCCCCGCGCGTCGCCTGCCACAGCTCACCCAGCAAGGCTCTTCCCTGGACGCGATAGACCCGATCCCCCGCCGGTACCAGAATCCGCAGCGATTGACCCACGCGCAGATCACTCAGATGCACCGGGTCAGGCAGGTCAATTGCGGGTTGGAGAATGGATCCGCAATAGTCACAGCGACGGGTGGTCGGCCCGATGCTGGCTCCACAGGAGGGGCATTTCAAATCGGTGGGAATTTCTTCGGGCAGGTTAAACTGGAAGGGCCTGGTCGCCGCTACGGGTTGGACGCTTCCTGGGGATGGGGCGCGGGGACCTGCCCCGGCTGCTGCCATCGTTCGGGCTGGCTGCAAGGCTTCTTGAATTTCCAAAATCCCCCATATCATCAGCCCCAGCCCCGTGACCGCCCATATAAACGGACCGATCGGCGTGAGATACAGGAGCAAGAAAACGATGGCCACCACGCCCAGGATAAAACTCCCTATGAGGTATGCTATCATGGCTACCTACCAATCGCTATCCCAACTACCGCTGTCGGAGCCGCTATCCCAACTCCCCCAACTGCCGCTATCGGATCCGCCTCCCCAGCCCCTGTCCGACTCCCCCCAATCCCAATTCCAGCCTCCGCCTCCTGAATCTCCTCCTGAACCGGAAGAGTCACTCCAGGAGCCACCGGGCATACTCCAGAAGGAGGGACCCTGTTGCTCGGATCTCTGTACCGAGACGCGGTCATCATTCACCCTCTGATCGAGTGCGCCGATCGCCGCCAGCAACATGCAACAGCCGACCAGAATGGAGAGTATTCCAATCAGCGCTTGTCGAATTCGAGGGAGCGGAGAAGAGGAAGCGGTCATCGAAGGTGATTTTACTCTCAGGCGTTGTAACTGTTGCTAAGTTTAGCAAACTTCTGCTAAAATGGAAAGGCTTTTGATCCAATTGTGTGCACTCAAATCTTGTCAGGAAACACCCGCCGCTTTCCTCGCCAAATGCCGCAACGTCAAAAAAATCTGCGTAATCTGCGTAATCTGCGTAATCTGCGGATGACTTTCTCCACCTCTTGACAACTTTTGCATGCACACGATCCCATTTGCAAGGAGGCGTCTTTGGCTGATCCTCGCGTTGAAAAATTTGCTGATGTTCTGGTCAACTATTCCACTCACATCCAGCCGGGTGATCGAGTCTTGATCGAGGCCACGACCCTGGCAGAACCCCTGGTGCGGGCGTTATACATCAAAATCCTGGAGGCCGGCGGACATCCGGTGCCCCTCCTGCAGTTGCCGGATATGTTCTTTCCCGGCCATGAGGACCTGCTGTTGCGTTATGGCAACGACGCCCAGTTAGACTTTGTTCCGCCTCTACAAAAACTGGCCTACGATCACTTCGAAAGCCGCATCCGCATTCATTCTGCCTCCAACACCCGCTCTCAGTCCTCGCTAGATCCCTCTCGGGCACAGCGACGTGGTCAGGCTGTGGGGGTGATCACCGAAACCCAGATGCGGCGCGGGGCCAATGGTTCCCTTAAATGGGTCACCACCATCTTCCCCACCGAAGCCTATGCCCAGGAAGCCGAGATGAGTTACCTGGATTACGAGGATTTCATCTTTCGTTCTTGCCATCTCAACGAGGATGATCCGGTGGCGTACTGGCGCAAAGTGCACGAGGAACAGGAACGAGCCATCCGCTGGCTGCAGGGCAAGAGCCAGGTGGTGTTGCGCGGCCCCAACGTGGACCTGACCCTCTCCATCAAAGGCCGAACATTCATCAATTCTTGCGGCACCCACAACATGCCCGACGGCGAGATCTATACTGGCCCGGTGGAAGAGTCAGTGAACGGTTGGGTGCGCTTCACCTATCCGGCCATTTATGGCGGGGTTGCGGTTGAAGGGGCTGAGTTGACCTTCAGCAACGGCCGGCTCACCCGGGCCCAGGCCACCAAAAACCAGGCCTACCTGTTGCAGATGGTGGAAACCGACCCCGGAGCCCGCTATCTGGGTGAGTTTGCCATCGGCACGAATTTTGAGATCAACCGCTTTACCGGTCATATCTTGCTCGATGAGAAGATCGGCGGTTCCTTCCACATGGCTCTGGGCGCCGGCTATCCAGAAACGGGATCAAAGAACAAGAGCGCCATTCACTGGGATTTCATCTGCGATATGCGCACCGACTCGGAGATCCTGGTGGACGGTGAACTGTTCTACAAGGACGGCCGATTCGTCTTCGAATAAACCCCGGAGAGTCTCCCTCTTGAGTGTGCTCCCTCCATTTCACCGCCGAGCACGCAGAGTTTTCCCCCTTTTCTAGCTTTTCTCCGCGCCCTCTGCGCTCTCTGTGGTAAAAACCGGTGCACGGTGCGTTCACCCACCCTTTGCGGGGAGACTGCCAAACCCCGGGCTGACTCTGAAACCACATCCGCCCTGCAGACATCAAGCAGGGCGGATCGCTTTGGGTAACCCAGAGATCACAGGTGGATCGGTGCCTCCACGGCGCCGTGCGCCGCCTCCATCAGCACTTCGGAGAGGGTGGGGTGGGCATGAACGTTACGAGCGATCTCGTGAGGAGTCAGTTCCATCATGCGAGCCAGAGTCAATTCGGGGAGCAGTTCAGTGACTTCGGGGCCGATCATGTGCGCGCCCAAGATCTCCCCATATTTCTCATCCACCACGATCTTGACGAAGCCACTATACTCTCCCAATCCCAGGGCCTTGCCGTTGGCCTGGAAGGGGAAGCGACCGATCTTCACCCGGTAACCCCGTTCCCGTGCCTGTGCCTCGGTCAGGCCAAACGAAGCGATCTGCGGCTGACAATAGGTGGCGCGAGGCATCATCTCGTAGTCCAGCGTCACGGTTTCCACACCGGCGATGTTCTCGGCGGCTACGATACCCATAGCCGAGCCCACATGGGCCAGCATCAGTTTGCCGGTTACATCCCCGATAGCGTAAATGTGCGGCACGCTGGTCTGCATCTTCTCGTTGATCTCGATGAACCCGCGCTCATTGATCCGCACACCGATCTCCTCCAGGCCTAACCCGCGCGCGTTGGGGCGGAAGCCGATCGCCACCAGAGCCTGCTCGGCTTCCAGCGTGCTCTGTTGTCCATTGGCGCTGACGGTCACCCGCACGCCTGTTTCGGTGGCCTCCACGGCTTCCACTTTGTGGCCGGTCAATGCCTTGATCCCCCGTTTCTTGAATTCCTTCTCCAATTCTTTGGAGATTTCTTCATCTTCCAGAGGTACCAGCCGGGGCAACATCTCCACGATGGTCACCTCGCTTCCATACGAGTTCCAGATGGTGGAAAACTCCACGCCGATCGCTCCTGACCCGATGACGATCACCGACGAGGGGAGTTTTTCCTGAAGGATGGCTTCCCAATAGGTGAGCACCCGTTCCCCGTCCACTGTCCAGCCTGCTGGCACCATGGCGCTGGCCCCTGTGGCGACGATGAAATGAGAAGCCTTCAACTCGGTGACCTTCCCATCGCCTCCCGTGACCAGGACCGTATCCTGGCTCTTGAAGCGCGCCTCACCCATAAACACGGCGATGTTGTTCTTGCGCATCAGGAACGCGACTCCCCGCGTCAGACGATCCGAATTCTGGCGCGACCGTTTCACTGCAGCGCTGTAGTCCAGTGAAAGATTATCAAATGAGAATCCGAATTCCTTGCCGCGATGGCGCAACAGATAGGCGATCTCGGCGTTTTTCAACAACGATTTGGAGGGGATACACCCAACGTTCAAACAAACCCCTCCCAGCCATTTCTTCTCCACAATAGCGACTTTTTGTTTCAATTGTGCGGCGCGAATAGCGGCCACATATCCAGCCGGCCCGGCGCCGATCACAACCACATCAAAGGGTTCGGTCATCGGTCTACTCCAGATAACAGAGATAGCAAAGAAAAGATGCGACAATTGTAACCTGTTTTTTGGACGATAGAGGATGGACGGTAGACGAGGGACGATGGACGGCAGGGCTTTTCAATAATCCAATAAAACGGCAGGGAAATCTATCTATGTGTACAGGCGGAAGGCATCTTTAGCGGCTGTTAGTTGGCATAGGAGCAAAATTTCTGGGCGGAAATATGAATATCAAAAAGCCCTGGATGGACGGTGGGGGTGCTCACACCCTCTCTGTCTTCTGTGATACACTTGCCCCCGTCTATGTCTCAGAATCCCTGCTACCCGGCGATCCGCTCCGCTGGCCTGGAGGCAACCCGATGATCCCCGGCCTGGATGGTGTGCGCGCGCTGGCCTTTCTGCTCGTCTTCAGCCTGCACACCGATTACATTTATATCGGCTGGGTGGGAGTGCAATTGTTTTTCGTCCTTTCCGGCTTTCTGATCACCGACATCCTGCTGCGCATGAAAGAACAATTCGGGGCGAGAGAGTTCTTTAAGAAATTCTACGGCCGGCGGTTTTTGCGCATCTTCCCCCTGTACTACCTGTACCTGTTGCTGATGTTCCTCCTCACCAGCCTGCTGATCCACTTCCACTACCGGGTCGGCTATATGCAGCGATTTCAGCATCACCTTCCCTATGCCCTGGCCTATGTGTATAACTTTTTCAATGCCAGCGCTGCCTACGATGCCGAATCCTGGTTGATCGGCCATCTCTGGTCGCTCTCGGTGGAAGAACAATTCTATCTGCTCTGGCCGCTGGCGATCTTCCTCACTCCCAAAAAACATCTGAAAAAACTCTTCCTGGGGGTGATCCTGGCCGGGCCCCTCTTTCGCATCCTGATCTCGCTGCTCTATCGCCATGGCGATCCCACCTCTTTCCTCTATGCCGATTATGCTATCGCGATCTACGTCCTGCCCTTTTCCCATCTGGATGCCTTCGGCCTGGGGGCGTACATCACCCGCTTTGATCTTCCTAAAGCCCGCCAGCAATTTCTGATCCTGTTGATTCTGCTCCCCTTCGTGGGCTTTCTCACCACCTATGCCGTTACGGGCGACTGGGGCGTGAGCACCGCCCTCGGCTTCGGACACCCTCTCAAGCGTGGCCTGAAACAAATCTGGGGATATTCCTATCTCAACTACCTGTCGGCCTTGTTGATTTACCTGGTTGTGCGCGAAAAGCGCTTTCTGGCCGTTCTGGAGAACCGTTTTCTGGCCTATCTGGGCAGGATCTCGTATGGCCTCTACGTGTATCACTTTGCCATCATTTGGTTCGTGCGTCGCATTCGCGACCTGGGCCTGAGCGAATCGGTGGCCAAACCGCTCACGTTGGTCCTCTCGGCAGTGCTGGTATTCCTGGTGGCTTCCCTCAGTTATCGCTATTTTGAAAAACCCATTCTGGACTTGAAGGATCGTTACTTTCCCCTGCGCCGTGATCCGGCCACACCGGCCGCTTCCTGAGGGATCGCATCTTCCTGGCAATTCTCCTCGGCGTCTCTGCGTCAGGAACTTCGAACGGGCTCTCGCCCCGGCGCAGGGATCAGACCCCCGACTTCTCCCTGGCGATCCATCTCTCCTCGGCGATTCTTCCTGGACCCGGCGCGTGGTTGCCGGTCCCGGAATGGATTCTGGCGAGGGGTGGGTGGCTGATCCCATCCGGGGTGAAGCGAACGCCCGGGTCGGGCGCGCCCGGCCCGGGTCCGGGTGAGAATCGTCCGCTTCGGGAAGGAGAATCCCCCCCTTGGGCCGCGTCCAGGCCCGGGGGGAGGGGCCCCATCTCCCCAGCCGTCCCCTAATCCCTGGATTTGGGCAATTGGGGAATCAACCAGTTCAAGAAGGCCTGCGGGGATCGGGTTTGAATGTACAGGCGGCCTGGTCCGCTGAGTTCGACCACCAGCCCTTCTCCACTGAGCAACGTGGATTTCAGTCCGCCGACCGGGCGGGGAGTGGCCTGGATGGTGGCATCGAAGGCCACCAGATGGGAGGAATCAACGATGTATTTCTCTCCGGCGGCCAGGGTTTTCTCGTAGATAGCCCCGTAGGAAGATACCAGGAGTTTTCCTGTGCCACGGGCTTCCAGGATCGAGAAGCCCTCGGCAGCCATGAAAGCTTTGAGGCTCACTTGGGCGTTCAGGTCAATGCCGCTTTCAGAGGCCAGATAGGAACCGGATTGCACCATGACCGCTGTTCCCTGCAATTCGATTACAGCGATGTCCCCGGGCAAATCTGGGGCCAGGGTGATCTCGCCTCCTTGCGGCCCGGCTTGAAAGAAATTCTGGAAGAACGATTCTCCACCCAACACGGCGCGGCTGAGCGATTTCAACAGGCCGCCTGCCGCCTGGGTTTCAATGCGAACGTCTTGCGACATGCTCACCATGGCGCCGACTTCGGCGCGAATCCGCTCGTTGGGGTGCAGGCGAATAATGGCCAATGCATAAGATGGACGGTGCTGGATTTCGATGTTCATGGAGACCTCTCTTTGGGTGGACAAGGCGAAGTTGCGTGTTTTCCTTGTTGAACAAGGATGGGGTAATTATCCCACACTTTTTTGAGAAAACGGATGTTGGGTGTCTGGATTGACGTGACTCGATCTCCACCGGACTGTATCCCGGCAGTCTCCCGGCAAAGCGTTGGTGAACACACAGCGGGCCAGTTTTTCGCAGAGAGCGCAGAGCCTGTTGAGAAAGGCCCGAAAAAGTGGAAAAACTCTCTGCGCTCTCTGCGTTCTCAGCGGTGAATTTATCTTACCGCAGCGTGCGCGAAGGACGCGCTATCTGGCGCTCCAGATGCGCCCGGATGTCGTGTGAATTTATCTTACCGCAGCGTGCGCGGAGGACGCAGAGTCTTATGTGACTCTGCGTTCTCCGCGTTCTTAGCGGTGACA
>FWWM01004937.1_pt1 | contig 30202 bp, 28 predicted proteins | sample 2228351 | NCBI WGS metagenome assembly FWWM01 (sample SAMEA103939774, study PRJEB20133) | metagenome | reverse complement strand
GAGAGGATGATCGCCCACCAGATCCTGAAAGAGATCAAAAACCGTTTGCAGTTCATGGTCGATGTGGGGCTGGACTATCTCACGCTGGATCGGCCGGCCAACACCCTGGCCGGGGGGGAGGCCCAAAGGATTCGCCTGGCCACCCAGATCGGCTCCCAGCTCACCGGTGTCCTTTACGTTCTGGATGAGCCCTCCGTCGGCCTGCACCCCCGGGATAACGCCCGGCTCATCGCCACCCTAAAGCGCCTGCGGGACTTGGGAAACACGGTGATCGTGGTGGAGCACGACGAGGCCACCATGCGCGCCGCGGACTTCATCGTCGATCTTGGTCCTGGCGCCGGCCTCCACGGAGGCTATGTGGTGGCCACCGGCACGCCCGAGGAGATCGCGCGCAACCCCAAATCCCTTACGGGGCAATACCTCGCGGGAGTCCGGCGCATCCCCATTCCGGGCAAGCGGCGCGAGCCCAAGGACAAATGGCTCATCGTGCGCGGAGCCCGCGAACACAACCTAAAAGGGATCGATGTGCGCTTCCCTGTCGGCCTTTTTATCTGTGTGACCGGCGTTTCCGGCTCGGGGAAATCCACGCTGGTGGAGGAGATCCTCTACCGGGGGATGGCCTGGAAGCTCGGGTATTCCGCGGGGAAGCCCGGGGCGCACGACGACATCGAGGGGTGGGAGCATTTCGATCGCGTGCTCCTGGTGGACCAATCCCCCATCGGCCGTACCCCCCGCTCCAATCCCGCCACCTACACGAAGGCTTTCGATCCCATCCGGGAAGTCTTTGCCGCCACCCCGGAGGCGCGGATGCGGGGATATACCCCGGCCCGTTTTTCCTTCAACCTCCGCGGAGGGAGGTGCGAGGCCTGCCAAGGCCAGGGAAAGGTGAAGATTGAGATGCATTTCCTCCCCGATGTGTATGTCCCGTGTGACGTGTGCAAAGGGACGCGTTACAACAAAGAAACCTTGGCCATCCGGTATAAGGGGAAAAACATCGCCGAGGTTTTGGACATGACCGTGGAGGAGGCGCTGGCGTTTTTCTCGGCCATCCCGCCCATTCGGGAAAAGCTTCAGACCCTGTATGACGTGGGCCTTGGGTACATAAAACTTGGCCAGCCGGCCACGGAGCTCTCCGGCGGCGAGGCCCAAAGGATCAAGCTGGCGAGGGAGCTATCGAAGCGCCAAACTGGCCGCACCCTCTACCTCCTCGATGAGCCCACCACCGGCCTGCACCCCGAGGATGTTCGTAAACTCCTGAACGTCTTGCATCGTCTGGTGGACGCGGGGAACACGGTGGTGGTGATCGAGCATAACTTGGACGTGATCAAGACCGCGGATTGGGTCATCGATCTTGGTCCGGAGGGCGGTGAGCGGGGCGGGGAGGTCATCGCTGAAGGGCCGCCGGAAAAGGTCGCGGAGGTCCCCCACTCCTACACCGGGCAGTTCCTCCGGCAGGTGTTGGCATTGGAGCCGGTGCGATGACCATTGCTCTTGCCATTGGCCTTGCCATCCTGTTTTTCCTTCTCCTTTGGCAGAGGTTCCACCAAAAGGCTCTAGCAGAAAATCTGAGGCGAACCGCCGAGGAGGTGGGGAAAATCTCCGGCGTGCTTCAGAACATTCAGGACCAGGTGGTACAGCACCTTTCTGCCACCGCTCAGCTTTTGCGCGGGCAGGATCAAACCCTTTCCCAGGGGCTTTCGGCGATGCAGGGCCTTGTGGCAGATCTTCGGGAACGGATGGGGAAGATGGAGGAGATCGGCCGGCGGGTGGAGGCCGCCGCCCAGGACCTGGCTAGCCTCCAGGACCTCCTCCGCGGCCCCAAAGCCCGGGGAGTGTTTGGGGAATGGGTCCTTTCCGAGCTCCTTTCCGAAGTCCTCCCGCGCGGTCGTTTTCAGGAACAATATCGCTTCCGCGACGGAAGCGTGGTCGATGCCGCGATTTTTCTGGAGAATGGAATTGTCCCCGTGGACGCGAAATTCCCCATTTCCGGATTCGAAGAGCTCCACGCGGCCACCTCGCCCGAAGAGCGAAAAAGGCTTAAAAAGAGGCTCATAAAAAATGCGCAAAACCATGTGGACGCCATTGCCCAAAAGTACATAAAGCCCGAGGAGGGCACGACGGATTTCGCCCTCATGTATATCCCCGCTGAGGGGGTTTTTCTTGAGCTCCTTATGCCCGAAGAGGACCTGGACTTCTTGGAGTACGCCTGGAGCCGCCGGGTTTTTCCGTGCTCCCCCAACTCCTTTTACTCCTACCTCCGGGCGATCGGTATGGGCCTTCGGGGATTGGAGCTGGCCAAGGACGTGGAGGTGCTGTTCCGTGAGCTTCGTGCTGTGGAAAGAACCTTGGCCACGGCCCTCGAAGATGTCAACACCCTGGGCAACCATCTGCGCAATGCCCAACGCAAGTGGGAGGACGTGGAAAGAGGGCTTCGCGGTGTTTATAACAAACTTTCAACCGTTGCCAAAAAGGAGGAGGGATGACCGGGGTTTTTGGGCGGTACTTGTGGGTGGACCTCTCTGCGGGGCGGATCACGGAAAAAGAGATCCCAACGCATTGGTACGAACTTCATTTGGGAGGAAGGGGGCTGGCCGCGCGGCTCCTTTTGGAGTATGTGCCTCCAGGCACTGACCCCTTCTCCCCCAGGAACGCCCTCGTCTTTGCCACTGGGCCCTTTCAAGGCACCGGTTTGGCTGGGGCCGGAAGGCATGTTCTGATGGCTATTTCCCCAAAAACTCGGTCCATTGCCGACTCTTACGTAGGAGGTTTTTTGGGGCATGAGCTTGGCCGCTCTGGCTACGATGGGATTTTTATTTTCGGGAAAGCTCCAGAGCCCGTTTACCTCCTTGTTTACGAGGGAAAGGCTGAGCTTCGCCCTGCCCGGGATCTTTGGGGCCAATTCACGGCGGATGTGGAAAGGGAGCTGCAGAGGCGGCATCCCGGGGTGCGGGTGGCGGTGATTGGGCCAGCCGGGGAGAAGCTCGTTTCCCAAGCGTGTGTCATTCATGACCGCAATCGGGCCGCTGGCCGGCCAGGCCTGGGCGCGGTCATGGGGGCGAAGCTCCTCAAAGCCGTGGCCGTGAAGGGCCACACGGAAAAGCCCCTTGCCGACCCCGAGAAGTTCGCCAAGGCCCGGGCAGAATTCGCCCGCGACCTCCTTTCCGACCCGGGCAGCCTAAGGTTTGGAGAATACGGCACGGCCCGCGGCCTAACCTGGCTTTCGGAGATGGGGATCCTTCCCACCAAGAATTTTCAGGAGGGCGTGTTTGATTTCGCCCAAGCAATCGGGGGAGAAGCCCTGAAGGACACGATCCTTGTGGACCGCGACACCTGCGCCGGCTGTCCCATTCGCTGCAAGCGCGTGGTTAAAACGGAGTTTTTGGGGAGGCCGGTCATCCCGGAGTACGGCGGTCCGGAATACGAAACTTTGGCGGCGTTGGGCTCCCTCTGCCTTTGCTCAGACCTTTCGGCCATTGCCTTGGCCAACCAGCTTTGCAATGCCTACGGCCTGGATACCATCTCCACGGGCGTGGCCATCGCCTCCCTCATGGAGGCCGCAGAGAAAGGGCTGATCGGAGAGAGGGTGGCCTGGGGCGATGGAAAGGCCATCGTGGAGTGGGTGGAGAGGATCGGAAGAAGGGAGGGGCTTGGGGATGAGATCGCCCAGGGTCTTGAGGCCTGGGCCAAAAAGATCGGGCTTAATCCGGTGATGACCATAAAAGGGGTGGAGGTCCCCATGCACGAGCCCCGGGGCAAAGTCGGCCTGGGGATTTCCTATGCCGTCACTCCGCGGGGGGCCAACCACATGGAGGGCCTCCACGACACGATGCTCGAGCAGGACAACCCCACACCCGAGCTCGGCGTCACCTCCCGCTACGACCGTTTTTCTTTGGAGGGGAAAGCCAGGCTTGTTGTGCTTTACGAGAATTTGCGGTCGTTCGTGAATTCTTTGGTGATGTGCGCCTTTACCACGAAGGAATCCGGACCCTATTACAACTTCCCCAAGATCCGCGAGCTTTTGGCCTATGCCACGGGGTTAGAGATCGGGGCGGAGGAGATGCTTTTGATTGGGGCCAGGAATTTCGCCCTCATGCGCCTTTACTCCGGGCTCAGCGGGTACACTAAGGAAGCCGATCGTCTGCCGTCGCGGTTCCATGAGCCCCTTCCCCGCGGGGCCTCAGCCGGCCGGCCCATCGATCCCGAGCGTTTTCGCAGGGAGGTGGACGAGTACTACCGCATTCGCGGCTGGGATGACCACGGCCCCACCTCGGAGACCTTGCGAAAACTCGGGTTAGAGGAGCTCATAAGATTTGTCCCAAACCAGCGCTAAGCGCCTTTTGAGCCTTATTTTCGTGCCGAGGGCGTAGTTTTTGGGTTATGCTTTGTGGATCCATGCGGGCGGTGGCGTTCATCGGGCATTCCGGGGCGGGGAAGACCTCCCTCATTTGCCGGCTTATTCCCGTTCTCTTGGCCCGGGGGTATCGCGTGGGGACAGCCAAGCATGTGGGGCCGGAAGTGGAGCCGGACACCCCTGGAAAGGATACCTTCCTTCATCGGGAGGCCGGGGCTGTCCGCGTCCTCCTTTACTCCGATCTTCGGGGAGCCCTCTTTTGGGAGCATGAGGGAACCCCGGTGGAGGAGTACCTCACCCGCTACCTGGCCGACTTGGACCTCGTCCTCCTTGAGGGCTTCAAGCACGGGAATTTCCCGAAGATTGAGGTGTACCGCTCCGGGGAGCCCTTGGCCGGAAGGATCCCGGTGGTGGCGGTGGTCACCGATCGTCCCGCGCGCATCCCCGACGGGATCCCCATTATTCCCCCTGATCCTGAGCTCGTTGCGGACTTCATCGAGACGGAGATCCTTGCGCACTGATCCCCATGAACCTTTCCCGCAACGCCCGCCTTTTCCTGATCAGCTCAGCCGTGGGGAGCTTTGCCGGGAGCTTCAACGGGCTTTATTTCAACCTCTATTTGAAGGGCCTGGGATATGGTCAAGACTGGATCGGTCTTCTTGCCGCCGTCTCTTCCCTGGTCACCGTGGTCTCCGCCCTGCCCTTTGGGCTAGTGGCTGGACATTTTGGGTACAAGCGGCTCCTTCTTTTTGGAATGGGCCTTCAGGCGGGGAGCATCGTCTTGCCCGCGGCCTTGCCCGCTCCGGGGTGGCTAGTGGTGGCGGCGGTTTTGGGCGGTCTTGGCGGCGCCATGGGGGCGGTGGTGGGCGGCCCTCTTTTGGCTGAGCTAGCGGAGGACCGGATGCGCACCCAGCTCTTTGGGTTTCAGGCGGGGACAGCGGTTTTGGCGGGGATGGCCGGCTCCGCCTTGGCCGGCCTCCTGCCCGGCCTCTTCGCCCGCCTTTGGCAGCTCCCTCCCCAAGAGCCGCCGGCCTACCGGGCCGTGATTTTCACGAGTTTTCTCCTCTACCTTTTTTCTTTTTTGCCCCTGGTGGGACTGCGCTCCGGACGGGCAAAAACCGCCCTTTCCCTTCGGGCTTTTCGCTCCTATCGGGGCTTTGCTCGGGATCTTGTGCTGATCAACGGCTTCATTGGGCTTGGCGCAGGTCTCCTCATCCCCTTCGTGAACCTCTTTTTTCGCCTGCGCTTTTCCATGCCCGATCCCCTTTTGGGCGTGGTGTTCGCGCTGAACTCCTTGCTTATTGGGCTTGGAAACCTGGCCTCGCCCCTTTTGGGAAAACGGTTCGGCCGCATCCGGGTGGTCGTCGCCTGCCAAGCCCTCTCCCTTCCGTTTATCTTCCTTTGGGGCTACGTCCCCAACCTTTCCCTGTCCGTGGCGGGATACTTGGTGCGCACAACCCTCATGAACCTCGCCGGGCCGCTTTTTTCCGTGGTCGTCATGGAGGCCGTGCCCGCGGAGCTTCGCCCCAGCGTCAGCGCGGTGAACCTCATCTCCTGGCAAGGAGCCTGGGCCTTGGGCGCCTTGGTTTCGGGGTTTATCCAAGTCCGCTTCGGCTTTGCTCCGCTCTTTCCGGCCACGGTGGCCCTCTATGCCGCGGCCATCGCCATCACCCACCGGGCCTTTAGCGAAATCTCCTGAGGCTTCCTGTCCATTCCGCTAAAGCTGGGGGATTTCCTCCTCCCGGTTTTCCAAAAGAAGGCGCACCAGGCGTTGCGCCGCCTCGGCCACTTCCGGGCTAAGCCCTTCGCCCATCCCGTATTCCTTGGGCTGGATCCCAATAACCACCACTTCCTTTGCTTGGGCCAGGGAAAGGAGGAAGGGGAGAGGAAGCCCGTGGGTGGAGCCCCACATTTTCTCGCAGCTTGTGAGGGGGAGGCGCCGGATCGTCCCCGGAGGAAGCCCCATTTCCGCGGCGTCCACAATCACGAGTTTCTCGGGTTTTTTCTTCTCCACGACCCCTAAAACATTCTCCAGCGCCGTTGTGGGTATTGAAAGCCAGTCACTTCCTTGCAGGGCTTCGGCGACGCGGAAGCCAACCCCGTCGTCGCGGCCAAGGGGGTTTCCGAGGCCAAGGAGGACCTTGCTGATCAAATCAGGTTTTCCCTGAGGAACGTCCGGAAGGGATGGGCCATGGCCTGCAGTTCCTCGGGCTTTAGGATGACGATCCTTCGGCCGGGCAAGGCGAGTATTCCTCGGTCCCTGAACTCCGAGAGGATGCGCACCGCGGTTTCCGTGGTCACCCCCGCCATCTCCGCGATCTCGCTGCGGGGAAGTTCCACCCCAAGGTCCAGCCCCTCGGGCGTTCGTTGGCCGAACGCCCTTGCTAGCTCCAAAAGGACCCGGGCCATGCGCTCCTTTGCGGAATACGCGGAAATCTCCACGAGTTTATCTCCGAAGGCCTTGAGCTCCCGGGAGAGTTTTTCGATGAGCCTAAAGGCCACGTCCGGGTATTTGCGCATGAAGGCGAGGAAATCCTCGCGGGCGATGAACATAAGGCGCGAGGGCTCCAAGGCCTTGGCGTAGCAGGTATAGGTTTCTTGGTCAAACAGGGTTTTTTCACCGAGGACCTCGCCCGGAGCCAAAAGCTTTAAAATTTGCGACCTTCCCCCTTTGAGCCTTTTGGCCACCTTGATTTTTCCCTCGCAAAGGATGTAAAGGCCGTGGGCGGGCAGGCCCTCGTAAAACACAAGCTGGCCTTCATCCAGTTCCAAAGGGCGCATCAAAGAGGCGAGCTCCATGCGCGCGGCTTCGGGAAGGCCGGAAAAAAGGTAGGAACACCCGTGCTTACAGGCTTGACACAATTCCTGGGCCCTAGTCGGCGCCGCCCGCACTTCCCACATGGCGATAGCGTTTGTACCGCAAGCGGAGAAGTTCGTCCAGGGGGAGGGCGCAAAGCGCAACAAGGTGGCGGAGCACCGCCTCCCGCACGGCCTCCACAGTCCTTTGGAAGTCCGTGTGGGCCCCACCGGGCGGCTCAGGGATCACCTCGTCCACCGCTCCCAAGGCCCATAGCTCCCGGGCCGTGAGTTTCAGGCTTTCCGCGGCTTTCTCCGCGAATTTCGCGTCCTTCCAAAGGATAGAGGCTGCTCCCTCCGGGGAGATCACGGAGTAGGTGGCGTTTTCCAGGATGAGGACGCGATCGGCGGCGGCGAGGGCCACCGCCCCGCCGGACCCGCCTTCTCCGAGGATCACCGCCAAGGTGGGAGCGGGGTGCCGAAGCATCTGCCAAATGCAAGCGGCGATGGCGCCCGCGATGTTGTGGGCCTCGGCCTGCACTCCGGGATAGGCTCCCGGGGTGTTGATGAGGGTGAGAAGGGGCAGGCGAAAGCGCGCGGCGACCTCCATGATCCTCCGGGCTTTCCAGTACCCTTGGGCGGAGGCCATGCCGAACCGGGCCTGGCGCTGTTCTTCGGGAGTGGCCCCACGCTGGTGGAAAAGGACGGCGATCCTTTTTCCCATAAGCTTGGCAAAGCCCCCGCGCAAAGCGGGGTCGTCGCCAACGAGGCGGTCGCCGCGGAGCTCATAAAAAGCATCACACAGAGCTTGCACGAAGGGAAGGCCGCTTGGGCGATCCGGCCGGCGGGCGAGCTGCACCCTTCCCCAAGCAGAAAGTCCTTCTTGAACCGTGCGCCTGAGCTCCGCGATCTTTTGCTCCAAAACGGCGATCTCCGCGGACAGATCCAGTCCGTTTTCCTCAGCCAGGCGCCGCAGCTCTGCGGCCTTCTCCTCCAAAACCTTGAGCCGTTCCGCCTCGTTCATCTTTCCTCCGCCAAAACGGAAAGGGCGCGCGCCAACTCCTCCCGAAGCTTTGCCCGCGGCACCACCGCGTCCACCATCCCGTGTTCCAGGGCGAATTTTGCCGTCTGGAAGCCCGGGGGTAACCGCTCGCCCGTTGTTTGTTCGATCACCCGCGGGCCAGCAAACCCGATCAATGCCCCCTCCTCGGCGATGGTGAGATCGGCGATGCTCCCAATGGAGGCGAGCACCCCGCCAGTGGAAGGGTAGGTGAGGATGGCGATATAGGGGACGCCGGCCTGGGCCAAGGCTTCGCGGGCGGCCACCACTTTGACCATCTGAAGGAGGGAAAGGACGCCCTCTTGGACCCTGGCCCCCCCGGAGGAGACGACAAGCACGAAGGGCTTTTTTTCTTGGGCGGCGCGCTCCATGGCGAGGCAGAGGATCTCACCCACTCCCACCCCCATGCTCCCGCCGATGAACCGGAAGTCCATGACCGCCAAAACCACGGGGATGCCCTGCACCCTTGCCGTTCCGGCCAGGACCGCCTCGAAAAGGCCGGTTTCCGCGCGGGCCCGTCCCAGCCGCTCCTTGTACGAGATCTGGTCGCTGAACCCCAAGGGATCCTCGGCGATCTTTGGGGGTGGGAACGCCGCAAAAGACCCTTCATCCACAAGGGAAGCCACGCGTTCTTGGGCGGAGAGAAAGAAGTAGGCCCCGCAGCGGGGACAGACGTATTGGTTTTCTTGGAGCTTTCGGCGGAAGATGAGTTCCCCACAGGATTCGCAGCGCACCCAAAGGGGCTCAGGAGGGGGACTAACCTCTATCTCCACGTAGCGGTCCCGCTTATCCCTGCGAATCGGCACCCTCTTCCTCCTTGACGAGAAGACCGCCGGAGAGGACCAGAGTAAGGCCCTCATCCATGGTGAGGGTGGTGGGGATGAGGCGCTCCTTGGGAAGGAAGAGCACCCAGCCGGTCAATGGGTTGGGGGCAGTGGGGATGTACACCGCCGACACCTCTTGGCCAAGGGTTTGGCTTACGGGCTTCACTTCATCCGCGGTGAGCATGCCCAAAACGTAGCTCCCTTGGCCGGGGAATTCCACAAGCACCACCCGCCCCGTTGGGGTTTGAGTTTGCTCCAAAAGATAGCGGGAAAGCTGCCTTCCGGTCCAATAGAGCTTGCGGATGAAGGGCACGCGGAGGAGGGCCCGCTCCAGGGCGCCAAGGAGAGCCCGCCCCAACCAATGCCTGGTCACAACGCCCATGAGGAGTATCACCAGTAAACCCGCGACGATTTCCGTGCCGGGGATGTATAGCCCAAGTGTGCGGCGCATGAAGGAGGCCAGGGCCGTATGCGGCCCGAAAAGCCCGTAAGCGAAGCGGTAAAGGAGCCAGAGGGCGAAGGCGGTAAGGCCAAGGGGGAGGAGGGCCACAAGACCGGCAAGGAAGTTCCTCTTCAACCACCTCCACAACCGCATGGCCAAGGGAAGTTGTACAAAGCGGATGCCCGTTGTGCAAAAGGGCGGTTGAAGGGCCATTTGAAGGGGTTATGATAGTTATGATAGTTTTGTTGCTTATTTTGCAAGGCAAGGGGGTGGCGGAAAGTGAAGTGGGTGCAGCCTGATCCGAAGCGCGAGAACTGGTACTGGCCGACAGAGGCGCTGAAGGAACGCGCCTGGGTCTCCGATCCCAAGATCTACGAGGAAGCTGCGGCCGACCCCATCAGTTTTTGGGCCAAGCGGGCCGAGGAGCTCGTGTGGTTTGAGAAGTGGAAGGAGACCCATGTTGATGAACCCTACGCCTACAAATGGTTTGTGGGCGGAAAGCTCAACCTTTCTTACAACTCCCTTGACCGCCATGTGGAGGCCGGAAAAGGGGACAAAGTGGCCCTGATCTGGGAGCCCGAGCCGCCCAATGAACCCAACCGCATCCTCACCTACAGGGAGCTCCTGGCCGAGGTTTGCCGCCTGGCCAACGCCCTAAAGGGCCTGGGCATCCAAAAGGGCGATCGGGTAGGGATTTATCTTCCCATGATTCCCGAGGCCGTGGTGGCCATGCAGGCCTGTGTGCGCATCGGCGCCGTGCACACCGTGGTTTTCTCCGCGTTCTCCGCGGAGTCCTTGCGGGATAGGCTCCTTGACTCCGGGGCCAAGCTCCTCATCACCGCCGATGGTTACTGGCGCCGTGGAAAGCTGGTGGATCTCAAGCCCCAGGCCGACCAGGCCCTGGCCGGGACGAAGGTGGAAAAGGTCATTGTGGTGCGTCGCACCGGCCACCAGGTCCCCATGAACCCTGGCCGGGATATCTGGTATCACGAGCTTGTACAGGGCGAGAGGGATTATTGCCCGGCCGAACCCATGGACAGCGAGGACCTGGCCTTCATCCTCTACACCTCGGGAACCACGGGGAAGCCCAAGGGCGTCATGCACACCACCGGCGGCTACGCCGTCCAGGTTTACACCACGGCCAAATGGGACTTCAACCTCCACGAGGACGACGTCCACTTCTGCACCGCCGATGTGGGCTGGATCACCGGCCACTCCTACCTCAACTACGGCCCCCTTATGAATGGGGTGGCCACCGTGGTGTATGAGGGCTCCCCGGATTACCCGGATTTTGGCCGGATGTGGCAGATCATCGAGAAGCACAAGGTCACCGTCTACTACACTGCTCCCACCGCCATCCGCATGCACGTGAAGTGGGGGGATGAGTGGCCCAAGAAGCACGATCTTTCCACGTTGCGGGTCTTGGGGACGGTGGGCGAGCCCATCAATGAAGAGGCCTGGCTTTGGTACTTCAAGGTGATCGGCGGGGAGCGCTGCCCGATCATCGATACCTGGTGGCAGACGGAGACCGGAGCCACCTGTGTTCAGGCCCTTCCCGGGATTGGCCCGTTCATCCCCACCGTGGCCGGGCGGCCCTTCCCGGGGATTCGCGCCAAGATCGTAGATGCCGGCGGCGCTCCGGTGAAGCCCGGCGAGGGCGGATATCTTGTGTTGGAGCCGCCCTTCCCGCCCGCCCTCACCCGCGGCCTTTACGGGGATCCGGAGAAGTTCAGGGCCACTTACTTTGGAGAGTTCGGTCCCAGGCTCTACTTCACCAAGGACGGCGCCCGCATGGATGAGATGGGGAACATCCGCATCACCGGGCGGGTGGATGACGTGATGAACGTGGCTGGGCATCGTTTGGCCACCGCGGAGGTGGAGGACGCCCTCTCCCAGCACCCCCTCGTCTCTGAGGTGGCCGTGGTCTCCCGCCCCGACGAAATCAAGGGCGAGGTGCCGGTGGCCTTCGTCCTCCTTAAGGCGGGGGCCCAGCCCTCGGAAGAGCTGAAGAAGGAGCTCATAAAGACCGTGGACAAATACATTGGACCCACGGCTCGTCCGGCGGAGATCTACTTCGCTGAGGATGTGCCGAAGACCCGCTCGGGAAAGATCATGCGCCGGATCCTCAAGGCCCTGGTGCGGGGCGAACCCATCGGGGACATCACCACCCTCCGAAACCCCGAGTGTGTAGAGGAACTGAAGAAGCTCGTGGGCTATAAAGGGTAGATTCGGGGGACTTTGGACCGGGGGTGGCCTAAAAATGTGGCCACCCCCTTTGTCTTGGGAGGAAAACATGGATAAGGAACCTCGTTTTCGCTGGCTTTTGGTCTTTTTGGGGTCCCTTATAAATCTCTGCATGGGCGGGGTTTATGCCTTCAGCGTTTTTCGCAAACCCCTGGAAAATTTTTGGGGGATCAGTGCCACCCTCAGCGGCCTTCCCTTTACCATCTTCCTTGGGGTCTTCTCGATCATGATGGCCGTGTCCGGGGGGCTTCTTGAACGGTGGGGGCCGCGACGGACCGGCTTTGTTGGCGCCATATTAGTGGGGTTGGGTTGGATACTTGCCGGCCTGTCCCCGCATATCTGGGTCCTCGCCTTTACTTATGGGGTAATTGGCGGCGCCGGGGTGGGCATGCTCTACGGGGCCCCCATTGCGGTGGTTGCCCGATGGTTTCCGGACCGCAAGGGTCTAGCGTTGGGCTTGACCGTGATGGGCTTTGGTCTGGCCCCTCTTTTTATCGCTCCAATAATAAATGCCTTGCTCGGCTACGTCGGGCCTTTGCGAACTTTTTTGTATTTAGGTGCAGCATTTTTGTTGATCCTCCCGGCCATGTCCTTGCCCCTGCGCTATCCCAAACCAGGTTGGTCGCCAGCCAAGCTTCCCGCGGACCACGCTCGCAAGGCCCCGGCTCGCGAGCTCAATCGCCGAGAAATGCTAAGGACCAGCACCTTTTATGCCCTATGGGGGTGTTTTGCGTTGGGGTCGCTAGCAGGGCTTATCGCTGTGGGCATTGCTGCGCCGTTTGGACAAGAGGTGGCCGGGGTATCCGCGACCGTTGCCGCTTATGCTGTTTCGGCTTTTGCCGTTTTCAACGGCCTTGGTCGCGTGTTTTTTGGCTGGTTGGTGGATAAAATCGGGCCCCGTAGAACCGCGGTTTTCTCCTTCGCCTTGGTTTTGCTCGCCTCCCTTGCCTTGGTGCTAGGGGGCCGTGGAAATGTCCCCCTATACCTCCTTTGTTTTGCCATGTTGTGGATGAATTACGGAGGATGGCTGGCCATTGCCCCGGCTGCTACCGCGGCCTTCTTCGGTTCCAGGGACTACGGCCGAAACTATGGGATCATGTTCACCGCCTATGGGACAGGGGGGATCCTGGCGGGAATAATTTCCGGATTCATCCGGGATTTGACCGGAAGCTACCTCGGCGTCTTTTACTTGGTGATGGGCTTTGTGACCATGGGGATCCTCCTCGCCTTTTTAGGCTTACATGGTCCCAGGGAAGTGAAGCGGCCGTTGAACGCGTCCGTGCGGCTTAAATAGGGGTAAGCCATGGAGGACTTGGTCTCCGACATCGGCGAACATTTTGAACGTTACCTTTCCCGCCTCAAAAGGGCCTTGGCTCAACCCAGTATCGCCGCCCAAGGTTTGGGAATAACGGAGATGGCCGATTTGCTAATGGAGGAATTGGGTGCCTTGGGCTTTGCCGTGGAAAAGGTGCAAACGGACGGGGCGCCGGTGATCCTGGCCAAGATGGAGGGGAAAGGCCCAGAAAAACTGGTGTTCTATAACCACTATGACGTTCAGCCAGTGAACCCTGTAGAGCTTTGGGATACCCCCCCATTTGAACCCGCTGTCCGGGAGGGAAAGCTTTATGCTCGCGGAGCCTCGGACAACAAAGGGGCCATTTTTGCCAGACTCGCGGCGGTGGAATCCTATCTCCGGGTTCGGGGCGAACTCCCCCTCCGACTCGTTTGGGTAATTGAGGGGGAGGAAGAAATCGGGAGTATTCACCTCCGCCAGTTTGTGGAAAAGAAGGGCGAGGAGATAAAGGGAGCGATAGGCTGTGTTTGGGAGGCCGGGGGGAAGGACGTCAAAGAGCGCTATGAAATTGCCCTTGGTTGCAAGGGCATCCTTTATGTGGAGCTTCGGGTGAGGAAGGCCAAGCGCGACCTTCATTCCGCCTTGGCGGCCGTTGTGGAAAATCCTGGTTGGCGACTGGTCATGGCCCTCAGCAGCCTCAAAGGGCAGGGCGGAAAAGTGCTCATTCCCGGCTTTTATGAGGACGTGATCCCTCCAACCCCCTCTCAACTTAAGCTCCTTGAGGATTGGGATTTTCCTGAAGAAGAGGCGCGAAAGCTCTGGGGAATAAAGGCCTTTCTCGGGGATCTTTCCGGGATGAAACTGAAAGAGGCGCTCATATTTGGCCCCACCTGCAATATTTGCGGGATACATAGCGGCTATGCCGGTCCGGGCTCAAAGACGGTTTTGCCCGCGGAGGCCTTTGCCAAGCTCGATTTTCGTCTTGTTCCAAACCAGCGCCCGGAGAAGGTGGTGTGGGCTTTGCGGAAATTCCTGGATTCGCTGGGGTTTAACGATGTGGAGATCGCTTGGTGGGAAGGGGAGATGCCCTTTTGCGGGGATCCGGAGAACCCCTTTGTGAAGGTGGCTGTGGCGGTGGCGAAAAAGGTTTATGGACACGAGCCGGTGGTCTTGCCAATGATGGCCGGGACAGGCCCAGTCCATCTTCTCTGCGGCCAGTTTGGGATCCCCATCGTTACCGCCGGGGTGAGTTACGCCGACTCCCGGGCCCATGCCCCAAACGAAAACATTCGCCTCGCGGACTTTTTCGAAGGGATCAAATACATTGCTGCCCTGCTCGACGCCCTGGCAAGCCGAGCTTAATGCGCGGCCGGCTCCCTTAAGACAAGTTCGGCGAAAAGGGCGAGATCTTGCCGGTCGCGGTGGAGGATAAAGCCCCGCGAAAGGAGGAGGGAGATGATCCTTATATTCTCGGGGTTGATTTCGGCGATGACCCGCCGCACCCCCAAAGACCGGGCTTGATCCAGGCAAAAATCCGTGATAACGCGACCTAAACCCTTTCCCTGCCAAGGATCAGCAACAACAACACAGAACTCCGCGGTCTCCCCCAGCGCATCCGGACAAATCCGCCCCTCTCCGATTATCCGCGGTGGAAATCCTACCAACTCCGCCACGAAGACGAATTCCAGCGCTGATTCATTTTGACAAAGCCTTTCCATCTCTTCCTCGATTTTTCGGCGATTTCGATGGCCAAAGCGGAATTGCAAAGTTTCTTCCGAGCAGGCCTTGAGCATCGACAGCCAACCGGAAAGGTCTCGAGGGCGCATGGGCCTGAGGAGGACTAGGCTTCCATCTTTGATGCGAGCGAGGGCCCTTTTTTCTTTGTGCATTCCTAGGCTTTTAGATCGCAAAAATGACGTGGGGTCTTCCAGTGCTCGGGTCTTTTACGATCGTTGCGTTCACACCGAAGGCCAATCGCAAATTTTCCTCGGTAAGAACCTCGTTTGGAGAACCTTGGGCCATTATGCGCCCTTTGAACATCAAGGCCATCCTGTGGGCAAAGGAGCTGGCAAGGTTTAGATCGTGCATGGCGCAAACCACGGCCTTCCCCTCCCCGGCGAGGTCCCTAAGGAGCTTCATGATCTCCAGCTGATAAGCCACATCGAGATGGGCTGTGGGTTCATCGAGGAGGTATATCTCCGCTTCCTGCGCCAAGACCATGGCCAAAAGAACTTTTCTCCTCTCCCCTCCGGAAAGCTCTCGATAAGTTCGCTCCGCCAGGTGGGCGACCCCCAAACGGCCCAGAAAATTTCGAACCCTGGCCAAGTCTTGCGGGGATAGCGCTTGGAATCTGGACAAATGGGGATAACGCCCAAAGGCCACGAGCTCGGCCACCTTGAAAGTCAGGTCCGGGGATATTTCCTGTTCGAGCATGGCCAACCGTTGGGCCAAAAGCCTAAGGGGCATTTCCTCAAGCCTCTTCCCGTCGAGATACACGGCCCCTGGGCCTTTGAGCCAGGAGGAGAGGCGGCGAAGGAGCGTGGACTTTCCTGCCCCATTGGGCCCGACCAAGGCCAAAAGCTCCCCGCCGCGGACCTCCAAATTCACGTCCTCCAGGGCTTTGATGTTCCCGAAGCTTTTGTAAAGGCCATGGGCCTTGAGCTTTACGCCGTCCATCGTCGTTTGAGGATGGCCAAAAAGAAGGGAACCCCCAAAAAGGCGGTGATCAACCCCACGGGAAGCTCTACGGGCTGAAGGATCATCCTCGCTCCGAGATCCGCCCATACTAGGAGCATGGCTCCGCCCAAAAACGCGGCCAAAAGAAGGGGAAAATGGCGGGGCCCCAAAAGGAGGCGCATGGCATGGGGGACGATCAGACCTACAAAGCTTATGGGGCCAGCGAAAGCCACGGCTGTGGCGGTAAGCATTGTGGAAATGAATAGAAGCACGGCTCGAGCCCGATCTGGATGCGTTCCCAAGTGGAAGGCCTGGGCATCGCCCAACGCCAAGGCGTCCAGGTCGCGGGAAAAGGCCAAAAGGGTGGGCAGCCCTAAGGCCACCAATGCCCCCAAAATAAGGGCCATGTCTCGTGTGGCCCGGTTCAGTCCGCCCATGGTCCAAATGAGGATCGCTCCGCGCTCCTCGGGGCTGGCAAAGAAGATGAGGGTTGCAGTAATCGCTGAAAACAGGGTGGCCAAAGAAACTCCGGCCAGGATCAGCGCCAAGGGGCTCAATCCCCCGCGGGAGCGGCCGAGAAGGGCCACGGCTGCGGTCACCAAGCCGCCGCCCGCCAGGGCGCCCACGGTCAACGCCCAGGGCCTTCCCGTGGCAAATCCCAGCTTTATAACCGCGGCTGCCCCCGCTGACGCCCCGCTCGCCAGCCCTAAAACATAGGGGTCTGCAAGGGGATTGCGGAAAATGCCTTGTATAACGGTGCCCACACAGGCTAACGTCCCTCCCACCAGGGTTCCCAAAACGGCCCGCGGTAGACGCAGCTCCCAAACTATGACTTTTTCGGCCCAAGAAGCTTCGGGATTCCCAAAAAGGGTTTGCCAAACCCGCGGAAAGGGGATGGATACAGGCCCCAAGGTTATTCCCGTGAAAAATCCCAAAGATAAGAGCGCTCCAAGGCCAGTAAAAACGAGCGTTTTCCTCACAGTCACTCCTCAAAGGCCTGAGGATGAAGGACTTTAGCCATGAAGGCCAAAACGTTCACAACTTTAGTGGAAACGAGGTGAGCCGCGTGGATCTCCCAAATTCGGCCTTTTTCCACCGCATGTAAGCCTTTTAATGCGCGGTGGTTTACCAGGTTTTCTTTCTGGCCCGTCCCGACAAAGATGATCTCGGGATTGCGAGTTAATACCTGCTCCAAGCTTACTTGGGGATAGCCCTGGAGGTCGGCGAAAGCATTCGTCCCCCCGGCCCGCCAGATGAGCTCGTCTTCAGGGGTTCCCCTTCCCGCCACATATGGCAACCCCGAAGGGTCATAAACGTAAAAAACCGCTACAGAAGGGCGCGGTAACCCTAATACTTTAGCCTCCAAAGCCAAAATCTCCAAGGCCAAAGAACCGGAGAGGGCTTGAGCCTTTTCCTCGACCCCCAAGATCCTTCCGAGCTCTACAATCCCTTCTAAGACCTCAACAATGCTTGTGATCCATCCCCCTTTCTCTTCCGCCAAAAGGAAGGCCGGGACTCCAAGTTCCCTCAATCGGGCAGCAAGCAAAGGTGGAGCCCCCAAAACTAAGTCCGGGTTAAATCCTAAAATAGCTTCGAGGCTCGGAGCCCATACCGGACCAACTTTGGGAAGGTTCAGGACCTCTTTGGGGTTTTCCGGGCTTTCCGCGACCGCGACAATTCGATCCCCAAGACCTAATGCGAGGAGGATCTCGGTATACAAAGGGATCCCAGCCACTACGATCCTTTGGGGGGCGGAAGCCCAGCCAGCCGCTCCTGCCACTAAAATGGCAATCAGGACTAAAATTCGCTTCATCGCCCCCTCCTTTCAAAGTTTAATCCCCGTTTGGGTGGCACAGGCCTTGACCGTGTTCCAAAGGAGCATGGCCACGGTCATCGGCCCTACCCCACCAGGAACTGGGGTAATGGCCTCCACCTTCTCTTTGAGGGCCTCAAAATCGGTGTCTCCTACAAGCCTAAAGCCCGTCTTTGTCGAAGGGTCGCTGATCCTGTTCACCCCCACGTCGATGACTACCGCTCCTTCTCGGACCATGTCGGCGGTGATGACCCTTGGGGACCCCATGGCGGCGACAAGGATGTCGGCCTGCCGGGTGAAGTGGGCGAGATTTGGCGTCCCCGTATGGCAAACGGTTATCGTGGCATTGGCCCCGGCGGCCTTTTGGATCAGGATAGCAAAAAGAGGCTTCCCATTTATATTGCTGCGGCCACAGATCACCACATGCTTCCCCTCCGGAGAATAGCCGCTACGGATCAAAAGCTGTTGAACACCGTGGGGGGTACATGGAAGGAGATATGGCTCGCCCAAAAGGAGTTTTCCCACGTTTATGGGGTGAAAGCAATCCACGTCTTTTAAAGGATGGATGGCCTCGATCACCCTCCGTGGGTGGATGTGGGGAGGAAGGGGAAGCTGTACAAGTACTCCGTGAACTCCGGGGTCATCGTTTAATGTTTGAACCTTGGCGATGAGCTCCTCTTCCGTTGCCGACTCCGGGAGGGCCCAGGTTTCCGTGGCCACGCCCACCTCAGCACAGGCCTTCTCCTTTTGTTTCATATAGGAGACGGAGGCTGGGTCCTCTCCCACTCGCACCATCACGAGTTTCGGAACAATGCCCTTACTTAAAAGAAAATCCACCTTTTCTTTAATTTCCTGCTGGACCTGAGCAGCAATGGCCCTTCCGTCAATCACCTTCCCCATTTTTTCCTCCTTTTTCACGATTATAGCGTCCCCTTATAATAACCAAGATGGCGGCCGAAGCCCTTGCGCGAAAAATCCAAGAAGCTCGGGAAAAGCTCAGGGCTTTGACTGAGGAAGAGCTCGCAACGAGGACGGGCTTCGTTCCCTGTTCAGAGGGGTTCAGCTTCAATCTTGTGGGAGTCCCGCATCTTCTTTCCTGGCCCGATCTTTGCGTGTTGGATGCTTTCGCAAAGGAAAGCTCTGAGGAGGTCCAGGCCCTGGTTTTAGATTACGTCCTTTTTGGCGACGGAAGCAAGCCCGCCGGGCGTTGGCTTTCCTTTGCGGAGCTTCCCCATGGGACTTTTTATGCGCAGGCCTTTCAAAGGTATTCCGGGGACGAGCTTGTGCGTCGGCTGAACGGGGATCGGAGGGCGTTTACGCGGGGGGCCGAGAGGCTTGGGGGAAAGCCCCTGGATTTTGGGGATGCCGCCTATTCCTTTTTCGCCCTTCCCCACATACCCTTGGCCGTAGTTTGGTGGGATGGGGAAGAGGAAATACCCCCTAAAGCCACGGTGCTCTTTGATGCCGTTGCTCCGAAATACCTGCCTCCTGAAGGCCTGGCCATCCTCGGCCGGATGTTGTGTAGAAGGATAGCGAAGGCCGCGGAGGAAGGATGAAGGTGGCTGTGGCCGGAAAAGGAGGGGTGGGAAAAACCACGCTCACCGCGCTTCTTGCCCATGAAGCCGTCCGCAGGGGATATAAAGTTGTCTTGGTCGACGCCGATCCCGCAGCTACTTTGGCCCCCACCTTGGGCATCACCCAACCGATACAACCCCTTACGGAGCTCTCTGAGCTTATTTACACCCGGGTCGGCCAAGGGCTTATAAACCTGAACCCAAAGGTGGAGGATATCCCTGAGCAATACGCGGTGGAAAAGGACGGGATGAAGCTTTTAGTTTTGGGAGGGGTGAGGAAAGGGGGGAGTGGCTGTGCCTGCCCAGAATATACTTTCCTCCGCGCCCTCCTTCGCCATCTTCTTCTTCGGTCTGACGAAGCTGTCTTTGTCGATCTGGAAGCGGGCCTTGAGCCCTTGGGTCGAAGCGCGGTGGACGGCGTGGATGCCCTTCTGATCGTGGTGGACCCGGACCGGCGCAGCGCCTTTACCGCTTTAAGGATCTTCCAGTTGGCCAAGGACTTGGGGCTCAAAAACGTTTTTGCCGTGGCCAACAAGATTAGGCACGAAGAAGAGGAGAAGGAAATCCAAGCGATTTTGGCTTCCATTATTCCTGTTATCTTGGCAATCCCTTTTTCTTCGGAGTTGGAAGCGGTCGGCAAAGGCAAGCCTATTCCCTTGGGGCCTTTTCCTCCAATACCGAGGCTTTTCTCTTTCCTGGAAGGGATAATGGAAACTTGTTCGGAATAATGCGGGCCAGTATAGTTCAAAAGTTTAGGAGGGGAGGATGTCCAGGATAATCGCGACGGCGGCCATTCGGGGAGCCCATAAATATGTAGCCCAGGCGGAAAGGGAGCTGAACCAAGCTATTGAAGAATTTGGACCTTCAAAGAAGATAGGTTTTCCCAACACTGCTTATTTTCTTCCTGTCGTTTTAGCCTTGACCGGCCTCGAGGTGCGCACTTTGGCCGATGCCCAGAAGGCTTTGGCATACGCAAAATCCCTTCTTCCTCCAATCCCAGCAGAAAGGCGCTGGCTTCCATATCTTGGCCCAGCCCTGGACGCGGGCATTGCTACCCTTATCGCTGAGGAGATCATCGAGGCCCTGAAGTACCTGCGGGGCTGGGAGCCGGAACCTCCTTGGCTTGGGTTCACTGACGACGCGATTCTCCGCACCCAAGGGATAAAGCTTGTTGATGGGCGGATGCCGGGGTTTGCTGCCTGTGTCGGCGCCCTTCCCACTAACGAAGAGGCTGTTGAGCTGGCCAGGGCCCTTCAGGAGAGAAACATCCTCGTTTTCATGGCCTCAAACACCAAAGGGAAAAGCATGGCGGAGCAGCTGGCAGAGGAGGGGGTGGAGATGGGATGGGATGTGTTCCTTGTTCCTTATGGCAAGGACACATCCGCCGCGGTGCATGCCTTGAACTTCGCGGCCCGGGCGGCCATGACCTTCGGAGGGATTAAACCGGGCAGCTTGGATGCGGCGCGTAAAATCCTCCTTTACAATAAGGAAAGGGTCCACGCCTTCGTCCTGGCCCTGGGCGCCGATTACCACCAGGAACAAGACTCCGGCCAGCTCCTCACCGATGAAAAATACGCCACTGCTGCTGGGGCTATAAATTTTGGATTCCCTGTAGTTGCCGACGTCCCCATCCCCCAGATCCTCCCCCGGGGTATTTGCACTTATGAGCACGTGGTTTCTGGGGTCCCCCGGGACAAAATTGTGCAAAAAGCCGTAGAGGTACGGGGTCTTAAGATCAAAGTGACCAAGATTCCTATCCCTGTACCGTACGGCGCGGGGTTCGAAGGCGAGCGGGTGAGGAAGGAAAACCTCTATGTGGAATTTGGCGGCAAATACTCCCCGGCTTTTGAGCTCCTCAAAGTCAAGCCGATGGAAGAGGTGGAGGATGGCAAAATCGAGGTGATCGGCCCGGACATCGATCAGGCAGAAGAGGGCGGGGCCATGCCCTTGGGGGTGGTTGTGGAGGTGGCCGGCCGCAGCCTGAAAGAGGACTTTGAACCCGTCCTTGAGAGGAGGATCCACCACTTCATAAGCTGCATAAGCGGGGTTATGCACATCGGCCAGCGGGATATCCCCTGGATCCGCATAAGCAAAGAGGCCTTTAAAAAGGGCTTCAGGCTGAAGCACTACGGAGAGGTCCTAGTGGCCAAATTCCACGACGATTTCTCCACCTTGGTGGATAAGGTCCAAGTCCGGATCTATACCGATGAGGAGAAGGTCAGGGAGCTGTTGAAGGAGGCGCGGGAGGTCTATCGCCGCAGGGACGATCGGATCATGGGCCTTCGGGACGAGGATGTCGATGTTTTCTACTCCTGTGTCCTGTGCCAGTCTTACGCGCCCAACCATGTGTGCATCGTCACCCCTCAGCGTCTTGGTCTGTGTGGGGCCTATACCTGGTTGGACTGTGCGGCAAGCTACGAAATGGACCCCCACGGGCCCAACCAGCCGGTCAAAAAGGGAGAAGTGCTGGACCCCATCAGGGGGGTGTTTGCCGGGGTCAACGAATATGTGGCCAAGGCCTCCCGGGGGAATGTAACCCGCGTGAGCATGTATTCGGTGATGGTCGACCCCCAAACCTCGTGCGGTTGCTTTGAGGTCATTTTGGCCATCGTCCCCGAGGCCAACGGTTTTCTTTTGGTGAACCGGGAATACCTTGGGGTGACCCCCTTGGGCCTGACCTTCTCCAACTTGGCTGGCGAGATCGGAGGAGGGGTACAGATGCCTGGTTTCTTGGGGATTGGAAAACTTTACATAACCAGCGAGAAGTTCATCTCCGCCGACGGCGGGATCCGCCGGATCGTGTGGATGCCGAAAATGCTGAAAGAAGAGATCAGGCCGCGGTTGGAGGCGAGGCTTAAAGAGATCGGAGAGCCGGAGCTCATCGACAAAATCGCCACCGAAGAGGAGGCCACGACCACGGAGGAGCTCCTCCAGTTTTTGGAAAGGGTTGGTCATCCAGCCCTTATCATGGAGCCGCTTATCTAGGAGGGGATTATGGCAAAACTCACCGGGATCGATATCTATAAGCTCCTTCCCCGTACGAACTGCGGGGATTGCGGGTTTTCCACGTGTATGGCCTTCGCCATGCAGGTGGCGGCGAAAAAGGTGGCCCTGGATAAGTGCCCCCATGTCTCTGAAGAGGCCAAGGCCGCCTTGGGCGAGGCCCAAGCCCCGCCGATGCGCACAGTTTCCATCGGTTCCGGCCAAAATGCCGTGACAGTCGGGGGCGAGACCGTCTTGTTCCGCCACGAAGAGAAGTTCCATCGCCCTCCAGGGATTGCCATCACCGTGGGGCCAAAACACGGGCCCGTCGCCTCTCGGATATCCTGCATAAACAAGCTCAAGTTCGTCAGGGTTGGGCAGGAACTCAAAGCAAATCTTGTGGCTGTGCAGAGCGACGGACTTGACGGTTCCGGTTACGCGGCCTTGGTTCAGACGGTCCGGGAAAACACGGACCTTCCCATGATCCTCGTTTGTCCGGATCCCACCGCCCTCGCCTCCGCCCTCCCCCTTGTGGCCAAGGAGCGGCCCCTCCTTTGGGCGGCGACGAAGGAGAACTGGGAGGAAATGGGAAAGCTCGCAAGGGATCACCAGGTCCCCTTAGTGGCCCGGGCGGAAACCCTGGCTGACCTCGCTTGGCTTGTGGAGAAACTTCGAGGGCTTGGCGTGGAGGATATCGTCCTTGATCCCGCTGGCAAGGGCCTGAAGGAAACCATTTCAAAGCTCATAGACATTCGCCGGCTGGCTTTGGAGAAGAACTTTCGTCCCCTTGGCTTTCCCGTCCTTGTCTTCGTTCATGGTCGCTCGGCATTTGAAGCGGTAGCTCACGCTACAGCCTACATTTGCAAGTACGCGAACATCCTGGTTTTGGAGGATGTTGAACCCGAAGTGCTTCTTCCCATCTTTACTGTGAGCCAAAACCTCTACACCGACCCGCAAAAGCCCAATGCCATTGAGGCCAAGCTTTACGAGGTCGGCCAGCCCGATTCCAATTCCCCGGTCCTTGTGACCACCAACTTCGCCCTCACCTTCTACACCGTGGCTGGAGAGGTGGAAAACAGCAAGGTCCCGGCCTATATCGTGGTGGTGGACACCGGAGGTCTAGGGGTCCTCAATGCCTATGCCGATGACAAGTTTACCGCCCAGACCATCATCAAAGCGGTAAAGGAGCAAGGGGTTTGGGAAAAAGTTAGTCACCGAAAGCTCGTCATCCCCGGTTTGGTGGCTGTGCTTAAATGGGAGATCGAGGACGAGACGGGCTGGGAGGTCATCGTGGGCCCGGAGGATGCCGCGGGGATTCCCCATTTCCTCCGCAACGTCTGGCCCAATCTTTGAGCATGCCCAAAGTCCTTTTCCTTCCCCAAGGAAAGGAGGTGGAGGCCAAACCAGGACGGAGGCTCCTTGACCTGGCCAAGGAGGCCGGGGTTGTTATTCCCTCGACCTGTGGTGGGGATGGGATCTGCGGCCGCTGTCGCGTCCTTGTGCAAAAGGGCCGGGTCTTGGCCAAACCCACAGCCCTTTTGAGCCGCGAGGAAATACAAGAGGGTTTCGTTTTAGCCTGCCAAGCCGAGCCATTGGAGGATTTGGAAGTTTTCATCCCCGAGGAGGAGGCTAAGCCCAAGCCCGATCGGGACGCTCAAAGGTTCAGGGCCCTTGAGGCCTCACCCCGAAGGTCCTTGTCCCTCCGCCCCTTGGTCTTAAAGTTATACCTGGAGCTTCCTCCTCCGACCCTTGAGGACAACCTGGCCGACCTTGAACGGGTCTATCGGGAGCTGCAAAGAAGGGCTGGGTCCAGGGGCCTTCAGATGGGCCTAAAAATCATTCAAGGCCTGCCCCATCTCCTCCGGGATTCCCAATGGAAGGTCACCTTCACCTTGGGAAGGCGCGGCGAGGTCACCGAGGTGATCCAACTGGAGGCTGGAGACCAGAGCGCTAAAAACTACGGCATCGCCGTAGATGTTGGGACATCCACGATCGTTGCTCACCTTGTTGACCTGGTTTCCGGGAAAACCCTGGATGCCGAGGCCTGCTATAACTCCCAGATGGTGTTTGGGGCGGAGGTAACCCGCCGGATCATTCGCGCTCAAAAGGAGGGGATCGAGCCCCTTCAGCGGGCCTTGATCGACGATATAAACGGGCTTATCGCTGCCCTTGTTTCCCGGACAGGGATAGCTTTGCGGGACGTCACCGTGGTCATGGCTGCGGGGAACACGGCCATGACCCATTTCCTTTTGGGTTTGGATCCCTCCAATATCCGCAGGAATCCCTACGTTCCTGTGGCCTTAGCACCTCCTCCCGTTCGCGCGGCAGAAGTGGGGATTAAAGTGAATCCCCGAGCCCTTCTTTATGTGATGCCGGCGATTGGAGGATGGGTTGGCGGGGACATCACCGCGGGAATCCTGGCCACCGGGCTCCATGAGAGCCCGCAACTTTCCATGCTCATCGACATCGGAACAAACGGGGAGGTCGTTTTAGGGAACAGGGAGTGGATGGTGGCCTGCTCCACCTCAGCTGGCCCGGCCTTCGAGGGAAGCGGTATAAGATGTGGAATGCGCGCAGCCCAAGGGGCCGTCGAGCGGGTCTGGTTTGAAAGTGATGGGGAGCTAAAAATCTCGGTGATCGGGGACTCCCTTCCTAAAGGGATTTGCGGCTCCGGCTTGGTGGATGCTTTGGCTGAGCTTTTCCGGATGGGCTATCTCGACCGGTTCGGCCGCTTCCGCCCGGGTTCTCCGGGGGTTCGGGAAAACAATGGCCTTTGGGAGTTCGTTCTGCTGGAAAAGGGGAGGACGGGGACAGGGGAGGACATCGTCATCACCCAAGCCGACGTGGACAACCTCCTGCGGGCCAAGGCCGCCATCTATGCCGGGGCCAAAATCCTCCTCAAATCGTTCTCTCTAACCTGGGAGGACATCGCCAAAATCCATGTGGCTGGAGGCTTTGGGAGCTATCTTGACCGGAAAAAAGCAGTTTTGATCGGGCTTTTGCCGGATATCCCCCTTTCCAAGATCGAGTTTGTGGGAAATACCGCGATCCTTGGGGCCAAGATGGCGCTCCTTTCGGAGGAGGCGTGGGAGGAGGCCCAGGAAATCTCCAAAAAGGCCACGTATTTCGATCTCATCACTCACCCCCACTATTATGAAGAGTTCTTGGCCGCCAAGTTCATCCCCCACACCGAGCTTTCAGAGTTCCCAAGTTTAACGGGGGAGCGGGGATGAGGTTATCAGTAGCGGTGGCGGGGAAAGGAGGGGTGGGGAAGACCACGGTGAGCGCTTTGCTTGTGGAGGTGTTGCGGGAGAGAGGGGATGGCCCAATCCTCGCCGTCGACGCCGACCCCAACTCCAACCTTGGGGAGCTTCTGGGATTTTCCAACTACAAGACCATCGGAAGCTTACGGGAGGAGATCCTCCAGAGGATTGCGGACCTTCCTCCAGGGATGTCCAAAGAGCTCCTCCTTGAGCAGGGACTACACGAGTGCTTGGTGGAGGGAGAGGGAGCGGATCTTTTGGTCATGGGCCGGGGCGAAGGGCCTCGCTGCTACTGCATGGTCAACCACATCCTTCGTAAATACATCGAGGCCTTGAGGAAGAACTATGAGTATCTAGTGATCGATAACGAAGCGGGGATGGAACATCTTTCTCGACGCACCACTCAAGATGTGGATATACTGTTGCTCGTGGCCAAGCCTGATCCCGTGTCTATCCGCGCGGCTTTGCGAATTGCTTCTTTAAGCCAGGAGCTGGAGCTCAAGATCGGCAAAAAGATTCTAGTTTTAAACGATGTGGGCGGGGAGATCCCGGAAGTGGCGGAAAGGGAGCTGAAAAAGGCCGATTTGGAGTTGGGGGGAGTGGTGCCCCACGACGAAGAAATCTTCGCCTTGGCCTTGGAGGGCCGGCCCATTCGGGAACTTTCCCCAACCTCTCCGGCCAAGAAAGCCGTGGCTAAACTGGTGGAAGTTTTGATGGGCATGGAAGGAGGGGAGAATGGAGATCCCCGAGGTGCGAAAAAAGTGGCCCAATAGGATCAGCGTGGTGAAGATCGGAGCAGGCCCAGGGGAAGGGGGGACGAGAACGTCCACGGTGACCATCGGGGGGCAAAACACCTTGCCTTTTCAGTTCTCTGATGGGGAGATCCCCAACCCTCCGGTGGTGGCCATGGAGGTCTGGGATGTTTACCCTGAGGATTGGCCGGAACACCTAAAGGAGCCGTTTGCCGACGTTCTTGGAGATCCTGCGGCCTGGGCACAAAAATGCGTGGAGGAATATAAAGCGAAGATGATTTGCCTCCGCCTTAAGGGGTGTGACCCGCTTTTGGGGAACCGCTCGCCGGAGGAAGCGGCCAAGACCGTCCGGCAGGTCCTCAGGGCCGTGGGCGTACCCCTCATCATTTGGGGGACTGGCAAGGAAGAAAAGGACAACGAGATCTTTCCGGTGGTGGCCGAGGAGGCCAAAGGGGAAAATTGTCTTTTGGCTACGTTTACGGAGAAGAACTACAGGACCATGACGGCCGTGGCCACGGCCTACGGCCACAAGCTCGCGGCCGAATCTCCGGTGGACATAAACATCGCCAAACAGGTGAACATCCTGGCCCTGGACAGCGGGTATCCCTTGGAAAACATTGTAATTTATCCCTCCACTGGAGCTCTGGGCTACGGAATCGAGTACGTCTACTCCATAATTGAGAGGACCCGCCTGGCCGGGCTTTCCGGGGACAAGGTCATGGCCCAGCCCATCCTCTGCGATGTCGGCATCCAAGCCTGGGCGGTAAAAGAGGCCAGGGCCAAGGTGCCGGAGTGGGGAGATGAGGGATTGCGCGGCCCCCTTTGGGAAGCAGGAACCGCTTTAATGTACATCATGGCCGGAGCCGACCTCCTTGTCATGCGCCATCCTCGGGCTGTGCGGGCCGTGGAGGAATTCGTAAGCCAGGCGTTTGGAGGGTGAAAAATGATCCTGATCGGGGAGAGGATCAACGCCGGCTTTAAGGACATCGGCCGGGCCATAAGGGAAAAGGATCCCAAGCCGATCATCAAGTGGGCCAAGCTTCAGGCCGAGGCCGGTGCCGATTACCTCGATGTGAACATCGGCGCGGTCTCCAAGGACCCCAAAGACATGGCCTGGTTGGTAAAAACCGTGCAGGAGGCTGTCCCCACGCCGATCTCCCTCGACAGCACCCAGCCGGAGATCCTGGAGGCCGGATTGGAGGTCCTGGATGGAAGGCCGGCCATCCTCAATTCCACCACTGCTGACGACAAAAAGCTTTACCGGGTGCTGAGGTTGGCCACCCAATATGGGGCGGCCATCATCGGGGTGGCCATGGATGAGCGGGGAAGCCCCCAAGATGTGGAAAGGAGGGTGGAGAACGGGGCCAAGATCTTCGCCGCCGCCGTGGAAGCCGGGCTTACTCCGGACAAGATCTTTCTCGACCCCATCCTCATGCCCGTCCGCTTCATGCAGGATCAGATCCCCAAGGTTTTTGATGCCATCCATGAATATACCCTTCTTTCTGACCCACCCCCCCACATCTCTGTAGGGCTTTCCAACATCGGTTCTGGGGCCAGGGAACGCAAGGCGTTGGCCCGGTATTTTTTGGTGATGGCCATGGCCAGAGGATTGGACGCGGCGATCTGCGACGTGCTTGATGAAGAGCTGCGGATGGCCATAGCCACGGCGGAGGTCCTTTTAAACCGGGAGATTTTTTCCGATGACTATGTGCGCGCGTTCCATTTGAAGAGAAATGTGCATTGGCCAAAGGGGGGAGAAGATGCTTGAAAAGGTGACGGAGAGAATTCCTTCCGCTTTTGAGCGGGCTAAGGTGATGAGGCCTTGTTCGATTGGCGCCGCGGGCATTTGCTGTCGCTTTTGTTTCATGGGGCCTTGCCGAGTAATGGAGGACCGGGAGGAGCTATCGCGGGGGGTGTGTGGGGCCACCGCTGCCTCCGTGGCCGCCAAAAACTTCGCGAGGATGGTAGCCGCTGGAGCAGCTGCCCATTCTGACCACGGTCGAGAGGTGGTCTTGCTATTTTTGGCCGCGGCGCAAGGCAAAGCCCCGGGCTTCTCCGTCAAGGATAACCGGAAGCTCCGAGCCTTGGCCCAATCGATGGGGATCGCTACAGAGGGTAAAGAAGACGAGGAAATTGCCATTGCTTTAGGGGAGCGTCTCCTACAGGACTTCGGCCAGCAGGAGGGGGAGATAACCTTCATCCGCCGGGCTCCGCAAAAGCGGCAGGAGCTCTGGCGCAAAATGGGCATCGTCCCGCGGGGAATTGACCGGGAGATCGTGGAGATGCTTCATCGAACTTCGATTGGGGTCGATCAAGATCCCCACAACATCCTCCTCCATGCAGCCCGCACGGCTTTGGCCGACGGTTGGGGCGGATCGATGATCGCCACTGAACTCCAGGACATCCTCTTTGGCACCCCGGAGCCTCTGATAGCCAAAGTGGATCTGGGGGTGCTCAAGGAAGACCAGGTCAACATCATCGTTCACGGCCATGAGCCGCTGCTTCCGGAGCTGATCATCAAGGTGATTGAGGAACCAGAAATGCTGGCTTTGGCCCGGGAGAATGGGGCTATGGGGATCAATCTTGCCGGGATTTGTTGTACGGCCAACGAGATCCTCATGAGGCATGGCATCCCGATCGCCGGGAGTTTCCTCCATCAGGAATTGGCCATCATGACCGGAGCGGTAGAGGCCATGGTTGTGGATGTCCAGTGTGTGATGCCCTCTTTGCCGACAGTGGCTTCCTGCTTTCATACGGAAATAATCACCACTTCCGATAAGGCGAAAATCCCGGGAGCCGTGCACATCTCCTTTAACCACAGGGAAAACCCAGAGGAAGCGGCCCGGGAGATTGTGCGCCGGGCCATCCTCAACTTTCGGAATAGGGGGGAAGTAAACATCCCCAAACACAGCGTTGACCTCGTCGCCGGTTTTAGTCATGAGGCCGTGGTCTACATCCAAGGAGGTCGATATCGGGGAGGATACCGTCCTCTTAACGATGCCATCATCGATGGCCGCATTAGGGGCGTGGTGGGCGTGGTGGGATGCAATAACCCCCGGGTTGATGCTTGGGAAGTTCATGTTGCCCTGATTAAAGAACTCATTGCTAAGGACGTTTTGGTGTTGACCACGGGTTGTGGGGCAATAAGTGCGGCTCGGGCAGAGCTTCTGGTCCCCGAAGCTGCAGAGATTGCCGGTCCAGGTCTGCGAGAGGTGTGTGAGGCCGTGGGGATGCCCCCGGTATTACATATGGGGGCCTGCGTGGATAATTCTCGCTTGCTTATCGCTGGCACTGCGATGGTCCGCGAAGGGGGACTGGGAGAAGACCTTTCTGACATTCCTGCCGCGGGATGCGCTCCGGAGTGGATGAGCGAGAAAGCCGTGGCTATCGGGCACTATTTTGTAGCCAGTGGGATTCCCGTTGTGTTCGGAGTAGGTTTTCCAACCACTGGAAGCAGAGAAACCACCGAATTTCTCTTCCGCGACATAGAACGGCTTACCAAAGGGAAGTGGGCGTTTGCCAGGGAACCTGAAGAGATGGCAAAAATCCTGATCAGTTGGCTGGATGAAAGGAGGAAGGCTTTAAAGCTCAAGGAGGTGAAGTGATTTAATGTGTGCCATCACTGTAAAGCGTGGGGAAGAAACAATCGCTGAGGGGGTGGTAGAGTTTATTTACGACCAAGGTATCTTGATCCTGCGGCGTTTGTTTGAAGAGGAAATCCGCTTGGAGGGAGTCAAAGCCCTAGAGTGGCGGGAGCGGGACGACACGTTAATTGTGCGGAACTGAAGCCATGGAGGCCCTAGCCCGGCTGGGGGATGAAGGCATTCAGCGCCATGCCCGCCCTGGCCGAGGTGCTGGAGCAGACCCTCCGGGAAATCGAAGCCTTGCTCAACGCCTCCCATCGGGCCTATCGCTTGTGGGCCTTGCTCACCCGGGATGGGGAATACCTCATTCGCATGGAGGAAAGGACCGGCTTTGGGATCAAGCCGCGGCAGCTCTGGAGCGGGTCCGCGCCCGATGAGACGTGCAGGTCCTCAGCGGCATTTATCGCCTAAAGCCCGAAGGCTGACGCCGCCCGGCGCAGAAGGCTTAGCACCTCAAGCAGGTCCTCGGACCGATAGCGGTGAGGCG
>FWWM01004936.1_pt1 | contig 30205 bp, 25 predicted proteins | sample 2228351 | NCBI WGS metagenome assembly FWWM01 (sample SAMEA103939774, study PRJEB20133) | metagenome | reverse complement strand
TTCGGGTTCCGTTCCACGCGCACACCCAGACGCCGCCCATGGGCTGCGGAAGGCTTTTCTGCAGGCGTTACCACCAAAAAATCGGCCAGCTCCGCCGTGACCCGATCCGGTTCTTCATTGATCGCCACGGGCATGACCACGGCATAACGGTGTTCCAGACGACGGCGCACCCTTTCCGGAACCCCGAACCTTTGATTGACATGCCCTTTTCCGGCCAGCACCACCACGTGCCGCAAAGGTTCCTGCACCATCCACATCGCTATGGTTTCGGCCATGGTTTCATCCCACACGAGCTGCGCCTCGTAGAAGGTTTGCAGATCTCGAATGCCTCCGCGCACATGAGCCTTGAATTCCTGTTCCACATAGGCTCGATACTCCTCATCGTCCAGGAAGAAATGTCCGGCAACGGAACGGCGTTCTTCAGCATTCAGAGACGCCAGACCTTGTCGCGAGACTTTGCGCACCACGCCCGGAGGGGCATTGAGAGCCCGCATGGGGATGGATTTTTCTCGAGCCAAGGCAAAAATGGGCCGATACAAGGCAAAAGGAAAGCCCCAGTTTTCTTCCCAACGAACCGCTTCCAGAAAGGATGCCTCATCAAGACTTCCTTCCACCCATCGGTCCAAATCCCCTTGGGTGGATCGAGGAAGCATCTCCACACCCACGCCAATCTTTTTGCCCCTTTCCCAGAGTCCCTCCACAATACGCCGCTGCACTTCATGATCCGAAGCCCGTGCGTGGACTTCCCCCACATAGATGACCCGCACCTTTTCCAATTCCGAAAGGAGTTCTTCGAAGCTGATCTTCTTTCCCGAATGAAGGTTCACGATGTCGTCAATCTCCGGCTTGAACGGCGAAACATGAACAGTTGCAGCCTGGCGGGATTTTTCCAGACCCGCACACCCCCAAAGACCAAACGAAGCGCTCAGGAGAAACATCAGAAACAACCGCCTTCTCTTTTCATGTTTCATGGATCTCACCTTTCTTTGGTGGAAAAACGTCTCAACACTTCTTGAGCTTCCTCGGAAGAACTGCGACGGACCAAGGGCCATAGCTTTTGGCAATCGTTCCATGAAAGATGCCGTGTCCATCGCCATGCTTGAGCTTCATTTTCCAAATGCGGACAAAAATCGGCTGTGGGTACCATTTCATTCTTGTGTAACAATTTGATATAAATAAGGCTTTGCGCCGCAAGGCGCTCCACCTCGAGCCCGCTCACCTTGGGATGAAACACAAACAGCAGGGTCAGGCGATCCCCCGGACCCAGAATCTGTTTCCTTCGTGTTCGATGACGCGCCTGTTCTTGCAGGAGAAAGCAGGGCCGCACCCGAGCCTTGTTTTTCACGAGGCGTTGCAGCTCCACAAAAAACAGCCAATGAATATAACCGCATTCCACATAAAGAGCCTGTGCTTTTTGGACCCAAGGCACCACAGAAACCGCCCGCATACGGTCCCTCAAGGCGATGCGAGCGGCATCAGCCCTGGCGAAAGCCAACACCGCCTGAACAACTTCTGGAAAAGGCTTCGTAAGGGATAGGGTGTAAAAGTTCAAAAGAGCGGCTGTGGCTCTTCTTTCGGCACGGTAGACGAGGAACGCCGGATCATCGGGTTTCAGCCCGTGAAAATCACCTCCAGCCGCAAAGAAGTCTTGAAGCCGAAAAAAGTGTTCCATGTACGGATCCATCTGCAGAAGCCGTTTTCCTGAAGCATAAAGCCTGCGGTACAGGCGGCAGCAGGCTTGAGCGAAACTCGGAAATTCATAATCGCCTTCTTCCAGGTAAGTGTCTATGGACATTTCTCCACGCAGCATGGGTTCAAACCCGGCCTGGGGCGGCTCTTCCAAGATAACGACGTCATGGGACCGCATCAGCGATTCCGCCTCTTGGAGCACTTCCAGGCGATGCGTGGAAAAGGCCACCGTGATCAAGGGCCCTCCTCCTTGGCGGACTGCAGGAGGCGAATCAGGCGTCGGTTGGCCGAAGGGAATGCATACCGGTCCAAAGCGTCGATGGAAACCCATCTTCCCTCAGTGGCTGCACGCAAGGCTATTGTCTGGTCCCCAGGTTCCAGAACACAGTGAAAGGCGTGCAGGTGAATGCGAAAGCGGGTCACCGCATGGCGAATTTCCGCAATTTTTTCTACAATGGAAACCCTCACCCCCAGCTCTTCCATAAATTCCCGCCGTACCGCCTCTTCCGGCGTTTCATGCTCTTCGGCCTTGCCTCCCGGAAACTCCCACAGTCCCGCCATAAGCCCATGAGGCGGTCTCTTTTGAATGAACACTTTTCCGTCGTTCCTTAAAACCCCCACGGCCACCGTTATGGGACTTACGGCAACCCGGGTCGATTTTACGGGTCGAATCAAAACGGTTCCCGCAGCGTGAGCCTGACACCAGGGGGCCACGGGACATCGGTCGCATCGAGGGTTTTGAGGCGTACACAGCAAGGATCCAAGTTCCATGACGGCTTGATTGAATTCCCGGGATCGGCCTGAAGGCATCCATTCCTTCAGAGCTTGTCGAAACATCTTGTCACTGCGTGGATCCGAGACGGGCAAAGGCCAATCCAGCAATCGAGCGCTCACCCGCTGTGCATTCCCGTCTAGAACCGGCACATCACAGCCAAAGGCCAGACTGGCTACGGCAGCGGCCGTATAAGGACCAATACCCGGAAGGCGGCGCAAAGATGCTTCGTCGGAAGGAATCTTTCCTTGGTGTTTTTCCAGGATGATCTGGGCCGCCTTTTTGATATGGTGCACGCGGCGGTAATAGCCGAGCCCTTCCCACGCTTGAAGCAGTTCATCCAGCGAAGCTTCCGCCACGGCCCGCACGTCGGGAAATCGAGCCATCCAATGTTCGTAATACGGAACCACCTTGGACATCTGGGTCTGTTGCAGCATGATTTCCGAAATCCACACGGCATAGGGATCGTAGTGGCGGCGCCAGGGAAGAGGCCTCTGGTTCTGAACAAACCATGCCACAAGGGCGGTTCCAACGGATGCCTCCTGCGGTCTTGAAGGATCGCAGGTTGATGTTCGGCGCGGTTCCTTCATGGTTCTTTCCTCCCCGCCTAGCTTAAGAACGCCAACGGTTCTTGGAAAGGTGTTTTCATTGCGTCGCCGATGTTCGATGCGTTGACATTTCCATGCAAGCGTGTTGTTTAAACCAAACGATCCTGGGCTTCACCGTCGGGAATGAAGGACGGGTCCTGCATTTTTCGCCAACCGAGAGCTATGGACACACTCTTCGGGGGAGTACCTCATCCATGATGCTCAAAAAACCGCTCTGGTACTGGGCGCTCACGCGCTGTCGAGCTCTTCAGGCAACACTTTTAGTGCTCATCGTTTTCACCGTCTTTTTTCGAGTCTTTCCTCTGGAGATGCAAAAACGGATCGTCAATGAAGCCATCCGTTTCGGAAAGATTGAGACCCTTTTTCTGTACTGCGGCCTGTACCTGGGTGCTGTGCTGCTGGCAGGCCTTCTGAAATACGCCATCAATGTACTTCAAGGGTACGTCGGCCAGAAAATCCTTTATGAACTGCGCACAGGCCTTTACCGCCACATCCTGCGTCTTCCCCTACCCTTTTTCCGGCGAACGCCGCCGGGAATGGTCATTTCGTCCGTCACCGGAGAACTGGCTTCTGTTGGAGATTTTCTTGGGGGTGCCGTGGCGATTCCAGCCGTCAATGTGTTGACGTTGATCACTTTCGGCGTCTACATGTTCACCTTGAATCCTTTGCTGGCGGTCCTCAGCCTGGCCGTGTATCCCATAGAAATCCTGGTCATTCCCATCTTGCAAAAACGATTCAACCAGCTCAACAGCGAACGGGTCACCACCACCCGCAAACTCAGCAGTGTGGTGGGAGAAGCCATCAGCGGCATTCAGGAAATTCATGCCAACGCCGGCTATCAGCTGGAAAGCCAGAAGATGGACCGGCTTTCCCAAAGGCTCTTTCAATTGCGCCACCGGATGAACCTGTACCGCTACGGCATCAAGTTCTCCAACAATTTCTTTCAGAGCCTCGGCCCTTTTCTTCTCTTCCTTCTTGGAGGCTACTTCAGTATCACCGGCCGATTCAGCCTCGGCGCCCTTGTGGCTTTTCTTTCCGCTTACGAAAAGCTCTATGATCCCTGGAAGGAACTGATGGAGTTCTATCAGGGTTACCAAGACGCTCGTGTGGCGTATCGTCGTATTCAGGAAGCCTTTGATCTAGAACCCGAGTTTCCTTTGCAGCCGCAGGATCGCCCTCCTTTGCAACTGCAGGGCGCCGTGGCCGTGGAAGATTTGGCTTTTGAAGTGGAAGACCGCGTCCGGCTTTTGGACGGTGTAAGTCTTCGAGTGGCCCCCGGTGAACGGTTGGCTTTGGTGGGACTTTCCGGCAGCGGCAAAAGCACCCTGGCGATGGTCATAGCTCAGTTGTACCGTTACGATCAGGGACATGTGTATGTGGATCAATGGGAACTGAGGGATCTCAGCAAGGCCGATGTTTCCCCGCACCTGGGATTTGTCTCCCAGTATCCCTTCATCTTTGACGGAACACTGAAAGAAAACATCATCTACGGTAGGCAATCGGCCCTTTTGCATTCCACTTCCTTCACGCCTGCCGAAACAGACCCGCCGGATCTCCAGGAAATTCTTCACGCCGTGGCATCGGTGGGACTTACGGAAGACGTCCTCCGTTTCGGACTCAATTCCGTTTTGGACCCGGTTCGGGAACAGTTGCTGGGCGGAAAAATCGTTTCCTTGCGACGCCAGTTTCGGGATCGCTGGAGCGAAACGCTGCAAGATACCATCGAATTTTTCGATACAGACCGTTTTCTCGACTACAGTTCCGTGGCTGTCAACATCATCTTCGGCTACCCCACGGAGGGAGGCCGGCCTTGCGAACTGCTGCCGGCACGGCCTCGTTTCCGCCGATTTCTCGAGGAAGCGGGTCTGGAAGAACCCCTGCTTCGGTTGGGTCTGGACGTGGTCCATCGCACCGTGCCTCTTTTGCGCGACTTGCAGGATGACCCCTTCTTCTTTCGCCAGTCTCCCATTGCCCTGGAAGAAATGGACCGGTTCATCGACATCTACGAGCAATACGGATCGGCTTCCGTGGATCGACTCCCTTCCTCCGTTCGAGAAACCCTGCTCGCCTTGGCGCTTCGCGTCGTTCCCGGTATTCACAAGATGGTCGTTGTTCCCAGGGAACTGCGCGAGGCTATTCTTAAATCTCGATCCCGCTTTAAAGCCTACTGCACACAGCGCCACGCCGGCGCTTTTGTCTATTATTCAGAGACGGAATTTCTCGGCGGCCGAAGCCTGCTTGAAAACATTCTCTTCGGCCGTCTCAAGGAGGAAACCTCCTGGGCTTGGACTCGTATCACCGAAGCCGTCGTTGACCTGCTCAAACAGGAAAGCCTCTATGACACGGTTTTGGAAATCGGGCTGGATTTTGAGGTGGGCAGCAAGGGGGATCGACTTTCCGGAGGTCAGAAACAAAAGGTGGGGATCGCTCGAGCCCTTCTCAAGAACCCGCGTATTCTTATTCTCGATGAAGCTACGGCCAGTTTGGACATGGCTTCCCAAAACCGAATTCAAAAGTGGCTCGATGAGGAACTCCGCGGAAAAGCCACGGTGATTTCCGTGGCCCATCGACTGGAAACCATTCGCGACTATGATCAGATCGCGGTCATGAAAGCAGGCCGCATCGTGGAAATGGGACGTTATGACGAACTTCTGGAAAAGAAAGGGCTTTTCTATGAACTGGTCCGCGGACACGGATAATTGCACCGTTGAAACGTCGCGGGACAAGCCCGCCGACACCTGTGAATTGGACGACAACCTGGAATGGCTGCGTCGCACGGATGTGTTCTCGTCCATTCCGCTGGAACGTCTTCGCGTCTATGCCTTGATGTGCGGTCGACGGCGTTTTCGACGCGGTGAATTCCTTTTTCGACAGGGACAGCCCGATGACAAGGGCTACATTCTGGTGTCTGGAAAGGTGCAGATGGTTCGCCAATATGAAAATCACTCGGTGATCGTCCATGACCTGGAACCGGGAGCTTTTTTCGGCGGGCTGGCTCTGCTGGCGGATATTCGACGTCTTTTCGGAGCCCGCGCCGCCACCGATGTGGAAGTGATTTACATCGAACGGGAAACCTTTCGAAAGATACTCCGCCAGTTTCCGGAACTCACGGAAAAGATTCTGGATGTCATGATCCGGCGTATCGTGCTCATGGAAGAAAAGATTCTGGAACGTCACCTGCACGAGTGTGTGCTGGTCTAAAAGCGAGACAATCCCCTTCGAAAAAGGATGAGATCATGCCGCACCAAAGTGGATCCCCCGTTGTGGAAAACATGTTCATCGATGAACTGGAAAGCTACCGAGCTACGCATCGAGAAGAAGACTACGAACTGATTGATGTAAGGGAACCGGCGGAATACACCGCCGGGCATATCCCTGGAGCCCGGCTGATGCCTTTGAGCCGCTTTGAAAAACTTTTAGGAAACCTGGAACCCGGTAAGGAACTGCTTTTTTATTGCGCCAGTGGAGGCCGTTCCATGGCCGCCGCCATGTTGGCCGCCGAAAGCGAGATCAAACCGAGCCGTGTGGTCAATTTGCAAGGGGGCTACATGGCTTGGGACGGTAAGGAACTTTTTGATTTTCCCAAAGTGCGCCTTCTTGCCGACAAGGTGTCTCTGGTGGAAATGCTTCAGGAAGCCATGAACTTGGAAAAAGGGGCCTATCGTTTCTATTCACTGTCGTCCTTAAAAGAATCCGCCTGGGCGGATACGGCTCAAAAACTGGTTCAATGGGAACGTCGGCATGCTCAGGCCGTGTATCGTCTCTTGGAAGCATCCCCTGACAAAGAATCACTTCCGCCTTTTGACGAACTTTTTGAGGCTTTGCCGGGAAACATTTTGGAAGGTGGAGAGGCTTTGGAAGACGCTTTGAAAAAGCTGGAAAATCTTCCCGTTTCTTCTTGTTTTGCCTTTGCCGAACTGGCTTTGGACATCGAATATCGAGCCTACGATCTGTATCGCAATGCAGCGGCCGTCAGTCAGGATGTTGTCGCCTCTCTGATGCTTCGGGATCTTGCGGACCAGGAAAAAGCCCATATTCGTTTTATTGCCGGCGTCTTCGCCGGCTGTGAACCCTGAAAGGAAACACTTTCTTTGAAGCCGGATTTTCGAGGCCGCCAGAAAGGAAAGGGGGCGGACACATCGGTCCGCCCCTACGGGTTGTTGACGATGACATGGTAATCACGGGGGAAATGTCGGTTCCCGGTGGTGTTTTGGGGGCGGACACATAGGTCCGTCCCTACAGATGGCCGGTCTTTGGAATAAATCGCCCCGATAGAAGCCCGAAAAAACCGCGCTTTTTCTTCTTCAAAACGCTTTCCAACATTCCAATGAATCACCTCCTCGATCCCCACAGATAACCTTCCAGATTGACTCACACCGTTCGCCGACTTCCCCCTTGATGTGGTGCTCGGATTCGGTTCTATTTCTAGTGGCGATAGCGCTCATGTCGCCCGTGCTTTGAGACGGCGTAGGAAGGAGGATCCTCATGACCGCAAGGCCTTTCAAAATGATCAGGAAACGCCCTGAAAGGGGGCTCGATGGGGCTTCTTTTCAGGGCAGGCAGTCGTGTTGACGGACTGTGTCTTCGGCGTCCGTGCTCAAATACTTTTTCATCCCCAAATATCTGAGCGGGACGCTGAAAGTGATCGATTTTTGTGGAGAAAGGAGGAACGGTCATGTTTATTCAGCAATCGGATCTTTTTCGGGATTTGGACCATGAACTCATCAAAGAGATCATGGAAATCAGCGAAAAGGAAGATGTGACGGCGGGAAGCGTTCTGTTTCGAGAAGGAGACCCGGCCACCCATTTTTATGTCATGCTCAAGGGCAACGTGAAACTTTCGTTCAAGGAAGGCACCTATGTGGCTTACCTGGTGAGCCGCCCCGGGGAAGTGTTCGGCTGGTCCAGCCTTTTTGATCGGGACGCTTATTCGGCGACGGCGGAAGTCCTTACCGAAACGCGTTTGGTGAAAATGCCTGGAGACAAGGTGAAAGCCATTCTGGAAAAGCATCCTGAAAGCGCTATGCGTTTTTACCGAAGGCTCTGCAAGACCTTGGGAAACCGTCTCATTAAGAGCTATGAAGCGATTACGTCGGTTTCCCACGCTATGACTGCGGAATCCCATGGCACGGGCCAGATCCTCACCATGGGTCAGCCGCTGTAACATGTGAAGGAGACGCAACCGCCGGCCGCAAAGAGAAGCTTTTACAGGCAAAGATCAGAGACGAAACAGATAACCCATGTTATCCCCTGAAGACGACCGGCGCGCCGTGCGCCGGTTGCAACGCCTTGTGGATTTCGCTCTGGCCGTCATTCGCCAGGGAAACCTTTCTCTGGACGAAGTCCACCGACTGGTGGAAGGTGTCCGACACTACGCCTACCGAGAATTTCCCGATAAAAAAGAAACCTTTGAACTCATTTACACGCCCCGGTTTCGACGAGCCGTTGTGGAAAGGTACGGTCTTCAGTAGAATCGCGCCGATGGTTTCAAGGGAAGACGGAAACCGGACAAGGAGTCCCAAAGCTCGGGAGGAGTCCTTCATGACAACCAATGATACCCTGACAGCGGTAGGCCGAATCAAAGTCGGCCATGCCGAAGTGCCGGGCGGTCGGTCCGGCTGTACTGTCATTCTTCCGGAAGGAGGCGCCGTGGCGGGCGTGGATATTCGAGGGGGCGCTCCCGGCACCTGCGGTACCGAAAGTTTGCATCCCATCCATTTGGTGGACCGAGTCCATGCCGTGTTTCTGTCCGGTGGAAGCGCTTTCGGCATTGCCATCGCCGACGGTGTCCGTCGATACTTGAAGGAACATGGGATCGGTTTTGCCACCGAATACGGAGTCGTGCCCACTGTGGCGGGCGCTGTCATCTTTGATTTGGGTATCAACAAGGGCGGGCCTACCCCCGATGCCGATCTGGGCAGGGAAGCGTGCCTCAAAGCTCACGCAGGGCCCGTGGCTCAGGGATCGGTGGGAGCCGGTTGCGGCGCCACCATTGGAAAGTTCAACGGTCTTCCCTGTGCCACCAAAGGCGGCCTGGGATCCTTCTTCACAGAAACCCCTCGGGGCGTGCGCGTCGGTGCCTTGGTGGTGGTCAATCCCTTTGGTGATGTGGTAGACCCTCATGGAAGCCGTATTCTGGCAGGCTGTCGTGAAAGCCCGGATTCCCCACGTTTTTTGGGCACAGCTGAAGCCATGGCCCAGCGAGAACGGTTACGGGGCTTTTCACCAACTGACAACACGGTGCTCGCCGTCGTGGCCACCAACGTGCGCCTCACCAAGACGGAACTCACCAAGGTTGCCCAGATGGCTCACGATGGATTAGCGCGGGTGGTTGTCCCCTGCCATACCCAGGTGGACGGCGATACCATCTTCGCTTTGAGCACCGAAGAGCGGGATCCGGTTGATGTGAGCATTGTAGGGATGCTGGCGGCACAGGTTGTGGAAAAAGCTATTGTGAAGGCGGTCCTGGCGGCGGAATCTCGAGGTGGCTTGCCGGCGGCTCGGGACCTTTCCATTCGACCTGTCGAAATCTAGGGCTTTGCCTGAAAGGGCCGCCGTCATGTTCTGGTGACAGAACGCACGGCTGAGCTTGTCCTGACGACCTTCAAAGACAAAGCCTGCCCTTTAGGATGACACGGCATCCTTGCCATGCGGCGCTTCTGCATGCTGCAAAGGGGCAGCCCCTTGGGGGCTCAACCCGCCTTTGAGGCATAGGCTTAAATCCCCATGGTCTCAGGGTGCTTCAAGGGAATGGGTGACAAGCCTTTCCGCTCGATGATCCTCAATGCAAAACCCTGCCCCCGTTCAGGTTTCTTCTAGACCTTTGGCGCGCAATTCACGATCGATCTGTAAAATGCGTTTGGCCAACTGTTCCCGGGCACGTTTTTCCATACCGGAAAATTGCACGGCCACTTCCTGAGCGTTCCGCACGGGGCTATGGGGACCTGGATCCTGAGAGCGGACCACAAAGGCGTGAAAGGCATGGGGAACTTCATCCAGATACAGGACAATCTCGACACGTTGCCGAAACTGCAGTGGAGGCCGCACGGTGGAAAGGAATCGAGCGCCTCCCGTGGAAATATCTAAAATACTTACTTTCTGGCCGTCCACCTCCAAAGCGATACCGCTTGTGATGGGAGGACGCACGCGGTAGGCCATGCGCAGGTTAAACGGTTCCACGCCGCCGAGAGCCCTTAGGATCAGAGCCTGCACCGTGGAGCCTTTGCGAATGGGGTAGTTTTCCCGAAGTTCCACGATTTCAGCAGGCACGCCGTAACGGTTCTTGAATTCGTTTTCCCGAACGACAAAGGTGACCGTGCACCGCCGACCCAAGTGATCCGGCTTCACATCGGGAGTGGGCCGGGACACCACGATGGTAGCCCCGTCCACGTCATAGACCATGGCGCGACGCACATCGATGACTTCCCGATAGAAATCCACCCTGAGCACAATGTCGACGGCGATTCCGGGCCTCAAAGCTATCCTCGGGGATGCAAGTGCCGCCAAGTCCTGCTTCACCTCTTATGGGGCGCGCCAAAATACGCGGTTAAAATTCCCGATTTCCTTTTTCCACGGATAATGTCCCGAGAAAACCTCAATTGTTTTCTCGGCACAGTCCGGAAATTTCTTAAGGAAAAATCGACTCCTTAACCGTTTCTCTTCGCAAAATCCTTCATGAAATCCACGAGAGCCTGAACCCCTTGCAGAGGCATGGCATTGTAAATGGATGCTCGGCAGCCGCCCACGGACCGATGCCCTTTCAAACCTGCCAAACCTGCCTTTTGTGCTTCGTCGATGAACTTCTTTTCCAACTCCGCCGATGGTAACCGAAAGGTCACGTTCATCCAGGAACGGGAATCTGGCCGAGCGGTGCCTCGATAGAAGTCCTGGCTGTCCATGTAGTTGTACAGAAGGGCCGCCTTTTCGCGGTTGACGGCTTCCATCTTGGCCAGGCCGCCGATGTCTTCTTCCAACCACTTGAGGACCAGTTCCACCATGTAGATGGCAAAACAGGGCGGCGTGTTGTAAAGGGAATTCTTTTCTGCGTGGGTCGTGTATTTGAGCAAGCTCGGAAGATGGCTCGGCACCCGTTCCAACAGGTCCTGACGCACAATGACCAAAGTCACCCCTGCCGGCCCCGCATTCTTTTGGGCTCCGGCATAGATAAGTCCAAAGGGAGCGGGGTCAAAGACGCGGCTGAAAATATCCGACGACATATCACTCACCAAAGGCACATTGCCTGAATCGGGAAAAGAACGGTACTGAGTCCCGCGAATGGTGTTGTTGGACGTGATGTGGAGATACGCGGCATCCGGGTTGATTGGAATATTTTCAGGAATGTAAGTGTATTCCTTGTCTTCGGAGGAAGCCACCACGCGGACGTTTTTTCCTAAAAGGCGTGCCTCTTTGATGGCTTTGGTAGACCAGGTGCCCGTGTCCACGTAGTCCACCGGAGTGGCATCGGGTGCCAGGTTCATGGGAATCATGGCAAATTGCAGGCTGGCTCCACCCTGCAGGAAAAGCACGTGGTAACGATCATCCAATCCCAACAGGCGTTTGATTCTGGCAATGGCCGACTGCAGAACTTCTTCAAAAAGCGCCGACCGATGACTGATCTCCAGAATGGACATTCCCGAACCCTTGTAGTTAAGCAACTCGTCTCGAGCCTGTTCCAGAGCGCTCAAAGGCAGCATGGCTGGTCCGGGATTAAAATTGTAGATGCGTTCTGTCATGGTTTGCCCCCCCATGTGAAAATATAAGCCGTTACAATGACCGCTCGAAGCTACCGACGCCCTTTTCTATCGTGAAATCGTGAAATCGTAAATCGTGAAATCGTGAAATCGTGAAATCGTGAAGTCGTGAAGTCGTGAAGTCGTGAGATCGTAAATTGTGATACCGTAAATTGTGATATCGTGAAGTCGGGAATCGGGAAATTTGCAAATTATGCATCGTAAATCGTTAGTTGTGAATTGTGGATTGTGGGTAGTGAATGGTAAATCGTCAAACCGTGAGTGGTTAGATCAGATGCCGCGACTTCACGATTTCACGACACTCCCTTGATCTTGCCAACACGTCACAGGAGGTTTTCAATGGGTTCTCTCAATGCACGCACGAAGGTTCTTTCTTACGGAGGCAAAGATATTCAGCTCATTGAAGATGCCGATCTTCTGGCATGGGCCAAAGCTCAAGGCAAAACACCATGGGATGCCCAAAGGGAAGCCCTGCACCAAGGGGTTCTCCCTTCTCGATATCTCAAAAACCTCTGGGCCCTCAGCGTGGATGAACAAAAAGCCCTGGCTGAATCTAAGGTTTTTGTCCTGGGCTGCGGAGGGCTCGGCGGCACCGTCGCGCAGCTTCTGGCTCGAGCAGGCATCGGACACCTGATGCTCTGTGACGGCGACTCTTTCTGCCCCTCCAATCTGAATCGCCAGTTCTTTTCCCATACAGCCAACATAGGTCGCTCCAAAGCCGAAGAAGCCGCTGCCGGATGCCTTCGTATCAATCCCTTGATTCAGGTGCATGCCGTTAAAGACACCTTACGGGCTGAAAACGCCGAAGCATTGCTTCAGGAATGCCACGTGGCGGTCGACGCTTTGGATAATCTGGAAAGTCGTTTCGTGTTTGAAAAAGCGTGCCGAAGCCACGGCGTCCCATGGGTGCATGGAGCCGTCGCGGGCTGGTTCGGTCAGGTGAGCACTTTTCTGCCATCCTCCCCTATCGGGTTGGAAGCCATCTATGGCACGCGTCGGCAACGTTCCCAAACCGAAGAAGCTTTGGGGGTGCTTGGCCCGACACCAGCGGTTATCGGCAGTCTGCAGGCCATGGAAGTCCTTCGATTGCTCACCAAGCGCCCTCCCGCCTATGCCGGCCGACTCTTGTATTTTGACGGAGAAACCGGTACCTTCCATCTCTTACCGCTTTGTTCATGAGGTATGAGCGCCAAGGTTCGGCCATGGTCTAAGCCGTTTTAGAAAAAAGAGCCGCTTCGAAATCTTGTGCTCAAACGGCATTTTTGTCGTTCATGAATGTTCCAAGGAACTTTGCTCCTCCATAAATCTTACGGGTACACAGCATTTCAATTGGACACACGTGAAGCTCTTTCGCCGCAGAAAGATGGCTGCTAAAAGACAGAGGCGCTTTTGTCTAAAAGAGAAAAGATCGAGACTTTCAGCAGATCCGTGGGAGCTTGCCCGAAAATGAGAAAAGGCCATGGTTATTCCTGGAAGCAAGAAACACTAGCGGGTTATTTGTGCGGGCTGGACTCCCGCGCTCCCAGGGAAATACCTGGTTTAGGTTTTGTGGGGGCGAGGCGCCGCCTCGCCCCTACCTTTACGGCATGCGACGCAGGGGCTATTGTGCTTTCTCGTACAGGCTCTTGAACCGCAGTGAAAAAGGGGGGAATGCATGTGGGTATGGTTGGGCTCATTGGGAGCACTGATTCTTGCGGGGTTGTTCGCCATTGCGATTTACAACCGGTTGGTGCGGGCGAAAAACCTGGTGGAGGAAGCCTGGAGCGGGATCGATGTGCAGTTGAAACGGCGCACGGACCTGATTCCTAATTTGATCGAAACGGTCAAGGGATACATGCAGCATGAACGGGGTGTCCTGGATCAGGTGACAAGGCTTCGAGCCAAAAGTCTCGCCGCCGGATCTGTGGAAGAGCGTGCTTCCGCCGAAGGTGCCATGAGTCGCGCGCTGGGGGCTTTGTTTGCCGTCGCCGAAAATTACCCGGACCTTAAGGCCAACCAAAATTTCTTGGAATTGCAAAGCACTCTCTCAGGCATCGAGGAACAGATCCAGTTGGCTCGCCGTTATTACAACGGCACGGTGCGCGACTTAAATATTCTCGTGGAAAGCTTTCCCAGCAACCTTTTGGCCTCCGTTTTCGGTTTTCGCAAGGCGCCGTTTTTTGAAATCGGGGAAGAAGAAAAAACCGTGCCCAAGGTCAGCTTTGCATGAATGGAAAGGGCTCCCTTTCATTTTAGACCTTGGAATCAGCTTTTGTGAACGTTCAAAGACTTGTCCTCAAGCAAAGAGATCACAAAGGATCGGTGTCATGAGACGGTCGTGTGTAGCGTTTCTTGCTTTGATCACACTTTTTACGTGGGTTCCCTTGCACAGCCACCCTGTATCGGCCCAGAGTGGTTCCGAGGAAAGAATCCTGGATTTTTTCAGCAACATAACCATCCATGCAGATGCCACTCTCACCGTTAAGGAAACCATCACGGTACGGGCTGTCGGGGAATCCATCAGAAGGGGTATCGTTCGAGATTTTCCCACCACCTACAAGGACCGGCTCGGGCATCGTGTCAAGGTATCCTTTGACATCGTGGACATTCGACGAAACGGTCAAACGGAACCCTATCACACCCAGCTGGTGAGTAACGGTGTCAAGATTTATATCGGTTCAAAAGATGTTTTTATCCCTTCGGGGGTTCATCGCTACGAGATTACCTATCGAACCTCACGCCAGTTGGGTTATTTCAAAGATTTCGATGAGCTGTACTGGAACGTGACGGGCACCGGCTGGACGTTTCCCATCGACCATGCGGCGGCTCGGATTCAATTGCCCTCCGGAGCCACCCCGGTGCAAAGCTCCGCGTACACAGGCCCTCAGGGCGCACAGGGCATGGACTTTCGATTCATCGATGAGGGTCGAGGGACCGTCTTTTTTGAAACCACACGTCCTCTGGGTGTGGGAGAAGGCCTGACGGTGGCTGTGGCATGGCCCAAAGGTTTTGTTCAGGAACCCACCGTCACTGATCGGGCCATGGCTCTTTTAGGAGATAACCGTGGGGCCCTCTTTGGATGGATCGGGTTTGTTCTTGTCCTGATCTATTACATTGCCGTGTGGTTTCGAGTGGGTCGGGATCCTAAGCCCGGAACGATTATTCCTCTCTTTGAACCCCCAAAAGGATTTAGTCCGGCGGCCGTGCGCTTTGTGCGAAGGATGGAGTTTGACCCAAAAGCCTTTGCCGCCGCCGTCGTCAACATGGCTGTCAAAGGGCACCTTCAGATTCATGAAGACGACGATACTTATGTGCTTGTTCGAAAGAACGCGAGGACCGACGGGCTTTCCGCCGGAGAAAAGAAGATCGCCGAAACCCTCTTCGGCATGGGAAACACTGGAGAAATTCGCCTGAAAAACACGCAAGCCTCTAAATTTAAAGAAGCCTTAAACCAACTTCACAGCACTCTTTCCCGCGAGTATGAAAAAACCTACTTTCTTACAAACTCCAAGTATATGATTCCAGCCCTGATGTTAACCGTAGCTGTTGCTGTGCTGCTCATCGTTTATGCTCCGCAGCCCGTTGTGGCGGCTTTCCTTGCCTTTTGGCTAAGCATCTGGTCCGTAGGATGCGCGGCGTTGGCCATGCAAGTTTTTCAGGCCTGGAGAAGGTCTCGACGAGGCAGGCTGTCACACCGTATCTTTGGCAAATTTTCAGCACTCGGTATCACCCTGTTTGCCGTGCCATTTTGGGTGGCGGAAATTGTGGCTTTAGGTATTTTCGCTTACAGTGTCTCCTTGATGGGCGCTATGCTCTTAGGGGCCTTAGGAGGCGTGCACGGTCTTTTCTATCAGCTTCTAAAAGCGCCGACACATCTAGGCCGAAAGATTTTGGACCAAATTGAAGGTTTTCGCCTGTATTTGACCGTAGCTGAAAAAGATCGGCTGGGCATCCTGCATCCTCCTGAAAAAACCCCCGAACATTTTGAAAAGTATTTGCCTTACGCCCTGGCCCTGGATGTGGAACAGGAATGGTGTGAGCAATTCGCCGATCTTTTCAAGATGCAAAAGGAAGACGCTCGCGCCTACCAACCTCGATGGTATAAAGGAACGGATTTCAAATCTTTTGGAAGCGGTCATCTAGCGGCCCTGAGCGACAGCCTCGGGTCCGGCTTGACCAGTGCCATTGCTTCCGCTTCCACACCACCGGGATCCAGGTCCGGATCCGGAGGCGGTGGATCTTCCGGAGGGGGTGGTGGAGGTGGCGGCGGAAGCGGTTGGTGAATTCTTGTCCCCAATCCGGCGGTGATACATCGAGCAAAGCAAAATGTGGTTGGCTTCATGTTTTAGAATGATGCCGAGGAAAACGTATAGAAACAGATCAAGGAGGCAAGCAGCATGGAACTGAAGTACATGGAAGGGGCTTCTTCACAATGGAGTGGTGATGCCATCATCTTTTTCGCGTTCCAGGATGAGGAGGCCCCTCTTCCAGGCTTGGCCCGTTGGATGCCCCAACAAGCCCTCTGGTTCAAGGACACTCCTGCCCATAAGGATTTTCGAGCCAAAAAAGCCGAACTTCTTCTCGTGTACGCCCCAACCGAAGCCCCTATCGCCCGGCTTCTTCTGGTGGGCTTGGGAAAAAGAAAAGACTGGTCCTTGGAAACTTTTCGGCATGCTACGGCCATGGCCGTGCGTCGTTGCCGGGATCTTTCCCTGGAACGTGTCCTTCTTCCTACGGCGGCCTTGGAAGGAATCCCGGAAAGCGAAGAAATCCTTCTTCGAGAAGCACTCATGGCCGCCGTTTTGGGTTTGTACCGCTATGATGAATTAAAGACGCGTGATGTGGAAAAATTCGAAGGTCCCAAGGAACTATGCCTTTGTTCCGAAGGTCCCCTACCCTATGTACCTGAACTGATCCATGAAGTGTCAGCCATCGCCGAAGGCATTGTGCTGGCACGGAATCTGGCGACAGCCCCTTCCAATGTGGTGACCCCTTCGCGTATGGCCCAAGAAGCCGCCCGTGTGGCTTCCAGCCATGGCATGCGTTTTGAGGTTCTGGATTTGGACAAGGCCAAAGAACTGGGCATGGGAGGGTTCGTTGCGGTAGCGCAGGGGTCTCGAGAACCGGCTCGCTTTATCATTTTGGAACACTGTCCCGATGGGCTTCAAAACCAAGAACCTTTCGTGCTGGTAGGTAAGGGCATTACCTTTGACACGGGAGGGATTTCCATCAAACCGGCCGCCAAGATGGAAGACATGAAACATGATATGGCCGGAGCCGCCACTGTTTTAGGAACCATGGACGTCATCGGACGCTTGAAGATACCTCGACGCGTCATCGCCCTGATGCCCTGCACGGAAAACATGCCCGACGGTCAAGCCTACAAGCCCGGCGATGTGATCAAGACCCACGCGGGACTCACCGTGGAAGTGATTTCCACCGACGCCGAAGGACGCATGATTCTCTGCGATGCTCTTAGCTACGCCCAACAGTTTCAACCGTCGGTCATGGTGGATTTGGCTACACTTACCGGAGCCTGCGTCATCGCCCTGGGGGACCGAGTGGCCGGTCTTTTAGGCAATCATGAAGCCTTGCTGAGCACCATGCAGGAAATCGGAAAACCTTTGGGTGAACTCTTTTGGCCTTTGCCTCTTTATGATTTTTACTTTGAAGACATGAAAAGTGACGTGGCCGATTTCAAAAACGTGGGGGATCGAAAAGCGGGAACCATCATCGGCGCCATGTTCCTCAAACAGTTTGTGCCGGACACGGTTCCCTGGGCCCATGTGGACATCGCCGGAACCGTCTGGGCCGATAAGGACCTGGGCTGGATTCCCAAAGGAGCCACCGGGTTTGGTGTGCGCACTCTAGTATCTTTGATCCGCACTTGGAAGATGGAAGAAGCTTGAACGTGTAAAACAAACAACTTGAATCGGCCGTCCATGGATTCCGTGCAGCAGGATGAAAGCCTATGAAGAAAAATGACACTCCCCCTTGGCCCCCAATGTACCGCCTCAGGGAAAATGCTCGAGCCAAACACGTCACGCTGCGCGTACGCCCGGACACGGGCCTGGAACTTACTGTCCCGAAGGGTTTCAACCCGCGCCATCTTCCCCGTATTCTGAACCAACATCGACAATGGATTGAGGAAGCCCTGACGAAACTTCAGGTGAAGCGTCGAGATTTTCACCGTCCGGACGTGCTTCCGAAAAGGATTCATTTGGCGGCCTTGGACACAACCTGGACCGTGATCTACCGGCCGGACTCAGGAAAAAACATGGAACTTTCCTGGGCCCGGGAACCTGAGCCTCGACTTTGGGTGCAAGGGGATTTTTCACGAGTGTCTACATGCTGCCGTCTTTTGCGTCAATGGCTTCGCGAAGAGGCCAAACGGTGGCTGCCAACCTGGGTGGAATCCGCCGCTCGAAAGACGGGGCTGTCTTTTTCGAAGGTCAAGATCACCACCCCAAAAACACGCTGGGGAAGCTATTCGTCTCAAGGCACCGTGAGCCTCAACGCCGCCGTTCTTTTTCTGCCCAGGGAACTGGTGGACATGGTGATTCTCCACGAACTCTGCCACAGCCTTTCCCCTCGCCACGACACGGCTTTTTGGAGCCTGGTGGCACGTCATGAGCCGGATTATGTGCGTCTGGATGCCGCTCTCAGAAGGGCCACAGGCCTGCTTCCCCCATGGTACCTCGCGTCCTTTGTAGGATGACCCTTTCGGCTTCGATCTACCCCCGACAACGGGAGACCTTCTGGAAAGACCGGTCGGTCAAGCCGCCTTAAGAGCCTGTCCGAGAACGGCTCTTCCCACGGAAGCGCCGGCGTCCCGCCCGCATAAACGGCAGGTTGAAGGCCCGAGCTTCCAGGAAAACAAAGGCTTTGGGACATAGGGGCACGGCGCGCCGTGCCCCTATGTCTTGGGTTGGCATGCCTCATTCCAAGTTCTCGGACCAGCTCCTTAAGCTTCAGGTGGCTCGAACCCGGCGTTCCAGTTCTCGAAGAGCCTCGCCTTCCAGAACTTCCCGTTCCAGAAGCGTCTGGGCCATTTCGTCCAGGTAAGCTCGTTTCGAATTGAGAATATCGCGGACACGGGCGTAAGCTTCTTCGATGAGGCGTCGAATTTCAGCGTCGATTTCTTGAGCTGTTCTTTCGCTGTATTCTCGAGCTCTCGGGGTCATGCCCAGGTCGAGAAAGGCGGATCGAGGTTCTCGAGTAAAGGTCACCAACCCCAAGGTTTCACTCATGCCGTATTCCATGACCATGCTGCGGGCAATGTCCGTGGCTCGCTGCAGATCGTTCTGGGCTCCGGTGGACACATCCCCAAAAACCAGTTCCTCAGCCACTCGACCTCCCAGCAGCACACACAGTCGATCCAAAAGTTCTTGCCGGGTCATGAGGTACCGATCTTCGGTGGGCATCTGCTGCGTGTATCCCAAAGCGGCAATGCCTCGAGGAATAATAGAAATTTTGTTCACCGGATCGGCATGAGGCACACTCATGGCCACCAAGGCATGGCCTGCTTCATGAAAAGCCACGATCTGCTTTTCCTTGGGGTTCATGGCCCGGTTTTTCTTTTCCAGACCTCCGATGATACGATCGATGGCTTCCTGAAATTCAGCCATGCTCACTTCTTCTTTGTTTCTTCGTGCTGCAAGCAGAGCCGCTTCGTTGACCAAATTCGCCAGGTCCGCCCCTACAAAACCGGGGGTCATGGCAGCGACCTTTTGCAGGTCCACGTCGTCGGCAAGCTTCACATTGCGCGTGTGGATTTTGAGAATCGCTTCCCGACCTCGAATATCCGGTTTATCCACGGCCACATGACGATCGAAACGTCCGGGGCGCAGCAAAGCCGGATCCAGGATTTCGGGGCGGTTTGTGGCAGCCATGATGATCACGCCGGAATTGGCTTCAAAACCGTCCATTTCCACCAAAAGCTGGTTGAGAGTCTGTTCCCTTTCGTCGTGACCACCGACGGGATTCAAGCCCCTGGCCTTGCCCAAGGCGTCCAGCTCATCGATAAAAATGATGCACGGAGCGTTTTGTTTAGCTTGAGCGAAAAGATCCCGCACTCGAGCCGCCCCGACGCCCACAAACATTTCCACAAAGTCGGACCCGCTCATGCTGAAAAACGGCACACCCGCTTCACCGGCCACGGCCTTGGCCAAGAGGGTTTTGCCTGTCCCCGGAGCTCCCACCAGCAGCACCCCTTTGGGAATCTTTCCTCCAAGTCTTTGAAACTTTTCAGGGTTTTGAAGAAATTCAACAATTTCCTGGAGTTCCACCTTGGCTTCGTCAATGCCGGCCACATCGTCAAAGGTGATCCCCACCTGTTTTTCGGCGTAAATTTTGACGCGGGCCTTTCCCACGGACAAAACCCCTTGAGGTCCACCACCCATGCGACGAATTAAAAAGCCCCAAAAGAGAATGAAAAAGGCCATGGGCAAAAGCCATGAAAGAATCGCTTCCAGAATCCGGTTTTCCAAGCGCCCTGTGTAGGCAATGCCGCGTTCATCCAAGAGCCGAACCAGATCGGGATCTTCCACACGCACGGCGACAAACCGTCGATTGGCCAAGTCTCCCTGGGTGATCTCACCCGTGATGCGATTGGCCTCGATCACCACGTTTTTGACGGATCCTTGTTGCACCAACTGTTTGAACTGGGAATAAGGAATAGGAACTCGCTGTTGCTGGACCATGATATCGTGAATCCAGGAGATGACCATCAGGGCCAGAAGAAAGTACCAGAAAGAAAAATGCACCTTTCGTCGAGGGTCCTGGCCCGCTCCGCCCATGGATTCCTTGACACGGTCCACCCAGCTTTTCCAACCCATGGGATTCTGGTCCTGTTTTTCAGCCATTCGCACTCCTTTCCGCCTTGGTTTGACTCCGCTCGAGTTTTTGACATCTTACCCGAGATCTGTTACCTGTGCATCAGTTTTTCTTCAAAGGCCAAGGTGTTGGGTGTTGAGGAAAACCGAAAGGCAAGGAGGACGGGCGATGAAAAAATGGAGTGTGTGTCTGGTGGTTTTGGCAATGTTGTGGGCCGGAAGTGTCCTGGCGGCCACACCCAAAACGGGAGGAACCCTTGTTTTCGGACGAGGCGGGGACAGTGTGGGGTTGGACCCGGCCTTTGAAACCGATGGCAATTCCTTCATGATCTGCGACAATGTCTATGACCAGCTGGTCCTCTATGCCGATGAATCCACGGATATTGTGCCCGGCCTCGCCACATCCTGGGATATCTCCCCCGATGGACTAACTTACACATTTCATCTGCGCAAAGGGGTCAAATTCCACGACGGGACGGATTTTAACGCCGATGCCGTGGTCTTTTCCCTGGGACGTATGATGAAGGAAAAGAAAGTCAAATTTTTCAAGACCCAATGGGAATTCCCCAAGGAACAGCCTCCCGCGGAATACTGGCTTTCCATGGAAATGGATAAGATCGTTGCCAGCATCGAAGCTATGGATGACCATACGGTGGTCTTCAAACTGCTACGACCCGAAGCCCCTTTTATCGCCAATATGGGCATGGATTTCGCCGCTATCGTCAGCCCGACGGCGGTGCTCAAACTGGGCCCCGACTTCAAGAGCAATCCGGTCGGGACCGGTCCTTTCAAGTTCGTCAAATGGATCAAGGACGATCGCATCATTTTGCAAGCCAACCCCGATTATTGGGACGGACGTCCCTACCTGGATCAGGCCATCTTTCGTACGATTCCCGACAATTCCGTGCGTTTTTTGGAACTGAAAACCGGCAACATCGACATCTGCCAGTTCCCCAATCCGGAAGACATCGAACTTGCATCCAAGGATCCCAACCTGAAACTAGTTACCCAACCTGGAATGAATATCGGGTATGTGAGTTTCAACCACACCAAACCCTTGTGGCAGGACAAACGTATTCGTAAGGCCATTGCGTACGCCGTCAACAAAAAAGCCATTGTGGATAACATCTATTACGGGCTGGGACAAGTGGCCAAAAACACCATCCCCCCCACCATGTGGGGATACAACGACGATATTCAAGATTATCCGTATGACCCGGAAATGGCCAAAAAGCTTCTGGCAGAAGCCAAGTTCTTTGAAAAGCTCAAGGAAGCCGGCCAGACCAAGATCACGCTTTGGAGCATGCCTGTGCCCAGACCTTACAATCCTAACGGCATGAAGGTCGGTGAAGCTATTCAGGCGGACTTGAAAAAGGTGGGAATCGACGTGGAATTGGTCACCTTTGAATGGGGGACCTACCTCAAGAAACAGCGGGAACAAGACCCGTCCATGGACCTGTTTCAGCTGGGCTGGACAGGAGACAACGGGGATCCGGACAATTTCTTGGCTGTGCTTCTGGACGGCTATGCGGATCCCAACGTACGCACTCAATGGAAGAACGAAGAATATCACAACATCATCGTCAAGGCCAAACAGGCTTCCAGTAAGGAAGAAAGAATCAAGCTGTATCGCAGGGCTCAGGAACTCATCCACGAAGAAGTTCCCTTGATCAATTTGGCCCATTCTCTGGTGGTGTGTCCCATGAAAAAGTCGGTCATGAACTTCAAGTTGCACCCTACGGCCAGTATTCGTTTACATAAGGTGTGGATCGAGTCCTGAAGAAAACGAGAAGGTTTTGGATGATTCTTAACCAATAAACCGAAGGGTGGGACGGGCTTTGCCTGTCCCAATCTGTTGTTTTGAGAGGCGTCCGTGCTTTCTTTTGTTGTTCGACGCGTCCTGACATTGATCCCCACCGTTTTCGGCATCTCCGTGCTGGTGTTTTTGATGATTCATCTGGTACCCGGAGATCCTGCCGAAATGATGCTGGGAGAAAGAGCCTCCGAACAGGCTTTGCAGCAACTGCGTCAAGAACTGGGCTTGGACCGTCCCTTGCATATACAATATGCATTGTTTGTCTCCAGGCTTGTGCGAGGGGATCTCGGCCGAGCCTTACGCACCAATGAAAAGGTCACAACAGAAATCGCCGAACGGTTTCCGGCCACCGTGGAACTGTCCCTGGCCGCCATGTGCTTTGCGGTCACTCTGGGCATGTTTGCCGGAGTGATCTCCGCCACGCGTCAGTATTCCATGTTTGATTATTCCAGTATGCTTTTATCCCTGGTTGGTGTGTCTATGCCCATCTTTTGGCTGGGTTTGATCCTCATGATCATTTTTTCGCTGCATCTGGGTTGGCTCCCTCTTTCCGGTAGACTCAGCTACGATGTGCACATCGAACCCATCACTCGACTGCTTCTCCTGGACAGCGTGCTTACGGGAAACTGGAAAGGATTTCGGGATGCCTTGTGGCACATCGTGATGCCGGCTTTCACCTTGAGCACCATTCCCATGGCCATTATCGCGCGCATCACACGTTCCAGCATGCTGGAAGTGCTACGGCAAGACTATATTCGAACGGCCAAAGCCAAAGGGTTGCCTCCCAGGCTGGTCCATTACAAACATGCCCTTAAAAACGCTCTTATTCCTATTATCACCGTGATCGGTCTACAGTTCGGGATTTTGCTGGGGGGCGCGATTCTTACGGAAACCATCTTTGCCTGGCCCGGGATCGGCCTTTGGCTTCTCAACGCCGTCTACGCTCGGGATTTCAATGCGGTGCAAGGGGGAACCATGCTTATCGCCACCACTTTCGTGACCATCAACATGATCGTGGACATTTTGTATGCCTGGATCAACCCGCGTATCAAGGTGTCCTGACATGACGGCTGCTTCTTCCGTATCTTCTCAAAACCTAAATTCGCTAAACTCACCGCAGGCGGAAAAGGCATCCAGTCCTTTGGCGGAAGCCATGTGGCGGCTTCGAAAGAACAAGACGGCTTTGGCCGGCTTGATCATCATCCTGCTCTTTCTCGCCATGGCCCTTTTCGCCCCTGCCTTGGCTCCTCATGACCCTCTGGAACAATCCCTCTACGCCAAGCTGAAACCTCCCGTATGGCAACCCGGTGGATCCTGGAACCATCTGCTGGGCACGGACGATTTCGGCCGTGATCTTCTAAGCCGGCTTATTTACGGAGCTCGTGTTTCCATGGTTGTGGGGGTGGTTTCTGTTTCCATCGCACTTTTTTTCGGGACCCTTGCAGGGTCCGTGGCTGGTTTTTACGGCGGCCTTCTCGACCATGTCATCATGCGTTTCATGGACCTTCTTCTGGCCTTTCCGAGTATTCTTCTGGCCATCGTCATTGTGGCCTTTTTGGGGCCCAGTTTACAGAATGCCATGATCGCCATCGGGGTTGTGAGTATTCCTCGATACGCACGGCTGGTGAGAGGATCTGTGCTGGAGGAATACGCCAAGGACTACGTGCAGGCGGCCCGGGCTTTAGGCGCAGGAGATGCCCGTTTAATCTTCCTGCACATTTTACCCAATTGTCTGGCACCCCTCATCGTGCAGACCACGCTGGGATTTGCGTCCGCCATTTTGGAAGCTGCGGCATTGAGCTTTTTAGGCCTTGGGGCGCAGCCTCCCACGCCCGAATGGGGAGCCATGCTGGCCAATGGTCGAGCCCTGATTCTGCGGGCCTGGTGGGCGGTCACCTTTCCCGGCCTGATGATCCTCTTTTCCGTCCTGGGTTTCAACCTTTTGGGGGATGGTTTGCGCGACGCTCTGGACCCTCGACTTCGTGACTGATAAAGGACCTGTTCCATGGCGCCACTGCTGCAGGTTGAACATCTGAGCACCTATTTTTACACGGATCGCGGTACGGTTAAGGCCGTGGATGATGTGAGCTTTTCCCTGGAGTCTGGAAAGACTTTGGCTTTGGTCGGGGAATCGGGTTGCGGAAAAAGTGTGACGGCCCTGTCGGTGATGCGGCTGATTCCCGTACCGCCTGGAAGGATTGTTTCCGGTCGCATTGTCTTTGAAGGCACAGACCTTTTGCAACTTTCTGAAACGGACATGCGCCGAGTGCGCGGCAACAAGATTTCCATGATTTTTCAGGAACCCATGACATCCTTAAACCCCGTGTTTCGTGTGGGGGACCAGATCGCCGAAGTGCTGGAGTGGCACCAAAAGCTTTCCCGCAAGGAAGCGCTGGATCGTGCCGTGGAACTGTTGCGTATGGTCGGGATTCCTTCCGCGGAATCCCGTATCAAAGACTATCCGCATCAAATGAGCGGGGGGATGCGCCAGCGGGTCATGATCGCCATGGCTTTGGCCTGCCATCCCAAGCTGCTCATCGCCGATGAACCCACCACAGCTCTGGATGTGACCATTCAAGCCCAAATTCTGGAACTCATGGACAATCTTCGACGGACCACGGGCACAGCGGTGCTTCTTATTACCCATGATCTGGGAGTGGTGGCAGAAACCGCCGAACATGTGGTGGTCATGTATGCCGGGCGTGTGGTGGAGGAAGCTCCTGTGCGCGAACTCTTTCATCACCCCTTGCACCCTTACACTCAAGGACTGATGCGATCCATTCCAAGTCTGGTGGAAGATGAAAAACGTCGGCTGGAAGCCATTCCCGGAGTGGTGCCCAGCCTGCTGGCGTTGCCACCGGGATGCAGGTTCAATGATCGCTGCACCTATGTGATGGACCGGTGTCTTGCCGAAGAGCCGCCTCTTCAGGCAATGGGTTCGGAACACCGGGTTCGATGCTGGCTCTACGACACGGTTTCTCAAAACAACAGGGAATGAAAGAAAATTTCCATGGCACACACGGGCTCTGCGGAACCTCTCGTGGTCCTTAAAAATGTCAAGAAACACTATCCGGTCACAGGCGGCGTGTTTCGTCGTCAGGTGGGTGTCGTCAAGGCGGTGGACGGTGTCAGCCTGACCATTCGCAAGGGGGAAACTCTGGGTTTGGTCGGGGAAAGCGGCTGCGGTAAGTCCACCCTGGGTCGTGTGATTCTGCAATTGGAAAAGCCCACATCAGGATCCATCCTCTTTTCCGGTCTGGATATGGTGGCCTTGCGTCGACATGAACTGAGACCTTTACGTCGCCGTATGCAGATCATTTTTCAGGATCCCTACTCCAGCCTGAATCCACGCCAAACCGTGGGACGCATCATTGGAGAAGGACTGGTCATTCATAAGGTGGGCACGGCCGCCGAACGACTGGAACGTGTTCGGCATCTCATGGAAGTGGTGGGACTTCGACCGGAACACATCCATCGATACCCACACGAGTTCAGCGGCGGACAACGTCAACGTATCGGTATCGCTCGAGCTCTGGCGCTCCAACCGGAACTTGTCATTTGCGATGAACCTGTTTCAGCCTTGGATGTTTCCATTCAGGCACAGGTCATCAACCTGCTCATGGACCTGCAGGAACAGTTCTCGCTGACCTATCTGTTTGTGTCCCATGATTTATCCGTGGTCCGTCACATCAGTGATCGTGTCGCGGTCATGTATCTGGGGCGTATTGTGGAATCGGCCGATAAAAAGACCCTGTACAGGGACCCTCTGCACCCATACACCCAGGCACTTTTAGAGGCGGCGCCTCTTCCCGATCCGGACCATAAAAAGGAACGAAAAGGCTTGACCGGGGATCTTCCCAGTCCTTTGCATCCCCCTGAAGGATGCCATTTCCATCCAAGATGCCCTAAAGTCATGGACACCTGCCGGCGTTTTGTGCCATCCTTGGAACCTTTTAAAGGAGGCCGTCTTGTGCGGTGTTTTCTCTACCATGACGTCACGGAAAACGAGTCGTAAACAAGGCCATGCCAAGACAACGTCCCAACTGGCACGAATACTTCATGCTGATCGCAAAGATTGTGAGCACGCGATCCACCTGCCATTCCAGACCGACGGGCGCGGTGATCGTTAAGGACAACCACATTCTGTCCACAGGCTATAACGGAGCCATGCCCGGAGCTCCTCACTGCATCGATCAGCCGGATCTGCCCGACGGGCGTCCTTATTGTTATCGGCGCAGCTTGGGAATCCCCGACGTGGACAAATACAATTTTTGCAAGGCGAGCCACGCGGAAGCCAACGCCATCGCTCAGGCGGCGCGCTACGGTATTTCCGTGGAAGGGGCAACCCTTTACACCACGCTGGCTCCTTGTTACGTGTGTTTGAAACTGATCGCCACAGCACGTCTTCGAGCCGTCTATTATGAACACAGTTACGAATCGGCATCTCCGGAAAGGGATCTCTTTTGGCAGCAGGCGGTTCGAGAAGCCGGCATCGAAGTCTTTGAACAATTGATTATTTCTCCGGAAACTTACGACTACATTCTTTCCGGTATTCGTAACATCACCTCACGACGTCGTACCCCAGCCACCGATTTTCTTGCAGACCCATGAAACCCGTCTTTCTTCCCATCCATTGCCAGGAACACCTTCTTCGGCTAAATCCCACAGGAACCGTGGGACTGCTCACCCTGTGGTCCCGCCCGGATGTGGTCTTGGAAAGGCTACGACGCCGCGGTGCCGATCTTGATCCCGAAACCAGCCCTGTGGCCGCCGTCGGCACCTTGTACGGCAACGGCCTTCGAGAACTCCTCAGAAATCTTCTCTACAATCCTCAGATTGACACCCTTGTGGTTTACGGTCGGGATCGTTCCGGATCTCTCGGCGAACTGCAGGCTTTCTTTGAGCTGGGTTTGGAACCTTTTGAAGGATCTTCGGTGGCTTATGAACCCACTGAACTGGAAACTCCTAAGCCTGTGCGTATTCGAGGCACCCGGCGTGTGATAGACAACCTGGTGAGACCCGAACATTTCCAAAGGCCGCCGAGCATTATTTATTTCGGATCTCCTCAGGATAATCCCGATGCCGAAGACCTGATTCGCTTTCTTAAAAACTATCGACCCGACGCGAACACGCCGACGCAACGTCTGTGGATTCCTTTACCTCGAGTCCGAGTGATCGGCTACCCCAGCAATCCTCGAGCCCACACGATCGTTGCCGAAGATCCTCTCAGCGCCTGGAAGGATCTGATCGCCACCCTTTACCGCTTCGGAATACCCGTCACCCTGGCAAAGGGAAATCGCCGTGAATTACAGAACGTCAAGGTGGTGGTGGAACATCCGAAACCTGTTCCTGACACTCAGCTGCAACGCTATGGGTTTGATCCGGAAAGACTTTGCCGATACCAGCAGGACATTCTCAGCGGGTCCATAGAACCTGACGAAACCTATAATTACGGAAACCGCCTGCGGGCTTATTTCGGTTTGGACAGCCTTCAGGCTGTCATTGAGCGTCTTCAAAAAGACCTTCAGGACCGAAAAGCTTACGCGGTCCTTTGGGATCCTCAACGCGACCTGACGGCCGAGACAGGACACCCGTGCCTGGTCAGCATTTTCTTTCGACTGTTTCAAGGCACCTTGACGCTCACCGCCGTGTTTCGTACCCACAATGCTCTGGATGCCTGGCTTGTTAATTTTTATGGACTCATGGCCGTGCAGCATTATGTAGCTCAAAGTGTTTCCACGCCCCCTGGGCCCATCACGGTTTTCAGCCATTCCATCACCATTGACGCGGCGCAGGAAGACCGAGCTTCCATCATTGCCGCAGAAAAGTCGTTTCAGTATCGAGAAGATCCCATGGGGTATTTTCGTATCAGTCTCGATAAGGACGCTATTGTCGTGGAACATCGCCATGGAGATATGACGCTCAAAACCTATCGGCATGCCAAGGCGTCTCGTATTCAATACGAACTAGCCCGGGATGGAGCTCTTTCGGACATTAACCATGCGTTGTACCTGGGACGTCAACTGGAACGTGCCGAACGGTGTCTTCGAGACGGGTCCGTTTTTCGACAGGAATAAAAACTTTTAGGGTAAGCTATGCCCAAAGCCGCTTTCTTCTTTGACATCGGACATACTCTGGTGACCGGCGCTGCCCAATCCCCTCGACGTCTTCTGGGAACCGCCCTTGGCTTAAACGAACATCAGACCAAAGCGGTGGGGAAACTCATCATGACCCTTTGGGCCGAAACACCGGAAACCATCAGTGAAGCCGTGGCGAGCATCCTCCCATCCCATGAACCTTCCCTTGTGGCTCAGGAAGTGCGCCGAATCTGGGATGATCAGATAACCTGTGTCCGCGAAATTCCGGAAGCCACAGCGCTGATTCGACGCTTGAAACAGGCGGCACACAGCGTGGGCCTCATTTCCAACATCTGGCATCCTTTTTTCCTTGGGTTTCAAAAAAGCTGTGCGGAAATTGATGCCATGACGGATTTTCACTTTCTGAGCTACCGAATAGGTGTCAAAAAACCTGCGCAGGATCTTTATCAAAAAGCTGTGGATGCCGCCCGTCGGCAGGGTCTGGATCCTTGCTGGATGATCGGGGATTCCTATGAATTGGATATGGCTCCGGCCCGCCTTGCGGGCATGCAAACCCTATGGATTCTGTGCCGACCGGAAAGGGAACGGGACATTCTTGCCGATATTCTGAACGGAAAAAGGGAGCCTCCCGACGGCTGTGTCCCGGAACTCAGAGACGTGTTCGGTTTTTTACAAGAAAAAGGCTACCTATCATGATCGTGCTCTCCATTTTTTTGGCGGTTGTCTTTCTTTTTGCCGGCATGACCTATGTGCTTTACTGGTATGATACGGCCAACGGGCCGGGGTTGGAAAATCTGCGCCTACGATGCCAAGGACGTCTTGCGCTGTGTGTCCTTCAAGGTTTTCTCTGGGCTCTTATCGCTCAAAGCTTGGCTGTGCTGACCTTTCCTCTGGGCTGGCTTCCTGATCGTAAGAAGGACGAAGAAAAGGGTGGTGAAAACAATCCTATTATTTTCACTCTTCACGGGCTTTATCATAACCGCAGTGCTTTTTTCTTGGTGCATCGGGCCTTGAAGCGGGCCGGTTTTCAGGATGTTCGATCCTGGTCCTACGCAAGCTGGAAGACCGATTTTTTTCAATTAAGCGCTCGGCTGGCTCATGATTTGGAAGCTGTGCATCGTCTAGCCCCAGACCATCCCATTCTTGTAATCGGCCATAGCCTGGGCGGTCTTTTGGCTAGGCATGCCATCACCATGCTTCGTCCCAATACCGTGACCGGGTGCCTTACTTTAGGATCTCCCCACCAAGGCAGCCGCCTAGCCGTTTTCGCCTTAGGAAAGCTGGGACGATCCCTTGCCTACCGAAGCTCCCTCATCGATAAGATCGAACACGATGAAACATACCTTGCCGACACAGGCATTGCCTGCCTGGCTCTGGCTTCTCCCGTAGACAACATGGTCCTTCCCATGGAAGCTCTGGAACCTGCAGGCTCGCATTGGCAGGTGCGATGGACCCGGCCCATGAGCCATGTGGCCATGCTGTATCATCCGACGATGCTTCAAGAGATTGTTCTGTGGGTGAAGCAGTGGGGCCCTAAGAAAAACGAGGCCTCCGGCTGAAACCTGGGAAGGGAAAAGGAAGGAGAGTCCCCAAGGTGTCGGAATCTGGAAATCTTTGCGAAAAGGAATCTCTCGAAAGGTTGCGCCGCAAGCTTCATTA
>FWWM01004935.1_pt1 | contig 30205 bp, 20 predicted proteins | sample 2228351 | NCBI WGS metagenome assembly FWWM01 (sample SAMEA103939774, study PRJEB20133) | metagenome | reverse complement strand
GGGGGGGGGGGGGGGGGGGGGGGGGGGGCGGAAGGTCAGGGCACACATGCCTGCCGGCTCGGCGGCAGGTGCGCACGTGGGCAGCGTATGCTGTTGGTCGTGCGCGGCAGCCGATTGTGCCTCGTGGATGCCCTCAGGAAGCACACGTGGCTCCCCGAAGCGGAGGATGGCCCCCCGGCCTTGGGTATGCGCCTTGCTGCGCGTGTTCGCAGCCCTCACTCACAACGGCTGGGGTGAAGGCTGCCGCATGCCAAAGTCGAAAAAAGCCGCTATCCGTGGGCGGGCGAACTCTCAGGCCACTGCGGCGAAGTCTGCCACGAGTTTCAGCAGCACTTCGTGTGTGACCTGTGCGGGAACGACGTGGCGCGGCGCGCCTGGCGGCTGCACATAGCGGGCGAGAGAGAGGGTGCCATCGGCACGCACGAGCAGCTCGTAGTAGGCGGCGGTTTCGGCCTCGCGGTCGGGAGGGCTGGAGCGGAGTTGCACGACGCATTGCTGGGCGTCCGCTTCGAGGACGCGAATGGGTTCGAGCAGGTAGGTGAGGCGTGCGGAGAGGCTGTCGGCCGCTTGCTTGAGGCGTTCGAGCGAGGCGCCGGCAAGGGCCGGGTGGTAGAGCTGGAATTGCTCGAAGGCGCAGGCGAGACGATCGAGCGCGGTCAGGCGGCATTGCAGCCTGATGTCGCCTTGGTTGGCGGAGAGCGGCCGGGATTCGCCGGTGAAGGGGGGCCAGGTTTGCAGCGCCTGTTGCACCTGTTGTTTCAGAGACATTTGGGATACTCCCTAGCGCGAGGTCGGCTTCGTCTGTTCCTTGGTGTGTTCCGACCCGTCGAACGAAAGGACGGTCTTCAAACCGTCCATGACCGTTTCAATGTGAACCGGGCGGGTCCAGAGCCTCGCCAGGTTGACCAGTGTATCGCGTGCGTAATCAGGCTGGAGTTCGACCCCGTGGTATTCGTGGACGAGGTACAGCTCTCCGCGGTTCTTGTAATTGCCGTCGCGGACATGGATCTGCGGCAGCCCGCGATTGGTGAGGTTGAACAGCAAGCGCTCTTTGATCTTGTCGAACTCGCGGCTTTCGATCTCGTAGTAGTTGCTGCTCTCGTTGTAGGCGAAGCTGAACAGCCGGTGCTCGCGGCAGAAGTCGAGCGTGAGAAACGTATCGATGAAGGTGAGGTCGTTGTGGATGCGGCGGACCTCGAAGATCTTCTGCCTTCCTAGACCGGCGCCGGTGTCCCAGCGGCTGCGCGCCACGAGGTCGTCGCACTCTTCGTATTCGCGGCCGAAGCGGCCGCGGTTCCAGCGGTCTTCGATGTCTCGAAACAGCTCCAGCCCCAGCTTGTAAGGGTTAAGGCGGCCGGGAGATGTGGCCATGGTGCTGGAATGGTGGTCGCAGTAGTTGATCACCTCGCCCGGCGCCAGCCCCTGGCGGGTCATGATGGTCGAGTGCCAGTAGCTGGCCCAGCCCTCGTTCATGATCTTGGTTTGCGCCTGGGGTGCGAAATAATATGCCTCGTCGCGGAGCATCGCCAGCACGTCGAGCTGCCAGGCGCGCAGCGGCGCGTGTTCGAGGATGAACAGCATCACGTCGCGCACGGGCTCGCGCGGAAAACGCCGCTCCTCCTCTTCGCGCTGCTTGCGCAGCGCTTCCCGCTCGGCGGCCAGCAGCTCGGCCGGGTTGATGAACTGCTCCAGGTAGGGCTTGGCGGGCAAGCGGCCCGGCTGCGGCGGCTCGGGCGGCTCGTCCGCGTCCGCGGCAGGCGCCTCCTTGCGCGGCTCGTACCGCTTGATGAACGGGGAATGGATGTCGATCAGCGTCTCGATGCTCAGGCAGGCGTCGATGAACCGCTCCACCTCCTCCACCCCGAAACGGTCCATGTAACCGCGGATGCGATTGCCATGGTTGGCCATCTCGTCCATCATCTTGCGGTTGGTCTGGCTGAACCAGTAGTTGTTCTTGAAGAAGTCGCAGTGCCCATACACGTGGGCCATGACCATCTTCTGGTCCACCTCTGAGTTGGACTTCATCAAGTAGGCGTAGCAGGGGTCGTTGTTGATCACCAGCTCGTAGATCTTTTGCAGGCCGTAGGTGTAGCCCTTGGAGAGCTGTTCATACTCCATGCCGAACCGCCAGTGGGGGTAGCGGGTGGGGAAGCCCCCGTATGCGGCAATGGCGTTGAGCTGGTCGTGGTCGACCAGCTCGAAGATAGTGGGAAAGAAATCCAGCCCGTATTCGCGCGCCCAGCCCTCGATCTGGGCCTGGTACTCGGCCAGGTGTCGCGGCAGTTGCTGCACCATGAAGGCGGCCATGTCACTTCCCCTTGCCGAGAAAAGCCTTAATCGAGTCGTAGATGCCGTCGCGGTTGCGGATCTCGGAGAGGACGAGGTTGTCGAACTCGCCCGCCGGCCCGTCCCGCAGCGTGCGGATGAACTCGCCGCTGCCATAGGGGCTTTCCACCTGCCCGTAGCAGAATAGGTTCACCTGCGGCAGGAGCTGCTCGCGGAGCAGCTTGAGGCTGATCTGGTTGTCTTCGCCCCAGTTGTCGCCATCGGAGAACTGGAAGCAATAGACGTTCCAGTCGCTCACCGGGAAATCGCGTTCCATCAGCTCCAGGCAGGCCTTGTAGGCAGAGCTGATGCGCGTGCCGCCGCTCTCTCGGGTATGGTAGAAGGTCTCTTCGTCCACTTCCTTGGCGGCGGCGTCGTGGATGATGTAGCGGGCCTCCAGTCCGTGGTACTGGCTTTTCAGCCAGGTGTCGATCCAGAAGGCCTCGATGCGTACCAGGTGTTTCTGTTCGTCGGTCATCGAGCCGGAAACGTCCATCATATAGATGGCCACGGCGTTGGCCTCCGGCTTCGGCGTAGTGGTCCAGGAACGATAGCGCTTATCGTCCCGAATGGGGACCACCAACGGCTGGGAGGGATCGTAGCTGCGGCTCGATATCTGCCGGCGCAGGGCCTGCATGTAGGTGCGCTTGAAGTGCCGCAGCGACTCCGGGCCCGTGCGGCGCACGCTGCTGTAGCGGTCCTTCTCCTCCTCGATGGTGGCCTTGCCGCGAGGCTCGATGCGCGGCAGTTCCAGCTCGTCTCCCATGATCTGGGCCAGCTCTTCGAGCGTGACCTCCACCTCGAGAATGTGGGCACCGGGTTCGCTGCCGGCGTGTCCCTGGCCGGCGTCGGGATCCCCCTGGCCGGGGGCGATGGGCTGGCCGATCTCGCCCGGCCCTTGCCCGACGCCCCCCGAACCGCTCTGCCCGTAGCGGAAATGGGGCACGTCAAGCTGCGGGATGGGAATGCTCACCAGGTCCTGGCCGCGGCGGCCGATCATCTCCCCGTGCGTGATGTACTTGCGCAGGTTCTGCCGGATCTTCCCCTGCACAATCTGGCGGAAGCGCGACTGGTCCCGGTCGATCTTCATGAACATGGGCACGCTCCGAACGCACGCGGCGCGGCATCAGCGCTTGGCGTCTCCGCGGGCAAAAATGCTGGCGACATACGTCAGCACGTCCGTGGCGCTCTCCTCGTCGTACCCATAGTCTCGGATCAAGCGGTTCTTGACCACGTCGATCTTCGCCTGCGTATCGGCGTCCACCACGTTGGAGACCAGGCTGGTGAGCTTGATGGTGTCCTTCTGATCCTCGAACAGTTTGAGTTCGAGGGCCCGATGCAGCCGCTCGTTGGTCTTGTAGTCGAAGGTCTTGCCGTCGATCAACAAGGCGGCGATGTGGTTCATCAGCTCGCGGCGGAAGTCGTCCTTGCGGTTCTCGGGGATGTCGATCTTGGTCTCGATCGACCGCATCAGGCGCTCGTCCGGCTCCTCGTACTGGCCCGTGAACTTGTTCTTGACCTTCTCCCGCTGCGTGTAGGCCTTGACGTTGTCGATGTAATTGGCGCACAGGCGCTTGAGGGCGTCCTCGTCGGCCGCGATGGCCCGCTGCACTTCGTTCTTCACGATGTTCTCGTACTCCTCCTTGACCACTCCCAGCAGCTCGCGATAGTGGGCACGCGTCTCCTCGCTGGTGATCAGGCTGTGATGCTTCAGCCCCGCCTCCAGCTCGTTGAGCACCATGAAGGGATTGATCGAGCGGGCCTCGGGGTGCGCCACCAGAGCATTCGAAATCTTGTCCTGCACGTAACGCGGCGAGATGCCATGCATCCCCTCGTTCACCGCCTGCTCGCGCAGCTCCTTCACATTGTCTTCCGTAAAGCCGGGGAGCGTCTTGCCATTGTACAGCTTGAGCTTCTGTAACAGCGTGAGGTTGGCATGCTTGGGCGGCTCCAACCGCGTAAGCACCGCCCACATGGCGGCCATCTCGATGGTGTGCGGCGCAATGTGCTTGCCCTGCACCTTCTCGCGATTGTAGTCCTTCTCGTAGATCTTGATCTCGTCAGCCAGCCGCGTGACGTAGGGAATGTCGATCTTGACTGTGCGGTCGCGCAGCGCCTCCATGAACTCGTTGTTCTGCAACCGGCGGTACTCCGGCTCGTTGGTGTGGCCGATGATCACTTCGTCGATATCGGTCTGGGCAAACTTCTTGGGCTTGACCTTGTGCTCCTGGCTGGCGCCCAGCAGGTCGTAAAGGAAGGCCACGTCGAGCTTGAGCACCTCGACGAACTCGATGATGCCGCGGTTGGCGATGTTGAACTCGCCATCAAAATTGAAGGCCCGCGGGTCGCTGTCGCTGCCATACTCGGCGATCTTGCGGTAGTTGATGTCGCCCGTCAGCTCCGTCGAATCCTGGTTCTTCTCGTCCTTGGGCTGGAAGGTGCCGATCCCCACGCGGTCCTTCTCCGAGAGCAACAGCCGCTTCACCCGCACGTCTTCCGCCACCCGCGTCCAGTCTCCGCCGTAGCGCCGCAGCCGGTCGTTGTACACATACCGGCAGAAGGGGCAGAGTTCGCCCGTGATCCGCACCTGGTACTCTTCGCTGCTGCGGCCGGCGTTGAGCTGCGCCGCCACCTCGGCCCGAAACCGCTCCGGCACCATGTGCAGCGGCTCCTCGTGCATGGGGCACCACTGCACGCTCTGGCGGTCCTCCACGTCCACCCACCCCAATGTGTACAGCGCCCCTGCATCCGTCGCCGAGTAGCGCTCCAGCCCCTTCTTGAGCAGCCGCGCAATGGTGCTCTTGCTAGAGCCTACCGGCCCGTGCAACAAGAGCACGCGCTTCTCGATCCCATACCCCTTCGCCGCGCTCTTGAAGGCGTTCACCAGATGAGCCAGCGGCTCATCCAGCCCGTAGACGGCATCCTGCCCATTCTGGTCCGGATCGAGGAAGAACCGGTAGCGAACCCGCTTCTCCCGGCCCACCTCGTAGGTCTCCGTGCCGTACGACATGATCATGTCGTACACGCGCTCAAATGCGTTGCGGGTGACCTTGGGGTCGGCTCGAACCAAGTCCAGGTACTCTTCAAACGACCCCTCCCAGTTCTTCTTGCGAAACTGTTCGAGGTCTTGCCGCTGCGCGATCAAACTTATGATCGAGCGTCCATTACTCATCTGTATTTTCCCCCCAAATACCTTCTTGCCGTGGGATTGGGATGTTGTCCTCGGCCGGTCTTTCCTGCTTGGCTCGGTTCGCCTCCACCGTGGCGCGCGCCGCAGCCGAGTGCATGCCGCGTGGCTAACAAAACGCGACCGCGCGAAGCAACACCCAAAGCTTACGCCTAGAAGAGCGTGCCCACGTAGAAAGAAAGGCCATTCTCGCCGGCACCAAGCCGGCTGCGTTGCGTGGGCAACCGAGCTGGAAAGTTGGAAAAGATCAGCCGGAGAACGGAGGCGAGGCGGATCCGAGGTAGGCTGTTCTTTCTCGCCGGGAGCAAGTGTACACACCCGGCGCCTCTGCCACTGTACCCTACCAATAGTATCTGCTCCAGCCAAGGCCGGGGCAATATCGAGTTTTGGCCAATCGGCCTGGATTCTCCCACGCCCAGATTGCCTTATCGTCTGTAAAGTATTGCTATGTAACGACTTATGGATTGATCGCTGTTTACGAAAAACTTTGGCATTTTGCGTTTTCTGGGAAGGCTGATAAGAGCGGGCAACTTAAGGAGGCACTGCGGCGCACGCTTGGCAGACGAACCCGACGGTCAGCCACCCCGGTGCTATGCAAGGCAGACGAGCCTCGACAGCCCGCGGCAGCCGGCCAAGAAAACGCGGTATTTGCCGATTACCGGCTCCCAGCCGAAGGCACCACATCCCTAGGCCAGAAATCGCCGTGTTGTCTGACAAACCGTTTGAGCGCAGCTAAGCTAGTTTGCCCTTCGGGCCGCTGAGCGCATGACCTTACAACCGCGTGGCGGACGGCCCGCCTGCGGCTCCCGACAGTTTGCGTGTCGGCCCCCAACGACGACGGCAAACCACCCACAAGATAGGCCTGCCGCTGGCTGCCGGTTTGTTTTGCAACCTCAACCAGAATGGCCGCCATGCTGCGGTGGCGAGCAGCCGCTTCTAGATGCTGAACGTCCCGCGGCCCGATATACCCCGGCGAGGCGCCGGCCGCTACCGCCAAAACGGGCCGTCGCCGTTGCAGCCTGCCAAACCGCGTGGCCCTCGAAGCCCCATGCATGCTGCTGCCCCCGCGTTGTGCGCACGCTGGCAAGCTGTGCGGCAGAGAAAGCAGCGAGCACGCTGCTGCTCCTTCGTCGGCCGATGCCGCCAAAGTGCGCGGCGGTGCAAGCCAGAAGCTGCCTTCGAGTGGCAGCAGAAAGGCCTGTCATTGGCCGGTACTGCCAAGGTGCGCGGCGGCGCGAGGGGGGTCTTGCTCTGCGTGCCCGTCGGTGCCAGGAACTTATTGCCCAGACATGCGTCTAAAGGGCTAGAATTGCCTAACGCTGCACGATCAGCCCCCCTGGCTTCGGCCAGGCTTGATGTTGGGAGAATGCCCCATGAGTCGCTCGCACCCCGTCCCTTCGTGGCAGCAGGTGGTTGCCACGCCCTTCGCTGGTCCCTTTTCCAGAGCACTTTGCGTGGCGATGGCCGCCGCCAGCGTGGCGGCCGCGGCCGGCCGGGCCTTGGCCCAGGATCCAGCCGGGGCGCAGCTCCCCGTGCGGCGCGTGGTGCTTTACAACTCTGGCGTGGGGTACTTCGAGCATCAGGCTCAGATCGAGGGAGACGTGCGGGTAGATCTGAAGTTCAACGTCGAGGACGTGAACGACTTGCTTAAGAGCATGGTGCTGCAAGACGAGGGCGGGGGGAACATCGCCACCATTACGTACGGGTCGAAGGACCCCATCACCAAGACGCTCAAGACGTTCGCCATCGATCTGACGACGAACCCGACACTGGCCGAGTTACTCAGCCAGGTTCGGGGCGAGGTGGTGGAGATCGAGGCGGCCAGCAAGATCGTGGGCACCATCGTGGGAGTGGAGCGGCGCAAGCAGCCCGCAGGCAAAGACCAGGTGGTGGAGGTCGAGTACCTGAACCTGCTCACCGAGCAGGGACTGCGGAGCGTCGAGCTGGCCTCGGTGGGACGCATCCGGCTGGCCAACCCGGCCCTGAACGAAGAGCTGGTCAAGGCATTGGCCGTGCTCGCCCTGGGCCATGCCACAGACAAGAAGACCGTGTCGTTGAACTTCCAGGGCCAGGGCCAGCGGCGGGTGCGGGTCGGCTACATTCAAGAAACGCCGATCTGGAAAACCAGCTACCGGCTAGTGATCGGAGACGACGGCCGGCCTTTCATTCAGGGGTGGGCGATCGTCGAGAATACGACGGAGGAGGACTGGACCGACGTACAGCTTACGCTGGTGAGCGGGCGGCCCATCTCGTTCGTGATGAACCTGTACGATCCCCTGTACGTGCCTCGCCCGCTGGTCGAGCCCGAGCTGTTTGCCTCGCTGCGGCCGCAAACCTACGGCCAGGATCTGCGGGAGGCAGATGAGCAGCTCGACGGGCGGGCAGAGAAAGCGGCACGTGAGCGCCGGCAAGCCCTGGCCAAGGCAGACGCACCGCAAGCGCCTGGGGCCTCGGCAGAGGGGGCGGCGTTCGGCGGTGGAGCTGGGCGGGCGGGGGCTGATCGCGCGATCGACCTGCAACGTGGCGTACGTTCGGTTGCCGAAGCGGGAGACGTGGGCGAATTGTTCCAGTACGTCATTGAATCGCCGGTGTCTCTGCCCCGGCAGCAGTCGGCCATGCTGCCCATTGTGCAAGGCTCGGTCGAGGGGCGCAAGGTTTCGATCTATAACCCTGCTGTGCATGCCAAGCACCCCCTCAATGGCCTGTACCTGAAGAATTCTACCGGGCTGCACCTGATGCAAGGCCCCATCACGGTGTTCGACGGGGGCGCATACGCCGGTGATGCCCAGATCGAGGACTTGCCTCCCGACGCGCAGCGTCTGATCAGCTATGCCCTGGATTTGGATACCGAAGTCGCCCCGGAGAGCAAGGGCTATCCAGAGCAGCTTGTCAGCGTGAGGATTGCCAAAGGCGTGCTTTACACCTCGCGCAAGCTGCAGCGCGGCCAGGAGTACACCATCAAGAACTCTTCGCTCAAGTCTAAGGAGGTGATCATCGAATACCCGCTGGAGTATGGCTGGACGCTGGTCACCCCCAAGGAGCCCAACGAGAGGACGCGAGACGTCTATCGCTTCGCCGTAACCGCCGAGCCTGGCAAGCCGGCCAAGCTGCTGGTCTCTGAAGAGCAGGTGGTGGATCAGGCCGTGAGCCTGAACAACCTGGACGACCCGACCATTCAGTTGTACATCAGGGCGCCTGTCGTCAGCGAACAGGTCCAACAGGCGCTGCGCGAGGTGCTGCGGCGCAAGCGCGAGATTGAGAGTCTGGCTGTCGAACAGCAGCAGCTTGAGCAGCAGATTGCCGCCATTTCGCAGGAACAGGCCCGCATTCGAGAAAACATGGCCCAGCTCGAGCGCAACTCCGACCTGTACAACCGCTACGTGAAAAAGTTGAACTCTCAGGAAGACGAGGTCGAACAGGCACGTACCAAGATCGCCGACCTCGTCCAGCAGATCGCCAGCAAGCGCAAGGCGCTGGACGATTACCTGCTGAGCCTGGAGTTGAACTGAGCTAGAACAGCGGCCTGCGGCCCAGCTTGCGGCGTACCACGGCCCATTGGCCCGCATGCATGAGCACGTGCAGCCCTTGCATCATCAGCAGTTCGCCCAGGCTGTTGAGAAAGCTGCGGTAGGCCTCGGGCGCCGGCCGATCAAGGTCGGCATCGGTTAAGCGATCCAGGGCTGCCAGGGTAGCCGCGCGCTGCTCGCTGAACAGCCGCAGGTACTCGGCTTTGGTGTAGAATGCAGAGGGCTCATCCAGCTTGGCGGTCTCGGCCGTGTAACGTTCTGCAAAACCGGCGGGAAGCGGCGGCATCGCACCGGGCAGTGCGGCCTCTACCATTCTGTGTTCACTGGCGATCAGGTGGCCAAGTTGCCAGGCGATGTGATTTGCGTCGGGGACCGGCCGCACAAGCAGGTCGGCGTCTGTGAGGTCTTCGAGGTACGACTTGCAGATGAAGTCGACGCGTTCGAGCGTACTGCGGATGGCTTGCCGGGCGTTCATGCAGGTGGAGTCAATTTAGAAACCGTAGCAGGGGGCTTATCCATCGGCATGCGTGGCCGTGGCGGGCAACACTCCTGAAACCGCTGTTGGCCAAGATAGCGGTCGGGTGACCTCAGGGCAAGGCACGGCAGCCACGGGGCAGGTTGCGCGTGCGTGGCAGGGCAGCGCTTCGGAGATTCGACGACGATGGTGTTGGGTGGGAGGCGGTGGTCCGGCTGGCCGGCGGCCCGCTGCGGTCGGCACCCGATCTCCCAAGCCGGAGGAAGACGGTGGGGGAGTGGTCCACCTGCCCGGCGGCACCCCGTCGATGCCTTTGCCTGGGTGCGCCTGCCTCGGCCTATGGCATGAACCGGTTGTAGCGGTGGTGGCGGGCGGAATCCCGCGGCAGAATAGGTGCCTGGGGGCCAGCTTAGCGGTTGAACTATCTTGTGCTATAGCGCAACTTATACTCTTGCGGGGAGCTAATTTGGGTTGTGACCGAGCATGGCAAAGGAAACCCTGAGCATGAACCGAGTGTTGGCATTGGCATTGTGTTTAGCGGGAATGTGGCCGGCCACGGCATGGGCGCAGAACCAGCCAGGCGGAGAGTTTCCCCCCTTCCAGGAGGTAGCGCAGGGCTTTGAGCCTGTGGTCTCTGCCGCTGGACCGGGGATGTACCAGCTCTACTTAAGGCGCAAAGACAATCGCGTGTTGGCAGAGCTTCCCCGCGACTTTGCGGCGAAGAAGTACTTCATTGCCTTGACGGTCGCCAGCGGCGAGCGGTTCGCAGGCCTACAGGCGGGCGATGTGCTTACCTATTGGCGGCAATACGACAAGCGGCTGGCGCTGATCCGGCCGCAGCTTACCACGCGATCGACGGGAGATGCCGAGTCTCAGAGTTCCGTGCGGCGGCTGTTCACAGACCAGGTGCTGCTAGACGTGCCGATCCTCACCATCGGTCCGCAGGGCGGGCCGGTGATCGACATTGGTACCATGCTAATCCAACAGGCGTCGCGTTTCTTTGGGGGTGCGGCGCAGACCACGAATCCGGGCCTTGTGTCCATTCGGACGGCCAAGATGTTTCCCCACAATGTGGAACTCGGGTTCGAAGCCCCCATGGCGAACGGAGATTTGAAGACGCTGCACTACTCGATCAGCGAGTTGCCGGACCAGTCGGGCTACCAGCCGCGGCTGGCCGATACGCGGGTGGGTTACTTCACCACCAGCTTCAACGATCTGGGGCGGTTCAGCGAAGAGGGGACGTGGGTGCGGTACATCAACCGCTGGCGGTTGGAGAAGCGAGACCCGAGCCTGAAGCTCAGTCCTCCCAAGAACCCGATTGTGTTTTACATCGAGCACACCACGCCGGTACGCTACCGGCCCTGGGTGAAGCGGGGGATTCTATTCTGGAATGCGGCGTTCGAGCGGGTGGGCATACGCGACGCCATCGAGGTGCGCCAGCAGGACGCGGTGACCGGCGAGCATATGGACAAGGATCCGGAGGATGTTCGGTACAACTTCGTCCGCTGGTTGAATAACGATGTGAGCACGGCCATCGGCCCATCTCGCGTGCATCCGCTCACGGGCGAGATCCTGGATGCCGACATCATTCTCACCGATGGTTGGATCCGTTATTACCTCATGCAGCAGACCGATGTGGTCACGCCGGCGGCCATGGAGGGCTTTTCGCCCGAGATGTTGGCCTGGCTCGAGCAGAACCCGCGGTGGGATCCGCGGATCCTGCTGGCCCCCCCCGTTGAGCGCGAGCGGCTGTTGGCGGAGCGGCTTCAGCAGGGGCCTCGCCCCTACGGCGGGCACCCCCTGGCCACCGTCGATCCCACGTTGTTGGGCGACGACGAATTCGACGGCCTCATTGGCCGAACCTCGCAGTGCAACGGCATGTGCCTGGCGGCCAGCGGCTTGGCCTTCGACATGGCCCTGCTGCGCATGCAGCTCGAGTTGTTTGCCCCCGAACTACAAACCAGCGGAGATCTGCTGGACGGCATGCCCGAAGAGTACGTCGGCCCGCTGCTCGCCGAGCTGACGGCCCACGAGGTCGGCCATACCCTGGGCCTGCGGCATAACTTCAAGGCCTCGGCAATCTACCCCCTAGGCCAGATCAATAGCGAAGAGATGCGCGGCAAGCCCTTTGCCGGCTCGGTGATGGACTATCTGCCCGCCAACATCGAGCTGGGGGATGGCAAGCTTGTGGGCGACATCGCCATGACCGGCATCGGCCCCTATGACATGTGGGCCATCGAGTACGGCTACACCTTCGACCAGAACCTGCAACCGATTCTGGCCCGGGTTGCCGAACCCGAACTGCGCTACGGCACCGACGAAGACACCATGGGGCCAGACCCCTACGCACGCCGCTATGACTTCAGCGCCAACCCGCTGGAGTACGCCCAAAAGCAGATGGAGCTGGTGGGCACCCTCCGTGCCCGGCTGCTGGAGCGGTTCGTGAAACCCGGCGAAAGCTGGGCCAAGGCCCGCCGCGGCTACGAGTTGACCCTTGGCTTGCAAATGCGTGCGGTGAACAACATGGCCGATTGGGTCGGCGGGGCATTCGTGGCCCGCGACAAGAAGGGAGACCCCAACGGCCGTGCCCCGGTAGATGTGGTGCCCGCGCAGACCCAGCGCGAATGCTTGAAGTTTGTGATCGACAACATGTTTGTCGACTCTGCGTTCGGGCTGACGCCAGAGCTGCTGCGGCATCTCTCGGTCGACCAGTGGTTCGACGAAGGGAGCGACCCCTTTGCACAGCCGACCTGGCCCGTGCATGACCGCATTGTCGGCATGCAAGCCTCGACGCTCACCATGCTCATCAACCCGGAGACGCTGCGCCTGGTGCTGGACAACGAAACTCGGCTGCCGCCGGACCAGGATGCCCTCACATTGCCAGAGCTGCTCGATACTGTGGGCACCGCCATCTGGAGCGAGTTGGACCAGCCGCCGGCAGAGGCCGCCTCGCCTCGCAAGCCCTGGATTTCCAGCCTGAGGCGCAACTTGCAGCGCGAGCATCTCGAGCGACTGATCGACCTTACGCTGCGCAATCCCTCGCTGGGCGCCGCGGCACGGCCGATTTCGAACCTTGCCCTGGTGCGGCTCCAAGACCTGCGCGCCAAGATCGCCAAGGTGCTGGAACAGGAGAGCATGCTCGATCCGTACTCTCAGGCACACCTGCGCGAGGCGCTGCTGCGGATCGACAAGGCTCTAGACGCCCAGATGGTCTATAACATCCGCGATGCCGCTGGCCAGCAGCCAGTGATCCGGGTGTTGCAGGACCAGGACAAGTCGCGGTGAACACGCGTACGAGCTGTCGGCTCCACGGCTGGTTGCGGACTGCGGCGCGCCGCAAGTTGCTGCCAGAGTAGCCGTCCGACGGCAGCCGTGCACGGCGGCATGTTCGAAACTTCTGCGTGCTGCACCCCCTTCTTGGGATCCCAAATGTCTGGTTCCCAAAGTCGGTCGTGTTCGCAGCGGCAAGCCGTCATGCCGCCGTGCGGCTGGGTTCGCAAACGTACTGGCGGTACGCCTCGATGACCGCGTTGGCCGGACCATCCTGGCGGATGGTGCCGTGGTCGAGCCACACCACGCGTTCGCACAGACGGGCGAGCGAGGCGAGGTCGTGGCTCACCAGCACGATGAGTTTGGCACGCGCCATCATCTCCTGCATGCGCGCCCGGGCTTTTTCCTGAAAGGCCAGATCCCCGACACTCAATACCTCGTCGACCAGCAGGATCTCTGGATCGACCGCTGTGGCGATCGCGAAGGCAAGCCGCACGTGCATGCCGGCAGAGTAGTAGCGGACGGGCAGATTCAAGAAATCTCCCAATTCGCTGAACTCTGCGATGGGCTGGATTTTGTCTCGCAGCGTCCGCGGCGTCTCTCCCTGGAGGTAGGCGCGAAAGGCGATGTTCTCCCAGCCGGTGGCCTCTGGCTCGAAACCCAGGGCAATATCAAACAGAGAGCTGATCTGCCCCTGCACAACGCGGCGGCCGCTGGTAGGCGGGTAGACGCCGGCCAGCAGTTTGAGCAGTGTGCTCTTGCCTGCCCCATTGTGCCCGATGATGCCGACGCGCTCGCCCTCGTCGATCCGCAGGCTGATTCCTTGCAATGCCCGTACCTGCACGCGCGGGTTGCGCGATTGCCGGAACATGGACTTTACGAGAAATTCCTTGAGCGTCAGCCGCATCCGCTGCCGCACGTTGAAGGTGAGGGAGACGTTCTCGAGAACAATCGAGGCCATGGGTTGCAGCAACTCCGAGGAGGGCCCGGTTGGGCGTGCCAGGGGTGTTCTTCGTTGGGCGGGCCGCAGCGTACCGTTTAGGCCGGGGGCGTGGGGGGCCATCTGTATGGGCATAGGGCACCGTTCGCTCCGCGTCACAGCAAGAACACGACTCGCTTTTGCAGCCGAGCCAGAAAGATGGTTGCGGTACCGGCCAGCAAGAGTGCCCACAGCCCGGCTTGGGCCAAGAGTGCCGGGGTGGGCGGCTGTGCTTCCAGCAGGGGATGGCGCAGGCACTCAAGAAAGGTGGCCATGGGATTGAAGTCGACGAGCCAGCCCTGGCCGCGTTCGCGGAGCATTTCGGCCTTGTAAAGGATGGGGGTAGCGTAGAACAGAATCTGCAAGCCGACTTCGAGGAGGTGCTGCATGTCTGGGAACACCACGTTGGCAACCCCAGCGAGAATGGCGAGCGACCAGCCAAGCACAAACAGCACTAGCAAGGCGGGGAGCAGGCTCCAGAGGACCCCTACATTATGCATGCCTTGGAACCACCAGGTGGCTGCCAACACGATCACAAGTGCGATCAGCAGGTGGAAGCCTGCACCCAGCGCGGTACGCAGGGGGTAGATCACCAGCGGCGCGGGATATTGCCGAATGTAGGTCTCGGCCTGGTAGAAGCAGCGGCAGCCCTGAAGGGTACACGTGCTCACAAAACCCCAGAAGGCCAGTCCTGAAAGAACGAAGGGCCCGTATTCGCTGATCGGCAGGCCCCACAAGCGGTGGAATACAGTGCAGAGCACGGCGGTCATGGCCACGGGGTTGAGCAAAGACCACCCTAGGCCGAGCACCGAGCGGTGGTATCGGGCGCGCAGATCGTTCTTGACCAACGACAGCCAGAAATAGCGGCATTTCCAGACTGCGGCCCCGTAGGCTGCGATGCTGTTTGTAGCCCGCATGTCTGCCATTCCTGTTTGGCGGCGCCGCGCCGGCTCATGCAGCCGGCGGCAGCGCCTGGATCATGGCATCTTGGCAAACCTCGTGCAGGCAAGCGGCGTACAATTCCGCTGCCAGCTCCCACGACGCGAACAAACGCACGTATTGCTGCGCGTTGGCGCCCAGCGCTCTGCGTACCTCAGGCCGGCGGATCAGGCACTCGAGATAGGCCGCGAGTTGGGGAACTTCCAACTCGTCCACGTCGGCCTTCCAGCACACATCGTCCGGCAGCTCGGCAAATTGCTGGTAGCGGCTCACCAGGCATGGCTTGCCCATGCCCAGCGCCCGGGCGAGCGTGCCGGATGATTCTCCAACGCTCGGGCAGCGCAGGTTGACGATCACGTCCGCCAAACGAATCACGTCCAAGAACTCGCTCTCGCTCAGGTAGCCCGTAAGCGTCACATGCTCCTGCAAGCCGAGCTGCGCGATCCGATTTTCGACCATCAGCGATGGATCGAAGACCTGCCCCGCCACGATCAGCCGCACGGCATGCCCGGCCTCGCGCACGGCATGAACGGCCTTAAGCACCGACGGCAGACGCTTGTACTTATTCACAAAGCCCAGCATGGCCACGACCAGCTCTCCCTCGCGAATCGCCAGCCGACGGCGCATGGCATCGAGGTTCTCGCCAGAAACATCGAGGCAGGCCGCACCGTGAGGAATCACGCGTACACGGCCAATGCCCGCAAGCTGGTCCGCCACCCAGGCACTGTGGACCACCACGGCTCGGCTGCGCGCCACGATCGCGCCGCACAGGGGATGTTCCAACACGTCCGCATCGCAAGAGCCTTGCGCCGACGGTGCGTACCCTTCGAACTGCTGAGCCGCTTGCAGCAGGTACTCTTGAGACGTACCACGAAAGGCGCCGACCAGAAAACCGTGAATGCTATAGTCGTGCAATACGGCCACGCCCGGATACTGCCAGGCATGGCGGTAGATCTCGCGATGGAAGTCTGGGTTGTTGCCCAACTGGTACAGCACCGTGTCCAACCGCGCAAACTCCCCTGGGAGCGCCGTGATTGGCTTGAGGGGCAGGCCGAATCTCTCGCCGCGGCACTGGGCCGGCTCTTCGACGTACAGCGTCAGGTCGCAATGCGTACGCAGCTTCTCGACCAGCAACTGGCTGTAATCGGCGATGCCCGTGCGCTGGTGCGGCCAAGGAGTGGCAACCCCAACGCGCAGCCGCCGCTGCAAGCTGGTAAGAGACAAGGGAGCGTTCAACTTGGCGAAAAGCCGCATGTGCCGGTGTGCGCATGTCGGCCAGTCGAACTGGCGAGCATGAGCGATGCCGGCGTGCCGCACCGCCGGCCGCTCAGACGCTTCGATCGCCGCGGCCATTGCACGTGCCAGGCTGGCCGTATCGCCGGCTGTGAAGCAGAAGGCGTGCTGTCCGGCCAGCTCGGCGGCGGCCGAGCCGTCGGGAACCGCGACCGGTACGCCGCATGCCAGCGACTCGAGCGCTGCGGTGCCGCTTGTCCCTAGAGAGCCGACAACCACGCAGGCTGCCGCTTGGGCGACGAGCGCACCGCGTGCCGCCAAGTCTTGGCAATTCTCAATCGCCAGGCGGTCTGCGATCTGCAACTGCTGCGCCATGGCGGCGAGTTGTGCCTGGCCGACTCCATTGCCGCAGCCTGCTTGCATCATGGCACCCAGCACGCGGAGCGAAAGCGAGGCCGCTTTCGTTCCACCCTGCCCGCCGAACTCGGCAAAGGCTGCGATGGCCGCTGCCAACTCGGCTGCCGTCGCGCCTCCTGCCAGCAACAGCAGATAAGGCTGGCCCTGCCGCCCATGCGCTGCCACCATCGGCGAAAATGCGTGCTGATCGATGCCCGGAGGAATCACGTGCGCCTTGAGCGCGGCATGGGGAGCCTGCCGCACCAGCGACGCCCGCACGGCCTGGCTGGAACAGATGATGGCCGAGGCCGCGTCTGCCAATGCCTGCACCCGTTGTTGCAGCAGCTCCCGCGTCTCGAACGCCAGGGCGGTGCCATCGAGGCCGCCTGGCGGCGGCAGTGGTGCCTGGATGCTCGCCACGAGGCGGACATCGTCTAGGGCTAGCGGCAGCAGCACGTCGGGAGCAAGGGGCTGAAGGTGCCAGTAGGCAGAAACCTCATGCTTTCTGCACAGTCGTTGCAAGACCCGCGTATAAGCAGCCGTGGCGGAGGCGCGATCGTGCGCGGGGTAATCGGAGGCCACGAGCAGAGTCCGGATCCGCTCGCGCGCCTGGGGCGCCAGCGCAGCCAGCGTCCCCTTGTCCGAGACCGCCACAAACCAGCGGCGGGTGATGTCGCTCACCACAAGCTGTTCGAGCAGGCGGCAGCACTCCCGATCCGGAGCGCATCCGCGGCGCGAGGCATTCAAGAATTGGCCATCAACGAGCACGTGCATGGCTAGGCGGCTTCCCTCAGCGGTCGATCGGTCGGGTCACACGAAGCCTGTTTCTCCAACGCGTCCTGCCGCGACTGTAGGGCCGCCAGCCGCGACTCGATCAACGCAAGCTGCGCGTCGCGCTCGCCGCAGCGCTGCTCAAGCAGCTCGATCTGCTCGGCCAGCAAGGCACGCCCCTCGTGCGCCTTGCGCATCCGCCGCACCAGCCCGCGCACCGCCTTGACCATCGACTGGTTGTATTCACGCTGGTGCACCGTGATGAGCTGCAACAGATACAGCATCACCCGCGCCACCAGCCTGGCCGGCAGCCGCAGCAGCGGATGGAACCGACTCAAGTTCGGCACCGTGCTGCCGATCATGGTCCGCTGCTCGGCCATGTCGAGACTGGCATGGATGGGCGTCCAGGACTCGCTGTCGGCAGCCGCTTCCTGCCGGCGGCAGGAGCCGCCATGCCTGAGCCGCACCTCCTCCCGCAAGGAGGCCATCAAAGCTGCTACGTCGATCACAGGCTCGTTTAGCGGTGTCATTGCAGCAATGGAATCCCTCGTGATGCAAAGTTGGCACGCAGCAGCCATTGGCCGCTGCCACGGCTCGCGCCGGCTCTGCTCAGACCGCATGACGCGAGCGAACCGACTCCCCCGAAAGGCACTCCAGATCGGCATCCACCATCATCCGCACCAGCTCCCCAAAACTGACCCGCGGTCGCCAACCCAGCCGCTCTCGCGCCTTCGTGGCATCGGCCAACAACAGATCCACCTCAGCCGGGCGGTAGAAGCGCGGGTCAACCTGCACGTAGTCGCGCCAGTCGAGCCCCACGTGTTCGAACGCGATTTGCACGAACTCCTGCACGCTGTGCGTCTCGCCCGTGCCCACCACATAATCGTCGGGCTGATCCTGCTGAAGCATCAGCCACATGGCGCGTACGTAATCTCCGGCAAAGCCCCAATCTCGCCGGGCTTGCAAATTCCCCAGCCGCAGCTCGCGCGCCAGCCCCAGCTTGATCTGCGCAGCCCCATGCGCGATCTTGCGCGTGACGAACTCCAACCCGCGCCGCGGCGACTCGTGATTGAACAGAATCCCCGAGCAAGCGAACATCCCATAGCTCTCCCGATAATTCACCGTGATGTAGTGGCCGTACACCTTGGCCACCCCGTAAGGAGAGCGCGGATGAAAGGGCGTGGTCTCCCGCTGCGGCGTCTCACGCACCTGGCCGAACATCTCGCTGGAACTGGCCTGGTAGAAGCGAATGCGCGGGTTGACGCGGCGAATGGCGTTCAACAGCCGGGCCACGCCCAGGCCGGTGACTTCGCCCGTGAGGATCGGCTGCTCCCAGCTCGTGGGCACGAAACTCTGCGCGGCAAGGTTGTACACCTCTGTGGGCTGCGTGCGTTCCAGCACCTGGCAGAGCGAGGCTTCATCGAGCAGGTCGCCGGGCACGAGTTCGATGCGCCGCCGCAGATGTTCCAGCCGAGAAAAACTCTCCTGGCTGCTGCGGCGGAACATGCCGTACACGACATATCCCTGCTCCAGCAAAAACTCGGCAAGATACGAACCGTCTTGTCCGGTGATGCCGGTGATTAGGGCCTTGCCCGCCATGCGAGTATGCCTCGTGCTGCGTACGCCGGCTCACCCCGACCCGATGTTGGACGCCGGAATGTAGCAATCTTCGCCCGCGTGCGTCTGGTGTTGGTCCCTTGGGCGCCGGCATTGCTAGCAGACTTGTAGGCGCGGCCAGCGCGCCGGCGATCGAAAACCGCGTAAACGGGGGGCGATGATACTGCCACGGCCAAGGGCGTACAAGGCGAGTTTGACTGCGGCACCCCCTGCCCGCACGTGCCACGCGCGCTACGGTGCAATGTCCTGGTCTGTCGTGGCGGCAATCACGCTTTGCATGTACCAATCTGCCATGCCCTCGCTGCAACACGGGCCGATGCACACATGCGTCGCGCCAGCACAGGGATATGGATGTTGAGGTCCGGCCAGCGCAGTTGCAGCACGTGGCTATGCTCCATGGCTCCACGTGCATTCGCCCCTTTACGCCAGCAGGCATCAGGCGGCCTGGGGCCTACAATCTGCGGCAGCAACACGATGCACAACGTCGAGGTAGAGCCCTGCTGCTACCTCGCATGTAGCGTAGGTTTGTGCAAAAAAACGGGCATTTTCGCCCAACTGGCGCCGGGCGGCGGGATTCTGTAGCAGCGCCTCGACGTAGGCTACAAGCTGCGGCAGCTCGTATGCATTTCTCTCCACCTTCCAGCACGCGCTGTGCGGCAGCTCTGCAAACTGCCGCTCGTGGCTTACCAGGCTCGCCTTGGCGAGATGGAAGCTTGCGGCAAGCGGGAGTGGTATCGCTGCCCCACCGGGACAGCGCACGTGCAGCACCACGTCGCAGAGATCGACGGCGGCTAGCAACAGTTCTGCATCCAGGGCGCCCGTACAAACAATGCTGTTGGCGGGAAGGTGTGCCTCGGCCCCAAAGCGTGCGCGCAGGGGCAGGTTTTCGCGATCGACCTCCAGCAGAAGCTGAATGGGGAAGCCGTCTCGAACCAATCGCTCGACGGCGCGCAACGTAAGGTCCAATCGTGCCGCGTCCAGGTTGCCGAAGGCCCCCAGTACAAAGGAGTCCTCGCGCAGGCCGAACTGCTGGCGGAGGTCGCAGAGGGCCGCGGCCGCCGGCGGCGTGCACGAGAGCTGCACGTGCGGAACGACAAACACGCGCTCGACGCCCGGCAACTGTTCACGCGCCCACCGGCTGCAAACGATCGTCGCCCGGCTGTGCCCGGCAAGTGCACAAGCCGACTCCCAGGTGGAGTTGGTCGCCCCACCATGCGCGACAGAGACGTGCTCGCTGGCCGCGTCTGCGGCCGGATGGCAGGTCCCTCGCGAAGTTCCGGCGGGCACGAGCGCATCGCAGAGCGGTGTCGATGGCCTCGGCCGCACTGCCAACTCGTGCAACACCAGAATGCCTGGGTACTGCCTGGCCAGGGTGCGAATCGACGCGTCTTCCTCTCCCGCCTTGCCAACGTGGTACAAGACGGCATCCATTCCCTTGTAATCAGCCGGAAGTTGCGCAAGCGGCTTTGCGGCAAATGCCTGCCCTAAGGCCGCGCCATGCGCGGCTCCTGGAACATAGACCGTCACCTCTGCATGCCGTTGCATGCAAGACAGCATTGGAGCGCTTTCGCCATGCAGGCCATACGCACTTGGAAAAGAAGAAACCACGTGCGCCACACGAGGCCGGCTGATCCCGCTGGCAATGTGCAGCCGCGTACGCTTGACGTTCCTGAACAGCCTGGCATACCCGGCAGCGGTCTCCTCCCAGCGAAACAGAGCCGCCCGCGCCAAGGCCGCCGCACGGCGGCAGAATGGGCCCCCGCTTTCTCGCAACGCCTGAGCAAGGGCGCGTGCCATGTCGTGCGGATCCGTGGCCGAACAATAGTAGGCCACCTCTCCGGCCACCTCCGGTAACGAAGAGACACGCGTGGCAACCACCGGCAGCCCGCAGGCCATCGCCTCCAGCACCGGCAGCCCAAAACCTTCGTACACCGAAGGAAAGAAAAACACCGCCGCCCGGCGGTACAGCTCGGCAAGCGACTCGTCGTCTACGTAGCCCTCCAGCCGCACCTGCCCGCCGACCCCCAGCCGCTCCGCACGCCGCAAAAACTCGCTCCGCTGCGGCGCCGTGTAACTGCACACCACTCGAAACGTCAGCCCCCGGAATTCCTCCCCCATCCGCACCAGCAGCGCAAACGCCTCCAGCGCACGGCCCATGTTCTTTCGCGGACAATCGAACCCCCCGATGTACAGCACGTAACGTTCGCGGTCAGCCGCCGGGCACGCGTGCGGCCAGAACCGCGAGTGATCGACGGCCAGCGGCACCACCTCGGCACGTGCGGCTACCTGCGGCTCAAAACGCTCGTAATCTCGGCGAGAATGCTCCGAGATGAAGACCAAGCGGTCTGCCCAGGCCGGCAGCCGCTGCACACGCCGCAAATACTCGGCACGGATCGCCTCCGGCCAGGCATCGAGACACTCGGCTCGCAGGACCAGCGGTATCAGGTCGTAGATCGTGGCGAACACGAGCAGCCCGCGCAGCTCGGTGGGCAGTAGCACGTGGTGCATCAGCGGGTTCGGCGTCCAATATGCATCCAGCCCATGCCGCCGCACCGCTCGCTGCAAGATCTCCGTGTAGGCGGCAGTCTGTTGTGCCACACCCTTGGCCTCCAGGGCACGGCCCATGAGCACAGGCTTCACCAGCGCGCGAACCTGCGCACTGAAGTGCCGCAAGTCCTCCTCCGCGCGAACCGCAACGTACCACTCGATGTCGGCGGCGCTCGGCACCAACTGCTCGCACAGCCGCTTGAACACCACACCGATGCCGCGATCGATTTCAGGGGTGGCCAGCGTCTGCCCGTCGATCAGCAACCTCATCCGCGATAGATCTCCCGCAACAGGCGGTCGAGCACGTGATCCCAGGCGTAGTGTGCGCGCACGTAGCGTGCCCCTTGCGCCCCAAGCCTTTCTCGTTCTTCTGCCAGCTCCAGGCGATCCAGCGCCTCAACGAACTCCTCGCCGTCGGCCACCGCGACTCCGCCGCCGCTGCGGCGGCAGTGCCCGGCCGTCACCGCACCCGCAGCGTCGACGACTACCGGCACGCCGCACCGCCAAGCCTCCATGATCACCAGCGAAAAGCTCTCCAGTCGGCATAGATTGATCAAGGCCTGCGCCTGAGCCAACACCAGGTACTTGTCTCGCTCCGGCAGATAGCCCAGGTCGAGAAATCCCGGCTCTTGCGGCACCAGATCCTTGTGTCCGCCGCCCACGAATACCAGCCACGCATCTCGGCCCCTGGCCCGGTACGCCCGAAAGTACTCGACCAGCGCGCGCAGATTCTTTCCCGGATCCTTGCGGCCCATGTACAAGAAGAACGGCTCCGGCAGCCGGTAGCGGGCACGCACTTCCGCCTGGGCAGCCTTCTGCTGCGTGGGGTCGAACGGCAACTCCACGCCAATGCCGACCACGGCCGCTTCGACCAACCTCCGGCCCAGCTTGCCGCCGAACTGCCGCACGGCCAGGGCCTTTTCTTCCGGCGTGAAGAAGAAATGCTTCCGGCTGGCAGCCATCATCTCCTCGGTCGTGACCCAATAGCACATCGGCTCGTCGTGCAAGCAGGGCATGACGGCGGCGCGGCCCCGCAGGGCCTGCGTGGTGGCATACGTGAGCCCCTGCGTGTAGGGCATGCAGATGAGCAGATGATCTCGGGCATGCTCTGTGGCGTAAGCCACCAGCTCGGCGCTGTTGATCGAGTTCTGCAAGTAGGCGCGTTGTTCAGCGGGAGAGAGTTCGCCTGCTTGCACGTGGCGGCGCACAAGCTCATGGAACGGCCGCTCTCCGCCGCTGTCGACCGGGAATCTACGCACCGTGACCCGGTTCTGCACCTCCGTGCCGGGCGGAAGCACGTCTCGCCACCAGCTTTCAAAGGGCGAGCGGCAGCAGGTCGTGAGGACTTCGACGGCTGCGCCCCGCGCAGCGAGCTGCTCTGCAAAGCTGCGTGCCGCAACCTCCGCCCCGCCGGCGAAGTGGCCGTACCACGGAGTCACAAACGTTATGGGGGGCAACGTCATGAGGCATGGTTTGCCTTATTTTGCCGGGCGGAGCAAGAGCAATTTCGCCTCCGGCCGGCTGCCATGGAGCAATGCCCCTGCGAGCCACGCAAAAAAAAAGAGCGTCCCCGGGTGCGGGGACGCTCCCATCAGAGCCGTGCAGCCTAGTTCTTCTCCTCCTCCTCTGCAAACTGAGGCAGCTTGGCGAGGTACTTCTCCGGCTCCTTCTTGAAGGCCGCCGGGCAGTTCCCGCAGCAGAAGTAGACCTTCTTCCCCTTGTACTCCACGCTCTTGGAGATATCGATCTCCTTGCCGCTCACCGGGCAAGCCGTCTGTAGCGTGAAGCCCTTATCCAAGCTGGCAAACACCAGAGCGACGGGATCATTCGACTTGGCGCATTTGCCCTGGCAGTTCATGCAGCAGAACGCCACCTTAACGCCGTTGATGTCGCAGGTGGCCTTGGGGTTGATAGCACGGCCCGTAAGCGGGCATGCCACCTGCACAATCTGCCCGGTCGCCAGCCACTGGTAGCCCACCTGCGCTGCGTACTTCTCCGGATCTTCCTTGAAGGCGTTCGGGCAGTTCTCGCAGCAGAAGTAAACCTTCTTCCCCTTGTACTCGACGCAAGATTCCTCCTTCGCGGCCTGGCCAGACACCGGGCAGATGGCCTTGAACTCCTTCTTGCCGCCACCCTCTGCCTGTTCGTCGGCCGAAACGCCAAACGCCAGCAGCAACCCGACACTCAGACCGGCCGCAACAAACCAACGCAACTTCATGATCACACCTCTCGCAGTAGATGTCTTGAAACCACCCGCGGGCCAGACAGGCCGACCGCGGGAACATGCATGCTGCTGCGCATAGAACTGCGCGCAGCATCACCCTGCACCTTGTGCGATTAGTCTCTCCACACGCACAGCAAGACGTGTAGCGAGCGGCCGTGAAGTGCGGAAACCTGCCCCGCCAGGCGGCTCAACGAAGCCGCGCCCTCGCTGCAGCACGGCAGGTGAGGCGCAGGCCACGCGCCAGCCTCGAGTTTTGAGAGCTGCTGGGGCACTGGCGGCATGGCTGGCAACGGAGTTTGCGCACAACAAGCACACTGGCATCCGGCAGATGCCAACTGCGGTTCAACAGCGACAGATGCGTTGGGGACGGAGAAGTCGGCCGCCCCTTCCGTGCTCGCCCGAATAGAGACGTGCCCCCGCTCCGCCTGTCGCCCATGACAGCACGACCTGAATCCGGCTGTACTCGCCAGAGACTCTTCTTCCAACGCCCCCCTTGCGGTGCAAGGGCAGCAGCAGCCTGGCGTACCGCAGCATCGTTTCTGGCAGGGCTCGTTGCACGCGCACTTACCGCCCGCCGCTTGAGGCAGCGGCAACCACGCGACGACAGCACACATCACGGCTGCCACCACGCGGCGCGAACGAGGGCCATGGGTCATGGCAGTCTTCCCAGGGGGTGCCGAAACTCTTGCTTGATTTTCGGGCATCGCCGGGCAGTAAGTCAAGTCAACGGCCGGCTGCCCGCTGTGCTTTGGCAAGCATGCATTTCCCACGGCTGCTGGCTTTGCCACATGAAGGATACATCGGGCGGGCACCCTGCCGCGCAGGTGCAGCAACCGGTGGTCGCCCCAAAGCCCCTGGCCAGCGAAGTGGATCACTATTCCTCCGCCGGCCGGTTATGATACTGGAACGTGTTGAGTTGTGCCTGCGCCCCAATGCCCTCCTGATCTTATGCGAGCCAAACTATGACCATCATCTTGAACTGCGCATGCGGCAAGAAGCTGCATGCTGCCGACGAACTGGCCGGTAAACGCGTGAAGTGCCCACACTGCGGCGCTGTATTGGTAGCCCCAGGTGGTGCGATTGAGGCGGGACTTGCGTCGCAGGCAGGCGACGAACTCACCCCCGCTGACCTCTCAGTGGCCCGGCTCAAGGCCATATTTGACGCAGCATTCATGGCCACAGAGGTCGACTCGGACGGTGACCTGCGAGTCGAAGAGGTGCTGGGCTGCTACGTCATGCCCACCAAGTCCGGCGAACGGATCTCACTCAACACGCGCTTCAGGGCCCGCGATGGTTCCACTCGGCAGGAGCGTCTCGAATTCGTCAACCGCTTCAACGACGAGATCGCTGTCGTCCGCGCGTGCGTGAACCAATCGGGCAACTTCACCTTCGATTACTACGTCCCCGTCGATGGCGGCATCTCTCCCAGGACGCTCGTCCTGGCTACAAAGTTCTTCCTCAGGGCCCTTGCCAGCGGCATCCGCTCCTGTGATACCGACAACGTCGTCGCGTAGCTGCACACGCTCTGGCCCGGGCCGCCTCAGTCTGGCTCCCACAGCGCGCGGCCAGCCCCTGCTCGCCATCTATAGCAGCGCTTGCGACCGGCGGAGTGCCGCCGCCCGCTTATCAATGCCTGGGGCCGGTTTCGCGTGCCGACCTCACGCTCACGATCCTGCTGGCGGCTCAACGGCGCTTGCCGTTTCTGCTGCCAGTCGTCAAAATGTTCGTGCGTGCCAATAGCTTGCCAGAACAGCTTTCAAGATGATCCGCAGAACTAGCACAAATCTTGGCCGCAGCCGCAGCCAGGCGTGCGGATCCCTTTAACAGGAGTTGCTTATGATGCGTAGCGGCATTTGGTGCTTGTCGCTCGGGGCCATTGCCGTGGCGGTCGCAGGCTGCAGTACAGCGATCGAGTCCCAGCTTGCCGACGCTGCGGGCAGCCAGACTGGCGGCACAGCCCCTGCCGCGCAGCAAGTTACACCAGCCGCAACGTCTGACACCAGCGCCAATGCGGGCATGGCGTCCGCCGCACCCAACTCAACCGGGGGCATGCCTGCCGGCGGGCCTTCCGGTGGAATGATGGGTGGTCCGGGTGGCGGCATGCCCGGCATGCCAGGGGGGATGCCGGGCGGCATGCCTGGTGGAATGCCGGGCGGCATGCCTGGAGGAATGCCGGGCGGCATGCCTGGTGGAATGCCGGGCGCGATGCCTGGTGGAATGCCCACCGGCGGGCCAATGCCAGGTGGCATGCCGGGGGCTATGCCAGGGGGCATGCCGGGTGGCATGCCGGGTGGTATGCCGGGTGGCGGTCCCATGCCAGGTGGTATGCCGGGAGGGGGTGCCATGCCCGGCGGGCCAGGGCCGGGAGGACCAGGACCTGGAGGTATGCCTGCCGGCGGGCCAATGCCGGCTGGACCTGGCGGCCAACCGGCCGGCCCCGGCGGTCAAGGCCCAGGGCCGGGCGCTCAACCCGGCGGGGGGCCAGGACCAGGCCCCGGTATGCCTGGTGGCCCCGGCATGCCTGGTGGTCCAGGGATGCCTGGTGGTCCAGGGATGGCTGGTGGTCCCGGGATGCCTGGCGGTCCAGGCATGCCTGGCGGTCCAGGGATGCCTGGCGGTCCTGGAATGGCTGGCGGTCCTGGAATGGCGGGAATGTACGGCGCCACGAACGACCCCAAAGCGCCACAGTATCCGGTGCAGGAGTTGATCAAAAAGGTGCTTGCCGACGACTTCGCGGGCCTCGAGGCGTTCATCGACAGTCGTGCTCGCGGCCTGGCAGCCAAGCTGCGCGATGGCAAGGCGACGGACAAGGAGAAGTCTCAGCTTCGGGAAGCGCTCACAGACGCCAAGCAGGCCAGCAGCAAGCCCAAGGGAGTGGAGGTCACCTTTATCTACGAGGCCGATGGGGCGAGGCAGCGCGTGGTGTTTGTGGTCGTCGGCAAGCAGGATGCGGAGAAAAAGATCCGCGAGATACACATCCGCCAGGTTCGCTGAGCACCCCGTAGCTGCGGCATCTGCCGCAGACCTGGCCACCGCGACGCTGCGGGTAGCTGCGGCATCTTGGCCACGCGGGTGGAAGCCGCGTCTACCGTAGACCCCGCCCCCCCGTAGCTGCGGCATCTTGCCGCAGACCTACCCGTCGCCTCGCTCGCCGAGAATGCGGGCCAGCGCGCCAATGTCCTGCGCGTCCTTTGCCGCAAGCTACGCGAGGCCCGCGTTCCACGTGTGCCGGTGCTGGTGCAGCAACTTTCAGCTTCGGCCCGTTTTCATGGGGATGGCAAACTGCCCTTGCGGTGGGCGGGTCGGTTCGATAGCATCTCGCCTTCCGCGGAAAGGACTCCGAGATCATGGCCACTTTGCTCGCCGACCTGGCAGGGCTTGTGGGCGGCACGCTGCACGGCCCGCCAGAGTTGCACATCACCGGCGCTGCGACGCTTGCGACGGCAAAGGCCGGTGAGATCTCGTTCTTGGAGCAGGGCCACATGGCAGCCCGCCTCGAGGGCACGCAGGCTGCCGCCGTACTCGTACCGCGAGGCGTGCGGGTATCCATTCCGGCAATCGAGGTGGACGATGTCTTGGGGGCATTTGCCGCCGTGGTCAGCCACTTTCGGCCGCCGCGGCCGGCTCGCCGCGTGGGTGTAAGCGCACTTGCCTATGTGAGCCCCACGGCGCGGCTGGGCGAGGGTGTGGAGATCCATCCCGGCGCTACCGTGGCCGATGATGTCGAATTGGGGCCCGGCTGTGTGATCCACAGCGGTGCTCGGGTGATGGCCGGCTGCCGCTTGGGTGCCAATGTAACCGTCTACCCCAACGCCGTACTTTACGAAGATACAGTGGTCGGGCCGCGCTGCGTGATCCACGCAGGGGCGGTGGTGGGTGCGTTCGGTTTCGGCTACAAGCAGGTGAACGGCCGCAATCAGCGCTCAGCCCAACTCGGGTATGTCATTTTGGAGTCCGACGTCGAGGTGGGGGCCTGCACTACCATCGATCGCGGCACGTTTGGTCCCACGATCATTGGCGAGGGGACCAAACTAGACAACCTGGTCATGATTGGACATAACTGCCGCATTGGCCGGCACAACTTGATCTGCTCGCAAGTCGGTATTGCTGGCAGCAGCACCACGGGAGACTATGTGGTGATGGCTGGGCAGGCGGGCGTACGCGACCACGTGCACGTGGGAGACCGGGCCGTGTTGGGAGCGCAGTGCGGCGTGCCCAACGACGTACCGCCCGAGACGACTGTGCTGGGCAGTCCGGCGCGGCCGATCCGCCAGCAGAAACTCATTTTTGCCGCTGAGGCGAGGCTGCCGGAGTGGGGCCGCGAGTTGAAAGAGCTGCGAACACTAGTGGCAGAGCTGGCGCACCGGCTGAATGTGCCCCTGCCCGATGCGAGAGAACCTCGGCGGCGGGCCGGATGAACGCCATTTCGGAACAGGCACGCGTTGGTTTGCTAGCCGGCTGGGGACGTTTTCCTGTGCTGGTGGCGGAGGCGCTTGCCGCGCGGGGCACAGATGTCTGCTGCCTGGGGATTCGCGGGCATGCAGATCCGGTCCTAGCATCGTGCTGCCGGCAATTTGCCTGGGCAGGGCTGGGGCGGCTGGGCTGGGCCTCTCGCTGGTTTGCTCGCCAGGGGGTGGTGCGCGTGGTGCTCGCCGGCAAGGTGCATAAGTTCCACATCTTTCGCCCCTGGTTTTGGATGCATCACCTGCCCGACTGGCGCACGTTCCGCCGGTTCTTTGGACATTTTGTGCTCAACCGGAAAGATCGCCGAGACGATACGCTGTTGGCTGCCGTGTGCGACGAGCTGGCTGTGCACGGCCTGCAAGTCGTACCGGCGACAGAACTCGTACCGGAGTTGCTGGTGCAGTTTGGCAAGCTCACGCGCCGCGGTCCTACGAAGAGCGAACTGCAAGACATCGCATACGGCTGGCGGTTGGCGAAGGAACTGGGCCGCTTCGACGTTGGGCAATGTGTATGCGTCAAGGGCCGCGTGGCCATGGCAGTCGAGGCCATCGAGGGGACCGATGAATGCATCGCTCGAGCTGGCGAGCTGTGCCGCACGGGCTTTACCGTGGTCAAAGTCGCCAAGCCGCAGCAGGACATGCGCTTCGACGTGCCCACGGTCGGACTTGGCACGCTGGAAAACATGGTGCGTGCGGGAGCACATTGCCTGGCGGTCGAGGCGGATAAGACGATCTTTATCGACCGCACGGCGTGCCTGAGCCTTGCCGATCGGCACAACCTGGCAATCGTGGCACTGCACGCGGCCGACGATGCTCAAGACTTGGAGGAAACTTCCCCGGAGACCCAGCGCGATTCAAGGGAAAGGTAGAAGAAGAACGGACAGGCCCGGCCCTCCCGCGGCCAATGGCCTGTCCCCCCGCGTTTTGTTCACGTCCCCAACTCCCTTCTCAACATCCCGCCTCGTTTGTCTCTGAACGCACTCGGGTCTCCGGGGAGTTTCTTGATCCTACAGCCAGGCCGTAGAGGCAGGCGCTCAGCGTCGCGCAAGTCGCCCAATCGCGGTCAGACCCGCCAGGCGACGGTCAGCCGGGCGTCCCCAATCCGGGAGACTCGTGTTAAAGATCGCCCTCTGGCGCGCAACCCCCTCGCCCCACGCGGCCGGCAAGAGCGGCTAAACCGCCTCCGCCACTCGTGGCGCGGGGTCTTCAACCGTGCGAGCCGACATGCCACCGACCCGGGCCCAACGTGTATAGGCCATCTCCCGACCCTAGCATTCCAACTTCCTCCTCATCCCCGTAGCCGCGAAGCGGCATGAGAGACTCCAGAGCTTGACTCTCGCTGCGTTCCAGCCGGGCCGGCCGCCGAATGCTTTTCACCCCAGACCTGGTGGTACTCGGCGCACCCTGCACGCCCGGCCGGCTTAGAGCCGGCAGCTCGTACGCGCACCAGGGAAACCCTTCGCGGCTGGTAGAGGGCACAGCGGCCGCGTTGTCCTGGGGATTACCAAATTTGCCGCATCGCCCTGCGCACCGCCTTCCAGCACACACAATTCATGGCCCGCTCAGAGGCGAGGCTGATGCCCGCCAGTATCCGCGATCGTTGATGATCGTGAGTCGGCCGGCGGGGATCCGCTGCTTCACGACCGTCTCACGGATCGGCCGCTGGGCGAGGTGTTCGCTTGCGCGATGGGCCGGCATGCAGCCCACCACGTAACGGCTGGAGATGTCGAGGATCACGTAGAGCTGGAAGCCACTTCGCGCTCTCTCAACGGCTTGGTGCTGTCCCACGACCACACCTGAGTGGGCGTGGCCGCTACCAGTTGCGGCTTGTGCTGCGTGTTCGCCACGTCGTCAGGTGGGACGAGTACAGCCCCTCGCAACGCAACAGGGCGAACGTGTTGGCGGCACAGGCGTCCTCGCTTGTGCAGACCTGCCGGAGGCGTCTGGCCTGCCTGAGCAAGCGGGGACGCTTGCTCTACGTAGCATAAGCGTCCTCGCTTGTGCAGAACTGCCGGATGTGTTTGGCCTGCCTGAGCAAGCGAGGACGCTTGCTCTACGGGGGGGACGCTTGCTCTACGGGTGGCACAGGCGGCCTGGCCTGTGCAGAACTACGTAGCATAAGCGTCCTCGCTTGTGCAGAACTGCCGGAGGCGTCTGGTCTGCCTGAGCAAGCGGGGACGCTTGCTCTACGGGGCGGGGACGCTTGCTCTACGTAGCATAAGCGTCCTCGCTTGTGCAGAACTGCCGGAGGT